>Ga0082212_10005264_pt1 | contig 17682 bp, 16 predicted proteins | sample TergutNt197P3_FD_71548 | JGI IMG/M metagenome (GOLD analysis project Ga0082212, IMG submission 71548) | Neocapritermes taracua P3 segment gut microbial communities from Petit-Saut dam, French Guiana - Nt197 P3 | ecosystem: Host-associated > Arthropoda: Insects > Digestive system > Gut ... | reverse complement strand
TGAAAATGTAACGCCAACGACCGAAGATAAAAGCAACAGCAATGAAAATAAAATGACTATGACAACAACAAAAAAAAGCGTAGAGATTGGTCTTGCCGGTAGAGGCACATTTACCATTGATTGGGGAGATGGAAAAGTTGTGAAAGGAACGCTTTTGGTTTGGAATAGGACTGATGATGGAGAGAATGAAGATAATATTTATAAACATAATTATATAGGTACATCTTCTACTTACTCTATTACAATAACAGGCAACATAACGAACCTTGTTTGCTATGGTAATGGAGTAACAAGTTTGGATGTGAGCAAAAATACTACACTGACGTCTTTATATTGCGGTGGTAATCCATTAACAAGTTTAGATGTAAGCAAAAATATTGCGCTCACGGAATTGAATTGTCAATGGAACCCATTTACAAGTTTAAATGTGAGCAAAAATATTGCACTTAAGTCTTTGGACTGCGACGATAATAAATTAACAAAATTGGATGTAAGCAAAAATACTGCACTTACATATTTGAGTTGCCGCCTTAATCAATTGACAAATTTGGATGTAAGCAAAAACAATACTGCATTGACATATTTGAATTGCGGCGGTAATCAATTAACAAGTTCAGCACTGAATGCTTTGTTCGAAATGTTACCCAGTAAAACGGGAGACATATCCATATCCACAGGTGGTAACCCCGGAACAGATACTTGCGACCGAAGTATTGCAACGAATAAGGGTTGGATAGTGGATTAAGTCAACAAATACGTGAGAATTTGAGTGCTTACAACAATGAGGCAAGACCTGTGAAGCCGTTAGAGCAGGAAAAAAACTTTTTAACAAAATGTTATATCAAAGTAATTATTCAATCGAAGCAATAGTCGCTAATCAGAGTGTGACAATGGAAACAGATACCATTTCAAAAAACGGGCGTAGTATGAAAAGCCTAATGTGTAGAGGAAACACTTTTACATTTGTTTTGGTACTTTTTGTAGTGGTATCTCTTGGTATGGGATTATCAGCGTGCAGTGAAAGTAATGTGCAAAGTGGTAGTAATGTCAATGCTTCGGCACGTTGGGAATATCATATAGTTGATATGACACCATATTCGTCGAATTTAGAAAAAATGAAAACAACATTCAATGAATTAGGCGAAGATGGTTGGGAATATGCTGGAAGTTGTGGAAGTAACAATTACTATGACGCTAGCAAACATATTTTCAAGAGAAGATTGCCGTATAGACGCTAATAGAAATCGTTATAAGCAGTTTTGGCACGAGGTTATAAAAGAAAATTTGAACAGATGGGCGGCGTCTAACGAGCGGTTTGGCGCAAGCGGGGCAGTAACTCGCCTGAAAGTTTGTGCAAATTTGCAAGTTTTGCGCCCGTCCGAGCGGTAGTGGAAGCCCCGCCTGCGTCAAGCCGCTGGGACGTTATATGCCATTTGGAGATGGCAGTACGATAATGAACAGTAATTTAATAATTTAATGAATTTTAATCCAATGAAGAAAGTAATCATTTTATTCACATTAGCCTTGATAGGCTTGACAAGTTTAGAAGCACAAACGTCATTCAGTTGCACATACAGAGAGTATTGTAGTTGGAATAAGAGGACGGAAAAATTTGATAATTGTAGGGGTTATGAAGAAAGTTCTTTATTTGTTATGAATAAAGACGAAACAATGTTTACTCATACAATAGAGTCGATGAAATCAACGTATTATGTAACATCAAGAGAATATGATGACAAAAAAGAGGTTTGGTCATATACTGTAACCAGTGATGTTGGAAATAAATACTTATATGTTTTCGACCCTAAAAATAGAGAAATACGAGCGTTGTATTATGATGATGGTGACCCTGTGTTGATTGTATTTACAGTAAAAGCAATTTTTTAACAAGAAATAATATGGACTATAAATATGATATTGCCCTTTCATTCGCAGGCGAAGATAGGGATTTCGTTGACAAAGTTGCTCAAATTTTAAAAAGCAATGATGTCCGAGTATTTTATGATAAATTCGAGGAAATTGAATTATGGGGCAAGGATTTAGGTATTCACTTTGATTATGTTTACAGGCGACAATCGAAATATTTCATACCATTTATTTCTGTTCATTATGAACGAAAAGTTTGGACTAATTATGAAGTTAGGACTGCCATTGCCCGTGCTATTGAAAATAAGGAAGAATATATTTTGCCTGTCAGGTTTGACAAAACAGAACTTGATGGTATTCGTTCAACAATTGGCTATCTTGATATAAGTAAAATGTCGCCAGAAGAACTCGCCAGCAAAATTTTGCAGAAATTAGGAAGTGAAATAAATGTTACAATTCCAGAAGAGAACACAAAAGGACAAGTTTATCTTTCAACTTTTTTAGAAGTGAGCGAATACTATGGAATGACGGGAATAATGATAGGTGTTACAGTTACAAATACGGTTAAAGAATACAGATATTTTGGACCACCTTATTTCAAAATTAGCCAGCCCATTCACGGAACTGCTGATACATTCCAACTAATGGATGTTGTCTCTCCAATTAACTTTCCAAAGCGTATGGAATATGGAGAGCAATATCAAATAATGTATAAATTAAACAAGGGCTTTCTTGAACAAATGAAAATATTTGTTGGACAAGGTGTTACATTGACAGCATTTGTTGGAACAACAGTGGGAGATAAATTTAGTTCTAATCCTATGAATATTGACGACTTATTTAAATTCCAAAAAACAAATTAAGACTACGAATGAAAAAAACGGCATATAACGGGCGGTTTTGCAAGATGGCGGCAGTAACCCCGCAGAAACGGCAGTGCGAAGTTGGAAATTACTACCCCGCAGGAAGTTCAGTGAAGCCGCCACCTCGCAAAGCCGCCGGACGTTATGCGACACTCTGGGACAGCAACACCGAAAAATTAACGCGAAAATTTTCAGATAAAATACGGATATAATATAAATATTTTGTATATTTGCAGCCTGAACTTTTTTAGATAAAATACAGATACAATATGGATAAATACATTCAAAAACTGAACTTTGATTTCCTCACAAACCAGCGTATAATGCAACTCATTGCCGCAATTGACGAATATCGGGGAAAATGGAATATTGTTGAAAAACGCGAAAATCGTTACTTGAAAGAATTGAGGCGAATTGCTACAATCGAAAGTATCGGCTCTTCTACTCGTATTGAGGGCGCAACGATGACTGACGAAGAAATAAAACAATTACTTAAAGACGTAAAAATTACAAAATTTAAAACTCGTGATGAACAAGAAGTTATAGGATATTACGAAGTTTTGGAACTCATTTTTGACAATTTTTCAGAAATTCCACTGTCTGAAAGTTATATCAAGCAACTGCATCAACTTTTGCTGAAACACAGTGACAAAGATGAGCGACATCGCGGTTGCTACAAAAATTTGCCCAATAAAGTTGTAGCAACCTATCCTGCAGGTGAACAGAAAATAATTTTTGATACCACTGAACCCGCTTTGGTTGAGAGTGCAATGTTTGAGTTAATCGAATGGACAAATTTTCAGTGGAAAGAAAAAACGATACACCCGCTTATTGTGTTGGCAGTTTTCGTGTATGAATTTTTGAGTATTCACCCTTTCCAAGATGGCAATGGAAGATTAAGTCGCTTGTTAACAACTCTTTTTCTTTTGCGGCAAGGTTATGAGTTTATGCAATATATTTCGTTTGAAAATCATATTGAAAAACACAAAAAAGCGTATTATGATGCGCTCATGACTGCACAACGCAAACGAATAACACATGAGGATATTATCGACAAGTGGTTGCTTTTCTTTTTGGAAAGTTTGAAAGCGCTAACTGAAAAATTAGACAAAAAATATGATGTTTTCAAGCAAAAAGGCGGTTATTTAAATGAAAGGCAAAAAATGCTCAAAGAATTTATCATTGAACAAAAAACGGTTAAAGTTGCCGATTTATCTGTTGCATTCCCTGACATTTCGCCAAATACGATAAAAAAAGATTTGCAATATTTGAGAACCGAACAAATTATTACCACTGTGGGACAAGGTAAGGGAACTGTTTATGTCATCAAACAACCAACGAATGAAAAATAGAAAAGAGCGACCGCATAACGAGCGGTTTAACTTCGTTGAGCTCGCAGGCTCGGTTGGCGAGACGGCAACAGTAACTCATAAATACGCGCAAAATTTTACTTAATTTTAACCACAACAAATCTCGTTATCATATAAACTCAAATTCTTCTTCGTTGTTTATTTCTAACAATTTGCTGTTTTCGCATTTTATTGTTCTTGCCGAATATTTTTTCAGAAGGGTATAGTTGTGGGTGGCTACAATTACCGCTTTGCCGATGCGACTTATATCAATCAACAGTTTTATAATGCCTTCCGATGTTTCGGGGTCGAGGTTGCCTGTTGGTTCATCGGCTAAAATTACATCGGGGTCGTTGAGCAGTGCACGCGCTACGGCAACGCGTTGTTGCTCGCCACCCGACAGTTGATGCGGCATTTTGTAGCCTTTATGGTGCAGTTCTACTTTTTCAAGAACTTCGCCTATTCGTTTGTCAATATCCTCTTTGTTTTTCCAGCCTGTTGATTTGAGCACAAACTCAAGGTTGGCATTTACCGACCTGTCGATAAGCAATTGGAAATCCTGAAATATAATTCCTGTTTTTCGTCTAAGATACGGTATATCTTTCTTTTGCAGTTTTGCAAGGTCGTATCCTGCAATGGTAGCGGCGCCGTCTTTTAACGGCAATTGTGCGGTGAGCGTTTTTATAAGGCTCGATTTGCCGCTTCCTACTTTTCCTACAAGATAAATAAATTCGCCTTTGTCAACGGTCAGATTAACATCGGATAATACCAAATAATCGTGCTGCCATACCGAACAGCCGTTCATTTCTATAATTGTTTCGAGGGGAATTATGTTGTCCATTTTCAATAAAATATTTCACAAAGTAAAAAAAGAATTAATAACTAACAATCTAATGTTGATAAGTTCAACTTAAAAGATAGATTTGCAGCACAAAATTAGTTGTATTTTTATGCGTTAAATCATAAACTATGAGCAAATATAAATTTATTTTACTATACGTCTTAATATTTCTATCGGCTGCAAGCATAAACGGTCAAGTTCCGTTTACCGACAAACAACTTGGGTCGGAATACAATATAGGCTTAGAACTATTTGAAAAAGAGAAATATACTACTGCAATAATAATGTTCGATTCTTATATAGAAAACGAAACCGACAACAATTATATTCAGTTAGCCAATGCCGAATATTACGGCGCAGTTGCCGCAATAAACCTGCTTAACCCCGATGCCGAATACAGAATGATGACTTTTTTAAGCAAATATTCTGAAGACCACAGGCAAAACGAAGGACGATTTTTATTGGGCGATTATTTTTATCGCAAAAAAGATTACCGAAAAGCATTGTCGTATTACACATCGGTCAACAGGCAAGATATTGAAAAAGAGAAACTGCCGGGGTATTTTTTACGCTACGGCTATTCGCTGTATATGGAAGGAAATTCCGACAGAGCCTTGGCAATGTTTTCGGAAATAAAAGACATAAATACCGAATATTCCTCGTCAGCACTTTACTATTATTCGCAAATAGAATACGAAAGAGAGATGTATCAGTCGGCAATGGAAGGATTTATGAAACTGAAAAACGATGAGATATTTGGCAGTATCGTTCCGTTTTATATCGCTCAAATTCTGTACATTAATAAAGACTATGACGCAATACTCGAACTTGCTCCCTCGCTGTTGCAATCGGCAGGAAGAGAAAGAAGTACCGAATTATACAGATTTATAGGCGATGCATATTATAATAAAGGAAACTACCGGGAAGCCCTCACCTATCTCGAAAAACTGTACGAAACCGCAGAAAGCGAGCGCGAAGATAAATACCAACTTGCATACAGTTACTACAAAACAGGAAATATTGACAGTGCAATAAAACTCTTTTCGGAAATAGATGCACGAAACGACCTGATCACACAAAACGTATGGAATGTTTTGGGCGACAGTTACTTGCAAAAAAACGATAAAAATCGAGCGCGGCTGGCTTTCGGCGAAGCGTCAAAAATGCCGTTTAGCAGAGAAATTGCCGAAGAAGCGCTTTTAAACTATGCAAAACTCACTTACGAAACATCGTACTCGCCCTTTGGCGAAACAATAGAATCGTTCACTTCATACATACAGCAATATCCGGGTTCGGCACATATTCAGGAGGCTTACGACTATTTGGTTACTGCATATCTTCAAGCAAGAAACTATCGAGCCGCCATTGCATCGCTTGACAGAATTGCCGATAAAAATCAAAAACTTGAAGAGGCTTATCAGCGCGTTGCATTTTTCAGAGGACTTGAATTATTTCAAAATCTCGAACTGGAAGCCGCTATTGATATGTTCGACAAATCGTTACAATACGAAAGATATAACCGCGCTCTGCGGGCAAGAGCAATTTACTGGCGAGGTGAAGCGTGGTACAGGCTTGGCAATTATGCTAAGGCAAGAGCCGACTACGAACTGTTTTTGAGAATACCCGGTTCAACGAGTCTTGACGAAAACAAAATGGTAAGATATAACTTAGGTTCAGCGCTTTTCAACCTCAATGAATATACCGAAGCATTGACCCACTTCCGAAATTTTGAATCAACGGCAGTGAACCCGCGACCCGAAGTTATGTCGGACGTGCTGGCACGAATAGCCGACAGTTATTTTATTGCAACCAATTACAGAACAGCCATTCAATACTACGACAGAGTGATTGCTTCGGGCAATATTGATGCCGATTATGCAATGTATCAGAAAGGTTTTTCGTTAGGATTTTTGAACGATAACAGAGGAAAAATTGACGTACTGTCGGCGCTAAAAGCACGATACCCAAATTCAGCCCTGATGCCGAATGCAATCTTTGAACGCGGGCGTGCTTATGTTGCGCTTAGTGATTTCAGAAACGGCGAAACCGACTTTAACTCTGTTGTTTCCGATTATCCCAACAGTCCGTTTGTGCCAATGGCAATAGTTCAACTCGGGTTGCTTCATTATAATTTGGGCGACAATCAAAGAGCCATTGCCCAGTATAAAAAAGTGATTGAAAATTTTAAATCGACACCCGAAGCGAGATATGCGCTTACCGGTTTGCGAAATGCCTACGTTGATATTAACGATGTGGAAGCATATTTTGCATACCTCCGAACGCTTGACGGAATTGCTGATGTTAATATTAATATGGACCAGAAAGATTCTCTGCTTTATACTTCGGGCGAAAATCTTTATATAAGAGCCGATTACGCACGCGCTTCGGAAGTTTTGACAAACTATTTAAACGAATTTCCGAGAGGAAGTTTTTATCTCAATGCAAAATACTATCTCGCCGAGTCGTATATGCAATTGAACAGAAAAGACGATGCAATGAAACTGTACAGAGAAATTTCGGCAGTACCTAATAATCAGTTTATTGAACAATCGTTGATGGCAATGGCAAATATGTTTTTCGAAAATGAAGATTTTGAAGAGGCAATTGAATATTACAAAAAACTTGAAGATGTAGCCGTAACCGATGCCAATAAACTCAATGCACTGAAAGGGCAACTGTTTTCGGCTTCGTTCATTGGCGATGTGCAAAACACAATTGATGCAGCCAACAAAATTACCGCTTTTCCCTACGTGCCCGAAGAACTGTTGCGCGATGCAATTTTTACGCGAGCAAAAGTATATTACAGCATCGACAGGTTTAATGATGCGCTTACAGATTTCAGGAAAGTTGCCACCGAAGTTGTCAGCATAGTGGGAGCCGAAAGTAAATATCGCGTTGCCGAACTTCTTGATAGACAAGGTCAAACAGCCGAAGCAGAAAGAATAGCAACTGAGTTTATCGACCAAAAAACGCCGCATCAATATTGGATGGCAAGAGTATTTCTGCTTATATCCGACATAAGTTTGAAAAAAGGCGACACGCTGCAGGCAAGAGCAACCCTGCAAAGTCTGAACGACTATTACGGAATAGATAACGATGGCATATTAGATGAAGTAAGGGCAAAACTTTCAGCCTTAAACGAAAGAAGGTAACATTGCTTTGATTATAAAACAGATAGATATATGAACAGATATAAAATGACACGAAAAATTATAATAACATTATTCCTGCTACTGCTAACATTATCAGGAGTATTGGCGCAGGAAACGCTAAGGCGCGAGGTTACTCTTTACAACCCATACCGACCTTCGCTTAATGCTGCAATAAAGAGAAGTTTTTTGCCCGAATTGAACGATACCGCTCAAACAAGGCTTCAATTCAGATACAATGTTAATGCGCAACCACTTGTGCCTCAATACACAATTAACCCGATACGAGCCGCCGCCTTGTTGCCCGACCCGCTGCCCGAACTGCATAAAATCTATTTCAATGCAGGAATTGGCTCGCATTTGTCGGGATTGGGCGAACTTAGCATTGCAAGCGGACGTTCCGAAAAAGGAGCAATCGGTTTATATGCACGCCATTTTTCAACAAGCGGAAAGATAAAACTCGACAATGACGAAAAAGTAGATGCCGGCTATATGGACAACGAGGTTTCGCTTTTCGGGAAAAGATTTATTAAACAAAGCGTGCTGGGAGGCTCAATAGACTTTACCCAAAACATACGCCACGCATACGGATACGACACAGCATTTGTTGGATACATTCCCGAAAAAGACAGTATCAGAATGAGATACAACAATATTGGCGGTAAAATTTCGTACTCGTCAATCAACCTCGACTCCGATATGGATTATGATTTCAATCTATCATACGATCATTTTCGTTACAAAGAAAATTTATTCAGAAACAGACTTTTATTAGACGGATTATTGGCAGGAGAGATTAAAACAATTTATGTAGGCTCGGGAGTAAACTATGAACTTTATATGCCTTCCAACTCAATATCAGGAAGTTCAAGTGAATACATTTTTGCAGTAAGTCCGTTTTTGAAACGAATGGGTTCGAACTGGAATTTTAAACTCGGAATGGAACTTCTTCGCGACCGAAACGGCACTATGCACGTATATCCCGACATTAATTTCGGTTTTGCCATAGTTCCATCGTTTGTTAATTTCTTTGCCGGCTTGAACGGATATTTGGAAAGAAACGACCCAACGAAAATTATTGGCATTAATCCATACCTGCATTCATATTATAATTTATTCCTTATGCCCGATACCGACCACGAGTTTGTTTTAACAGCCGGATTAAAAGGTAATAACGGAATGAGAGGGCAATATTTGATTTCGGCATCATATTCGGTTGTTAATCAAATGCCGTTTTACACTAATTTATCATATATTACTCCTCAAATTGCAGGCAATTACTTTACGTCTGTTTTTTATGACGGAAATGTTTCTAACATACATGGCGAAATAAGTTTTAAAATATCGAATAGTGTTTCGTTCAACGGAGTTGCAAATATTTATAATTACAGTTTTGAAAACGGAACTTTTGGGAAACCTTGGAACAAACCGAAATGGGACGCTAAGGCAGGACTTGGTTATAGTTTCAGAAATAAAATACTGGCAAACGCCGAACTGACATCAATAGGCAAACGCACAAATGCAATTAATGCTCACCTCAACCAGTATTTGTCTCTACCGGGGGCAGTGTCCCAGCCATATCGTGAAATTGAAATGCCTTCGCACGTTAATTTGAACCTTAAAGCAGAATATCGCCATTCCGAAGTTATGTCGTTTTGGGTAAGGCTGAATAATATTTCGTCAAAAAAATATTATGAATGGGCTTTTTATCCATCGCACAGATTCTTGATTATGGCTGGATTTACATATAGTTTGTAAAACCTTTTTTAATTCTTAATCAAAAAAACTATAGTATTACAGGTTTTTGCGTTTTTTTTCGTTATTAAATAACGCCGATACCGCCCACTACGCCGTCAATATCCGTAGCATAGCAAAATTAATTTTAAAAAATTAAAAATAAATTTAAATTCTTAGTTGATAATTTAAAAACTTAGTTTATCTTTGTTGCGGAAAATTCAAGTATCAATTAAAATAGTATAAAAATGAGCCAAAAAGTATTAACCAAAGCCGAAGAACAAGTTATGCAAACGCTGTGGCGACTGCAACGTGCGGGTCTGCGCGATGTTACCGATGCCATGCCCGACAAACCTCACGTCAGCACAGTTGCCACCATGCTCAAAATCCTTACCGACAAAGGTTTTGTGAGTGTTGAAGCACTCGGACGAATGCATTTTTATTCGCCAACCATCAGCAAGGAAGACTATTCCGGACAACGCATTGCCGGTATTGCCCATTCGTATTTCGACGGATCGTTCGAAAAAGTGATTTCTTACATGGTAAAAAACAGAGATGTAAGTATTGCTGATTTGGAATTACTTGTAGAACAACTGAATAAAGACAAAAAGTTATCACAATCATGACGCTCTTTTTCATCTACATCCTCAAGGTAATTGTTTGTTCCGCCTTATTTGCGGGATGTTATTGGTTGGCGTTGCGCAACGAACGTTTCTACCAGTGGAACCGTTTCTTTATTGTGGCTTCAGTTGCACTGTCCATCATCATTCCTGCGTTAAACATTCCCATATCGGCGCCACATATAACAATTCCGACAGCAACCGATTTAGCCCATAATTTTGTCATTGATTTGCCCGAAGCGTCAATCACTCCGTTTCAACAAGGAGTATCGTCTATTCGTTGGACATTGCTTGGATTTTCGTTATGTCTGTCCGTAGTATTTTTTCTTTTGGCGAAAGAAATTACTTCCTTTATCCGTATTTTACGGTTAAAACACCGCTCTGAACGGATTCATATACCCGAAGCCGTTTTGTACTGTACTGACGATGCAACTGCACCGTTTACCTTTTTCCGTACTATTTTCTGGAAAAAAGGTATTTCTGTGGATTCCGGCGAAGGTCGCTGCATACTACGCCACGAGTTGGCGCATGTACGCCTCGGTCATAGCTGGGACAAAGCCCTGATGCAGCTTGTTTGCTGCGTGTTCTGGATGAATCCGTTTTTCATGCTGTTTCGCCGCGAGCTCGAATTAGTGCACGAATTTGCAGCCGACAGCGAAAGCAGTGCTGAAGAACTCTCATCCCTTATTTTGTGTACGTTGTACCCAAATAATTATCGTGACTTTACCAGTCGTTTTTTTCAAACATCTATTAAAAGAAGAATCACTATGATTGCTAAGAACAAAAACAAAAAATCGTTGATTAACATGCTCCGTAAAATGAGCATTGTACCAGTAGCGCTTGTCGCTTTATTTCTGTTTGCCTGTAACTTTCAAAACAGCGAAATCAAACCTTCTCTTTCCGAAGAAGAAATCATTGCTTTGGATATGGCTGAAGAACCTGAATTTGTCGTAGTAGATGTAAAGCCCGAATTTCCGGGTGGCGAATTAGCGCTTTTGAAGTTTCTTCAGGAAAATGTAGTGTACCCTGAAAAAGCAAAGGAGAATAACATACAAGGCAGGGTGTTTGTGCAATTCGTTATTACTTCCAGAGGAACTATAGGCACAGTAAAACTCCTTCGAGGTGTAGATCCTGAACTTGATGCAGAGGCAATAAGAGTTATAAAATCATTGCCAAATTTCACTCCCGGAAGAAAAGGCAGCGTAGCTGTTCCTACATGGTATCAAGTGCCTATTACATTCCAGACACAAACTGCCACAGTCAACGAAAAACCTGCTAATGATACGAAGAGTAATGATAAATCTGTAATTACCGCAGTAGATGAAATGCCCATATTTCCGGGTGGCGATGAAGCACTTTTGAGGTTTATCCAAGGAAATGTGGTGTACCCTGAAAAAGCAAAGGATAACAACATACAAGGCAGAGTATTTGTGCAATTTGTTGTTACTGCTCAGGGAACTATCGGCGAGATAAAAGTTATTAGAGGCGTAGACCCGCTACTTGACGCGGAGGCAATAAGAGTTGTAAAATCATTGCCGGCTTTCAGCCCCGGAAAACAAGGCGGCGTAGCTGTTCCTGTGTGGTATCAAGTACCTGTCACATTCAGCTTAGGTAACTAAACTACAAACAATCAAAATAAAAAAGTCGGTTAAAATTAACCGACTTTTTTATTTATTTCTTTTATTTACTCTCTTTTTTATGAAAAAATGATATTTTTATTTTGAATAATACTATAAATAAGATATTTTTGTAATAAATAAGATAGGTCTAACTTAAAAAATCGCTAAAAATGACAAAAAAGGAATTGGTTAATGCAATTGCAGCAGACGCAGGTCTTTCAATTAAAGATGCTGGTAAAGCTCTGAATTCATTTGTTTTATCTTTCGCAGGCGCAATGAAAAAAGGACAAAGGATTCAACTTCCGGGAATGGGCACTTTTACTGTAGCAAAAAGAAGCGCTAGGGTAGTTCGTAATCCGCGCACCGGCGCAAAACTCAATGTTCCGGCTAAGAAAGTTGTAAAATTCAAGGCTGCTCCGGCTCTCAACAAAGGTCTTTAATCTAAATTTTTGAGATTGTTTAGAGGCTGTTCAAAACGAACAGCCTCTTTTGTTTACTCATAACCCTACTTATGTTCCGAAACCTCCTGCGCCGCCAATACCACTTGGGCAATATCTACAACAGGTATCGGAGATTGCTGAGCAAAGGTTTTTTGACAAAGCGGACAGGCGGTAATGATCTTTTTAGGGTCATTTTGCGTGAGTATGCCTATTGCCTCCTTAGTGATAGAAAGTTTTTTCTGACGGCTTAGCGACAACGTGCCCAAGCTTCCTCCGCAGCAAAGCGATTTGGACTGTTCTTCGGGAATATTTTGTAAAGTTCCCAGTTTAGTAAGAAGATGTCGCGGTTGACTGTAGATATTCGAGCCACGCCCAAGTTCGCAGGGATCGTGATATACCCATTCTTCAGTACCCGCACTAAGTTTTAATTTGCCCTGCTCCAATAAGCGGTACAGATAGACAGAATGATGAACCACTTCGATAGGCAGTTGATATGTTTCATTAAAAACTTTGTAACAAATAGGACATGACACCAAAAGAGTTTTTGCTCCCGAAGCAAGAATCATCTCCTTGTTCTTTTGAATCAGTTCGTTAGCGGCTTCCGTTCTTCCGGCAAGCATCAGCGGACGACCGCAGCAAAATCCGTCAGTGGCGTCTAATTGGGCAACATCTATGCCAGCCTGCCTAAGTACCTTTAAAAGAGATCGGGAAGTAAGGGGCGTTAACTGCGTCATACAGCCGGCGTAATAAAGCAGGTCGGATTTGGGCGTCTCCGCAACAGGCAATTGGGTGTAATCTTCCTCAATATTATAGCTTTGCGTGGCGCGTACATGCTGTTTTAATCTGCATGAGTCAATGCCAACAGGACAGGCATCGTAGCAACGGTTGCACATCATACAGGCGTTGGCAGTATCCATAAGGTCGGCTTCGCGGTAGCGGAGTTTACGCATGAAATAAGCTGTGGCGTCTTTCTGGTGTTTGCCGCTTTTTCCCATCTGGCAAGCGTCTAAGCAAAGTCCACAGCGGGAACAGGAATATATTTCTACGCAAGCCACTCCATAATGCGGGTCTTTACTGCGTATGCCTGCATTGCGCATAAGAATCAGCAGCACTTCGGTAAGAATGTGCATATAGCGCGAAAAAGGAAGCGCGAAGAAAAAGATTCCCAACGCAATAGAATAAGCCCACCATGTTGGAAGAATCATGTTGGGATTTTCAATAAGTTTTCGGAAAAGGTCGCCAAACCCCAAAGTAAGAAAACTGCCGCCGCTTACGCCCGATGTAAAACTCTCTGCAATAAGGCGCAAAAAGAAGATAGCCCACAACGAATACATGGCTAAAGTGTCGCCCAGACGCAAACGGGTGGTTCTGCGCATACCCAGCCAACGCGAACGCACGCGTTTAATCATAGCAAGTATGACGCCGCTGAGAATCATCAACAGCAAAAAATCCATCACGAAGAAGAGCATGGCGCCGCGCAGACTGTGTTCCTGTATCGAAACAAAATAGCGGAAAAAGATAGGATAGTAGAGAAGACCGCTTCGATGCGGAGTATAAAGCCAAACCTCAATATGCCCGAAAACTATAATCAGAAACCAGCCGAGCGCAATGCTCATGTGCATATATCCAAGCAGTTTGTTGTGCTTGAATATTTTGGTATGCACCAAACAGTCAAGAAAAATATCCTTAATGGAACGGAAAATCTTTACGGAAAAAATTGAACGTCCCAACTGGCTTCGCTCCTGCTTGTCAAGATTCCATATAATCCGAACAAGCGCTACGCCTAAATAAGTCAGCACAAAAATCATGCCAGCCATAAAGGGCCATACAAAAGGAGGATAAATGGCTTTTTTCCGTTCAATTACCACATCCTGAGCAAACAGAGAGTCGGGAACTAAAAGGAGAAATGCTAAAAGTATAAAAGGTAAAAATCTGTATATTCTGCGTATTGTTTTATTGCTGTTCATAATGCTATAGTTTTTAGGTTGTGCGGCTTCTGTGTTGGTGGCTTTGTGAAGGCAGGGGTACAAAAAACCATGCTCCCGCTTTCGCAAACCGAGCTTGCGAGCTCAACGAAGTTAAACCGCCTGTTTCAAAATCATTCTATTTTTAAACGTTTTAAGTATTTATCCAATTCATCTATTTCATAAGCGCCGAGTCGTTTTTGATATTTATTATATTCTGTAAGCGCATGTTTTTCTGCTTCTTCGTGCGAAACTCTGCCTGTGTGCATCAAAATTTCCTTTTCGTTGATGGTCAAAATATCGTGCAACTTTTTAAGCCAATCTTTCATATACATTGGTTTATGCTGTATGGCTTGCAGTTCGGCAAATTCAAGGTATTGTGATACAAGGCGGTTCAAATGGTCAAGTTCGATAGTATTCAAATAATTTTTTGCAACAACAACATCTTGTTGTTTAACACTTTTCCCTGTCCAAGTGGTAAGCCCCATGTTGGGTTGAGCAGCATCGGAACGTTCTAAAATCAATTCAGCTGCCGTATGAGCATGAATTGCCCAATGAAATTTATTTTGAATGTTTGTAAAAAAGCTTCTTGTTATTTCAATATCAGGATTATAATCAATGCTTGTTGTAAAAATATCGCAAATCTTTCGGTAAAACAGTTTTTCGCTCGTGCGAATATCGCGAATACGTTCCAAAAGTTCATCGAAATAGTTGTTTCGAGCCTCTTTCAGACGTTCATCGTCAAGTGCAAAACCTTTGATTAAAAATTCTTTAATTACTTGGGTAGCCCAAATTCTAAAATGCGTTGCCACAGTAGATTTTATTCTATAGCCAACCGAAATAATCATATCCAGGTTGTAATGCAACAAAGCACGTTTTACTTTACGTCTTCCTTCGTATTGAACTGTCAAGAAATCCTTGACAGTTGACGGCTCTTGTAATTCGCCTTCCTTGTATATATTGCTAATGTGCAGACTTACATTCTGTTTTGTTGTCTGAAACAAGTCAGCCATTTGCTGTTGCGTTACCCACAATGTCTCATTTTCAAACCTAACTTCAATTTTTGTAAAGCCGTCTTTGTCTTGATATATCAGAATGCTGCCCATATTTTAACATAAGTTTTTCAAAATTGTAAAGACACTCCTGCAAATCCGCACAACATTGTATGCGGGGTTACTGCCACCGTTGCGCAAAACTGCTCGTTAGGTGTTCGGCATTCTTCCGAAAGTATAGCCATTCTCCTTGCAATTTCATTTTCTGTTTTCCAATTGTTCGTCAATAAATACTTTTTCGCTTGCTCGTTCCTTTTTCCAAAATTGTCTACGAAAAAATTTTCGTAAATGTTTACGCCATTCAGTCGACTTGCTTAATTGTCCTTTTCGTTTGTGCGACATTATTTTTTGTTTTACTATTTCTTTTCCATCTTTCGCCTCAATTCTTCCACTATCCTGTTAAAAAATGTCTGTAAACATTCAAGGGAACAGAAATAAATGTCGAATTGCCCATTTTGTGAATATTCTACAATATTTAAATGTGCATCTTTTTCGTCTGAGTTTTCTCCAGCGTGATAGCCAACACTCAAAAAGCCCTCCATATCCTTACTCATAATCGAATGGTCTTTATCAATTATTTTTAATGCACCTCCATTTATTACAAAGAATTCAGAATTTAACGTTGTTCTGTCTGTATTACAAATGGGGCATTTATTTTCTGTCGGATAAAATGATTTGCCTTTTTTCTTGATAATCGGAAATTTAATTTTATTCATTGTTGTGTCCTATTTGTCCTTGTCGAACGATTGCTATTTTTTTATTTTTCTTCTTTGTATTATTTTATAAATCATTATCTTCTTCTAACCGATATATTTCGCCTATTGTTTCCGAAAGAATATTTATCCATTCATTCTTTTTTTCTAATAAATCTATGATGTTTAGAAAATCCCCATTCGCTTTTTTAATATCTCCCCAACGCCTCGTCGTTTGTCCATTAACAATATCGGTAATTTTTTTTATGTACTTGTTAAAATTTTCTTTATCATCATGCCAACGTCCGTTTCCATAAAATTGAACTACTCCATTAGCACGTATTGTTCCAAAATTGTAATCATTTGGTAATTTTAGATTAATAGTTCCCATTTCTCCCTTCCCTAATGATGGTTTTATATTGAATTGTGAATCGAATGTTGCAATTAACAGCTCTAATTCTTTCATTTTTTCAGTACCAATATTCTTCTCCAACCGTTCAAAAAATACTTTTTCCGAAATTGTTTGGCTCTTTTCTTTCACTTGTTCTGTCTGATTGTCTTCTTCAACAGATTTGTCCGAAATTCGATATATAATTCTTTCTATTTCCTTCGTTTTTGCCAATATCCTCGGTGTTATGATAAGTTCATTTTTCTCTTTATTCTCGTAAACAGGTAACTCTATCAATCCCAATGTAAAATGTAGATTTCCGCTACGTTGTATATAATTGACCAAATCTTCCATATTTTCATGTATGCCGTCCCCAATAATTAGTAAAAGGAATCGTCCTTTTTCCAAATTCTTTTGTACATTGTCAATAAATTCAGTTTCCTCAATATCAGGTTGGTCTTTTGAAATTATCTCAAACAAACTTTTCTTTGAATATTTTCCTGCTTTAAGACATTCGGATTCAAATTTTGAATAATTCCACTTTGATAAATCTTTGGCATAGTCTAATATCTGTCCAACAACTTTTCTACGTGCTTCAGGATTTCTCCACAATTTACACTCACCGATTGTTATGAAACCGTCTGCATTGATATAAAGCAAATCTGCATATCCCGATTCTGTTGCTAATTCTCTGCAAATCGGTATCATCCCGTTAAAAATTGGTTCTAACTCAACAAAAGGCAGAAGATTTGGATTGTCAAAACACAATTTTTGAATCCAATTTTCATTGTAGTCCTTTGAACCCAACTGCTTTTTTTCAAGACTAACTACCTTACTGTCTTTAATTATCAGAGGTGTTGAATATTGTTTCATTTTATTCTGTTTTTTGTTGTTTCTCTAATATCTCATGAAAGTTTAACTTGCTTCTGCGTTCCCGGTTTAATTTATTCATCTATTATTTTTTGTATTTCATTGTCTTACCGCTTCCGTGCGGATTGCCGTAAGTAATGGGCGTGTATTTATGCCGCGGGGACATACCAATATACATTTGCCGCAAAACATACAATGCGCGGTTTGTTTTATCTCTTCCTGTTCGTTGCCGCGC
>Ga0082212_10005263_pt1 | contig 17685 bp, 17 predicted proteins | sample TergutNt197P3_FD_71548 | JGI IMG/M metagenome (GOLD analysis project Ga0082212, IMG submission 71548) | Neocapritermes taracua P3 segment gut microbial communities from Petit-Saut dam, French Guiana - Nt197 P3 | ecosystem: Host-associated > Arthropoda: Insects > Digestive system > Gut ... | reverse complement strand
CTACAAGACACTGGGAATGAACCTTATGGAGGCGGTGCTGGAGCTGCAAAAGCGAGTTGGCACATACTATAGCCGCCAGGTCAATTTGGAAGATGCCAGGCCCGGTGGGGCCCAGAGGTTTGCTGAAGCCATGGGGCGAATCCGCAGTGCCGGTCTCAGCAATTTTGCTGGTGAAACTGTTGCCAGCTGGGAAGATTTCTCGTCATGCAAACGCTTTGAAAATGGCAAAGCCGACCCGATTCTGGATCGCCCTGACTGCAAAGACATTGCCATACCAATTGAACCCAGCAATGTGCTTAAATTCCGCTTTGCATCGGGGGCTTTCATGGCACTCCGTCCCAGTGGGACAGAGCCGAAGTTGAAGGTCTATCTACAGAGCCGTACAACAGAAGACCTGCTCGACCGCATGGAGGCTGAGGCAAAGGCGTTGCTGGGGCTATAATCCCAAATCCTGACAAAACAATTTGGAATGTTGCCCATTCATTTTCTGGAGGCGAAAAAGGCGATGAAGGCGATTGATATTAGGTTGACAATTCCTGAAGCGCGCAACAGATAGGGCGCCACCGCCATGGACGGGATGTAGTAGTTTGTGATGAGCACTAGGCTGACGATGGCGATTGCGGCGATAAAAATCCAAATAATTTTTCTGCGAATAATCCAGTAAAGCAACGCTAGGCACATCGTTGCCACAGCTACCCAGAGCCATTCATTTTTAAGCCAATCTGAATTCATAAACCAACTCTGACCATTCATATTGGAGCCGCTTCACGGATTTGAACCGTGGACCTTCCGCTTACAAGGCGGATGCTCTACCACTGAGCTAAAGCGGCGCGATGTCCATTATACCGGAAAAACCAATTTTTTCAACTAAAGGTTTGGGGCAGGTGGCAACGAAAAAGTGTGTTAGGTGTTTTGGCACTAAGGATGTCACTATACGTCTGAGTTCTGAATGATGAGTTCTGGGTTTTCCGCCCCCGCCTTCCCCCTTTTTTTTCTTGTCGGATTTTTTTTGTTCATTTCATCAGGCCTGAGTTCTCGGCTGGCGGCATCCAGTACGCCATTGATGAATTGCGAGCTTTCCTCTTCGCTGAAGTCCTTGCCAATTTCCAGTGCTTCGTTGAGAACTATCTGGAATGGTACGTCTTGCAAATACTTTAATTCAAATATGCTGAGGCGTAGCAAGTTGCGGTCGACCACTGCCATGCGTGAGATTTTCCAGTTTTTTGCATACCTGGACAAGAGACCATCGATCTCTTCCAAATGTCCATGAATACCGTCAACCATGCGTCTGGCATGGTAAAAGGCATCTCGATTGAGATCCTGAATGGCATGAAAACCGGCAAATACGACATCGGGCTGGTAGTCTGTCAAATCCATTGCAAATAACATCTGAAGGGCATATTCGCGACCCCTGCGGCGAACTCCCATTATTTGCCTTTCTTTGGCAGGACAACCTTCCGCAAGTCAACCATTTCAATTAATGACTGGGCTGATTCCCAGCCCTTATTGCCCATTTTGCTTCCGGCCCGCTCAATGGCCTGGTCGACTGTGTCGGTAGTAAGCACTCCAAAGACGAGCGGAATGCCAGTCTGTAGAGCTACCTGGGCGGCCCCTTTTGTGACTTCGGCTGCAATCATGTCAAAGTGTGGCGTACCGCCTCGGATTACCGCACCAAGCAAAAGGACACCAGAGTAATTACCAGACTGGGCTACGCTCAGAGCCAATTGGGGCAACTCAAAGGAGCCAGGCACTTTGAAGTGGTCAATCTGGGACACACTACCCCCGTGACGCAGGAGACAATCCATTGCACCCTCCACCAGGCGGTCAACAATGAATTCGTTGAATCTTGCAGAAACAAGCGCAAAGCGGTCATTTTTGTTTACGTGCAGCTGACCCTCAAAGATCGCCATGGGAACCCCCCGAAAGGTGTTAGAAAATACAGGTTAGCACATGTTTTTGTTTTTGCCACTCAAATGTGTGGCCAAAGTTTTTTTCGCTGCCCATTGATTATGATATGTTGTCGCAAATTTTGGTTCTGCTCAAAAAACAGAATCTTGCCAGAATGCCCACTTAATGATGAAATACTAGGGGATTGTATTACTGTTATCTCGGAGAGCATACAATGACTCAGAATGCTGGTGAAACCCTTTCTTTTAAGAGTGAACTCAGACAAGTTCTGCATCTGATTACACATTCGCTCTATTCACACAAAGAGGTGTTTTTAAGGGAATTGCTGAGCAACGCAAGTGACGCAATCGACAAGGTAAGATTTAACAGCCTGGATAACGAGGCTCTATTGGGCGACGACCGCGATTGGAAAATACGCATATCGCCGGATAAGGCTGCAGGGACATTGACGGTTTCAGATAATGGTGTGGGGATGACCCGTGCTGACATTATTGAAAACTTAGGCACAATTGCCAAGAGCGGTACCAAAGCATTCATTGACCAATTAAAATCGGCGGATGCCGCCCAGCGACCTGAACTGATAGGCCAGTTTGGGGTTGGTTTTTATAGCGCGTTTATGGTCGCAGACAAGATCAGGGTTCTTTCAAAAGCAGCGGGAGCTAACGATGCCGTTGAATGGGAATCAGACGGACAGGGGGAGTTCACGATAAAAAACTCTCAGCGTGAAGGCCGTGGAACTGATGTGGTTCTCCATCTCAAAGATGATGAAAAGGGTTTTCTGGAAATTTGGCAAATCCGCAACCTGGTCAAGCAATTCAGTGATTTTATTGAACACCCGATTCTGATGGCCGTGGAATCGAAAGAAGGCGAAACGACAAAAACAGAAGACGAAACTCTGAACAGCCGTAAGGCCCTCTGGCTGAGGAGCAAACAAGACGTAACCGAAGAAGAATACAATTCTTTTTATCACCAGATTTCAAGTGATTTTGGCGAACCCGCTAAAATCCTCCACATACATGCTGAAGGTACCATCGCATTTAAGGCACTACTCTACCTTCCAAAGCGTAAGAGCTGGGAGTTGCAGTTTGGCGATGCTAAAGCCGGCCCGCGGTTGTATATCAACAGGGTGCTGATTCAAGACCCGTGTGAGGCACTGCTTCCTCAGTGGCTTCGCTTTGTAAAGGGTGTAGTAGATTGTTCCGATCTGCCGCTGAATGTCAGCCGTGAGATGCTACAACAAAATCCACTGTTGGAAAAGATTCAAAAAACAATGGTCAAGCACGTGATGAAGGCTCTGGAGGAACTCAAGACCGACGATAGGCCAGGGTATGAAATGCTGTTCAAAGAATTGGGACAATTCATCAAAGAGGGTTTGGTACGCGACTTTGAGCGCAGAGAAGCTATTGCTGACTTGCTCCTCTTTGAACATCTTAATGGCGAGCCAGGCCACCTGATTACACTTGGTGATTACGTGTCTGCCATGAAGGAATCCCAAACAGAGATATATCATCTGGCAGGTGAAGACCGCGCGGCCCTTGCCACGAACCCTTGCCTGGAATCATTCAAACACCTGAACTGGGATGTGCTGTTATTGACAGACCCAATGGATCCTTTTGTTTTGCCATCACTTACAGATTTTAAGTCAAAAGCTCTCAGAGCAGCGGATCGCCATTCGCCGGAGATGCCTGAAGCCAGGAAGCAACTGGAGGAAACTACAAAGACATACCAGACTCTGCTGGACAGCCTCAAGTCAAAGTTGACTGCGGTAAAGGATGTAAGGCTTTCCTTACGGATGAAAGAGAGTGCGTCTTGTTTGGTTGCTGCTGAAGAATCCATGGATCCCCGTATGGAGCAGCTAATGGCCCGCATGGGCCACGGACATGGTAATAGCCCTAGAGTGCTTGAACTAAACCCTGAACACCCGACTGTTAAGGCACTATTTAATCGCCATCAGTCATCGCCCGATGACCCTGTAATTGAGCGATATGGACAGTTTTTGTTGGATCAGGCTCTCATAGCAGAAGGTTCCAGGCTAACAGATCCAATAGCTTTTCTGGCGAGCGTAAATGAAATGGCAACCAGGGAGTTAGAGCTTTGAACTTAAAGCTTTGATTTATCAATATCTTGAGGGTACTGGAGAAGGCTGGTTGTATGAAGTTGTGTTTCGCCTGATTCTGTTGTTACCTGCGTATTCTATATAGCCATGGATTCCTTTGGCGATTGCCTGTGCCGCTGACCGTAAAAAAGCGGGGTTCCGCAATTTTTCTGCTTCTGCAGGATTTGAAATGAACGCCGTTTCAACAAGAACTGCTGGCATGGCCGCAGTTCGGAGTACCGAAAATGGGGCCTGTTTTACACCACGTTCCTTGATGCCAGCCAAACGGTTCAGCTCGGTTTGAATATAGACCGCCATTCGCTCTGATTCATGTAGGTACGCCTCCTGGGCCAAGTCGTCGAGAATCCCTGTCAGAAAACCCATGTCCAGGCCATCTGAATCCGGCAAATCTGATTCGTTTTCCGCTTCAGCTATTTCCTGCATCTCCTTATCCACTGGGCCGAGGCTTAAAAAATATACCTCACTGCCCTTGGCGTTTTTGCTGGTAAAGGAGTTTAAGTGGAGGCTGACGAAAATATCTGCCCCATCGTCATTGGCCGCCTTTGCCCTGTCTGCCAGTGACACTGTTACGTCTGTAGTGCGGGTGTAACTGACTATGTAGCCCTTGGTTTTGAGTTGTTCTCCGAGCAATTTTGCCAATTCCAGGGCAATATTTTTTTCTAGGAGTCTGGCACTGCTACCAGAACCTTTCCTGTCCATCTCTTTTGGCCCCATCGCTCCAACGTCATCGCCGCCATGGCCAGGGTCTATCATTACCCTGATTGGTTGCTGCGTATCAGCAATCAATAAGGAGGGAACCGCCAACACCAATGCAGCAATGCCAAGTCTAATGCCAGTTAAAAGACACATAATGTGTAATGGCTGCAAGGACTATACCGATAACTGGTTCCGCAATAATTTATCCCAATTATTTCAAATTTTTTGTTGCGGTCGGACAAAAATGGCCTATATTTGAAAGAGGTAGTTATGTCTGAGGAGGTAAGCATGGCATTGGAGATTCAGGCAAGCATGGGAATGAGCGTTTCAGCAATGAATGCCTCAACGCAGAATGTTCAGGCAACTGCTAACAATGTGGCGAACCTGCAGTCGGAAAACTACCAGGCCCGGCGGCTGGAACAAACAGAGGAGCTAGACGGCGGCACCCGTAATAACCAGCTAAGGATTTCTGAAGAGCAGGCCAATCCTCCTGGCGGATCAAATGTTCGGCTCGAAAGAGAAATGGTCAATCTGATCGCCGACCAAAATGCTTACTCGGCAAATGCCGGCCAGATTCGCACTGCAGCCCAGATGATGGGGACTGTTCTTGATATGAAAGCCTAACTAACATTATTGCGAAACTTGACTGGCTTACAGTCTGATATTCGTCGCTCGCCGGATTCCCTGGTGCATTCGCCGATTTGTATGATTTATTTGCCCAAAATCCCCTAGATTGAATGTGTGGGGCGAAATTGTTCGCACACTTTAATTTAGGGGGGTTTGTGTCCCGTTGTTGTAAACGTTCCAGGCGACCACAGTTCCCGATGGGGCTGATATTCGGTTTGGCCCTCATCTGCCTGGGTATAGCTTTTCTCCTGAACAATTTGCACATCATTTACATCGAAGATGCGCTGATGTTCTCGCCTTTAGTCCTTATCGCCTGGGGTCTTGCAAGGCTCTGGAATAAGGGCATTCTCAATGTTTGGGGCCACATCCTCGTGGTAACTGGTGTCCTCCTGCAGATAGTTTTTCTGGATGACTGCTCGGGGAGGTTTCATGAAATATATTGGCCGACAATCATTATCTGGATTGGGCTAATTATTATGATTAAGGCGTTTGTGCCAAAGAGGGTTAAGCATGGCCTACAGATTACCCCCCGCGAAGAATCTGAATGGCCAGGTTGGGAAGCCAAACAGAGTCTTTGCGCGCCTGAAGCGGAGGGTAGCCAAACTGGCGAGGTAGCTGAAAATGAATTATCAGACATGATTGAATGTCCTATCGATAACATGGAACCACAAAACGGGGAGAGCGAAAATGAATGACTTCAACATGAATCACGAAGCTCCCAGGCGGGCGGTGAACTCTACTCTGTTGATAGTGGGTATCGGCATGGTCATTCTGGGATGTCTGCTTGCACTGGAAAATCTTACTTCTTTTGCGGTGGGCCATCGGGTGGATCGCTACTGGCCGCTTATTATTGTGGCCATTGGGGTGGTCAAGATCATTGAAAACAAGTTCAGAGGCTATGGTGGATGGATAATTACCATTGTCGGACTCCTCATATTTGCCAGTACAATGCAAGGGCGGTCTATTGGTCATCTGGTTGGTCCGGCCATTTTAGTTGCTGTAGGCGTTTTCGTAGTTCAAATAGCCCAAAAGCGGCATCGCAAGGTTCCGATAGCGTTGCAGAGATCGGGCGATTTTGCACGTGGAACGGCAATCCTGGGCGGCTACAAGTACAAGCCTAACGGTGGGCAATTCAGCGGAGGAGAGATAACGGCAATTTTTGGCGGATTTGAGATGGATTTACGTCAGACAACGATGAAACATGATACTGTGCGAATAGATGTTTTTTGTATGATGGGAGGCGGTGAGATTCTTGTTCCTGGAGGTTGGGAGGTCTCCATCCAGGCCCAGGCCATTGTCGGGGCGGTGGAGGACAAGACGATCGCATTGCCCACAACGGATGCTACTCGCCCCAAACTGCTGATAACAGGGTTTGCGCTGTTTGGCGGAGTTGTTGTTAAGTGATGAGTTTGCCAAGATCCCTTTCAATCGAGTAGGAGGCTACCCATTAGTTGGGTAGCCTCCTACTCGATTCAAGCACATTTTGAGATTTGCCGATGCATCCTGTTTTATCCAACCGTGCCAACTTCGTTGCATACCTCTTTGTTTGGCTGATTGCCGGGACAGGGCTTGGGCTGGTCGAGATGACCGGTGGAGAAAGTGCTGTCAACTCACTGGCATTTGGGACACTCGCAGCCGTTTTCGCAGGTATGCTCTTTTTGTCTGTCTATTATCCCTGCATGGCACTGCAACCAGAAAAGACGAGAGTAGCTATACTGTTCCCTTCCCTCGTTGCATTGGCATGCCTGTTTGGGTCAATTTGGGCTGTGGCCGTCTATTTTGTCAGCCAGTTTATTATATTGCTTGGATACCAATCCGTTCACTCGCACCATTTCCTGATCCTTATGATGATGGGGTCTGTGGCCTGCATCATCACCGAGGCCATCTATTACATATATATTGCCCGTAGTCGTTCCGTAGAAGCTGAAAGGCTCGGACAGGAGCTTCGGGTGATGGCGAGGGAGGCAGAATTACGCGCCCTGCGTGCCCAGATTAATCCACATTTTTTATTTAACAGCCTAAATTCAATCAGTACGCTGACCACAGCAGACCCAGGGCGGGCAAGGGAAACGTGCATACTGCTTTCAGATTTTCTGAGAAAGAGCCTACGCCTTGGCGAGCAGCTTTCAGTTTCTCTCTCAGAGGAATTAGACTTGATTAAGAACTACCTTGCCATCGAGCAGATACGATATTCACCCAGGCTCCGCGTTGTATGGGAAATTGATGAGGCAAGTGTTTGTGCAGAAATCCCAACCCTTCTGCTCCAGCCCTTGGTTGAAAACGCTGTTAAGCATGGTATATCCCAAATGATTGAAGGTGGAACGGTGAGGGTCAGGACAGAGGCAAACGGGGAAAACATAATGATTCTGTTGGAAAATCCCATGGATCCTGACGCTGAGACTCCTAAAGGGCTCGGTCTTGGCGTTAGACAGGTTCATAAGCGGCTCGCCGCATTTTTCGGGACAGAGGGCAGTATGGAACTAAATTCAGGCGATGGGCAATATCGTGTCAGGCTGATATTTCCAAAGGTACTAAAGGAATCGAGCGATGACTGATGAATTATTCAAAGCTGTCGTAGTTGACGATGAAGAATTGGCGAGGGCTGTAATCAGGGAGTTTTTAGCCACATACCCCGATATTGGCCTGGTGGCCGAGTGTGAGAATGGCTTTGATGCTGTAAAAGCAATTAATGAGTTGAAGCCGGACTTGCTGTTTCTGGATATTCAGATGCCTAAGCTGGATGGTTTTGAAGTACTCGAATTACTCGACCCCCAGCCGGTAGTGATTTTTGTTACGGCTTATGACCAGCATGCCCTACGTGCCTTTGAAGTACATGCCGTGGATTATCTCCTGAAACCCTTTGGCAACGAGCGTTTTGCCGAGGCGGTATTGCGGGCAAGGGCGCGCTTAGACCAAGGCGGTATAAAAAAGATACAGGCGGCAGAACTGAGTAATGCGGCTAAAGGTGATTGGCCAATGGATAGGATAGTTGTTAAAGATGGCACAAAGGTGACGCTCATTCCCCTGGCCGACCTGGAGTACATTCAGGCCCAGGATGATTATGTCCTCTTAAAAACTCCTGAAAAAGGCCATCTAAAGCAACAGACCCTCACCAGCTTGGAGCAGCGTCTTGACTCAAATCGTTTTTTGAGGATACACAGATCATTTATTATCCAGCTTGACCGGTTGTCTCGTATTGAGCAGAAGGACACAGAAAGCTGGGTGGCCGTATTAAATGGTGGAACAAGGCTACCAGTTAGCAAGTCAGGCTATGCAAGGCTGAAGAAAAAGATGGGGGAAGGGTGATACAAGTCGTTTAACTTGCGCTGCCATGTTTTTACTGCAATTATACTTTATGTCTGGAGGTTGACTTGTCTTCGATTCAAAAGACGTTATCTATAATTGGAGTTGCCATTGTTCTGCTGTGTGCCATGGCGTTGTACTCTCAATCAAAAAATACCCTCAAGGTTGGCTCAAATGCACCAAAATTGCAGGTATCCAGATGGGTAAAAGGATTTGGGCCTGCTGGATTTGAACAAGGTAGCGTCTATGTGGTGGAATTCTGGGCTACCTGGTGTCCCCCATGCCGTGAATCCATCCCCCACCTGACAAAAATGGCTCATACCTACAAAGACAAAGTGACATTTATTGGAGTGAGTGTATGGGAACAAGGTTCGGGTATGGCCGTGGAAGACAACGTGGACACCTTTGTCAGTGCAATGGGCGACAGGATGGACTATCTCGTAGCCAGAGATGACAGACTAGGTTTCATGGCAAAAAATTGGTTAAGTGCCGCAGGCGTAAAAGGGATACCAAGCGCATTCGTAGTTGATGGCAATGGGAAAATAGCATGGATTGGCCATCCAATGAATTCCCTGGAAAAAGCCATTGACAGGGTTTTAGCAAAAAACTAAAACCATGATATTTCAGTATTTCAGGAGAATGATGCTTACCGCAAAACAAAAACAGATGCTAAAGGCTGAAGCGCATCATTTGAAGCCCGTGTTGCACATAGGCAAGTCAGGAATTACTGATGCGTTGGTATCTGAACTTGACATCGTATTGGACAGTCTGGAACTCATTAAGATAAAACTGAATCAAAACGTTGCTGAAGATGAGGATTCTGTGGCAAAAACCCTCATCGAAAAGCTTCCCGGGTTAGAACATGTTTGGACGATAGGGCATACATTACTGCTCTTTCGCCCCAGCAGGACGCATCCGCCGAAATATTCTGTTTAGAGCGTTTTGAGTTTGAATTAGTTTAAGAAGCCCATGGATTACCGTTTTCGCCCGTCACCGTCTGTTTCGGCTCTTGTTGTAGTCTCTGCGGCTTTTTTCACTGATACACTCCTGTATTACATTTTAGTGCCGCTATTGCCCTATTACCAACGCAGCTACCAGCTCAGCCAGACAGATATAGGGATACTTTTTGGGTGCTATGCTGCAAGTCTGTTGATCGGCACCATACCCATTGGCAAATTGGGCGACATCGTCGGTCGGCGCAAGATGATGCTATGGGGCTTGGTGGGGCTTTGGGGGACGACTCTTTTATTTGCCTTTGCCAATTCTTTTTCCTTATTGGTTTTTGCAAGAATTCTCCAGGGACTGTCAGCTACTGCGACCTGGACGAGCGGTATGGCCCTGGTAGCAGACCACTGGCCCGCAAGGCATCGTGGCAAGGCTATGAGCACCTGTTTTGCATTTGCCAACTTAGGCGTACTCATTGGGCCGCCCTTCGCCGGTTACGTGTCAGAAAATTGGGGAGTGAGGGCACCATTTATTGCAGCAGCAGCACTTGCAATTATTGATGCAATTCTCAGAGTCTGGCTCCTGCAGGATAAGCCAAAAGAATATGTTGAAATTATTCCACTAAAAAAATTGCTCAAAAACCGCGATATTTCCCTATACGTTGGTGTGATGGCTCTGGGGTCAGGACTTTGGGCGACGCTGGAGTCGATTCTGCCTGTTGACTTTGACTCCAGGGGATGGTCTCAGAGTGCCATAGGACTTAGTTTTGCCTTTGCTGCTTTGGCTCATACCCTCACGTCTCCGCTTGCTGGCGCGATGGCCGACAAATTTAGCCGAAAAAAAATGGTTTTTGTCGGGCTATTGCTTACAACCTTCCTTTTACCATCTCCTGTTTTTGTGTTTGGCCAAGCACCCACCTTTGCGGTAATGATTGGTCTTGGTCTTGTGGCAACACTGATTTCCAGCCCCGTCAGCCCCGCCGTCACTTCTGCTGTGGACAGGATGGGAGTGGGGGGAGGAGGCTATTCATCTGCCTTCGGGATGCTCAACCTCTCCTACGCTGTGGGTATGTTGATCGGCCCACTGCTTGGCGGGATTGGAGTTGACCTGATTGGCCTGAAACCCACCATGATGGTTTTTGGTCTGGGCTTTGGTACCTACGCTCTGATAATCTGGCGGTTTTTATCGGATGAAGGCAGGAGCAGCCTGACTCAAGAAAGCCAGACTGCTCCCTAGTGCAATGTAACACTTAAATGTTGCATTGCACTAGATTACCTGGATTCCATAGAAAACAATGTTCTATTAGTAAGTTGTTCGCTGCAAACTGGCCTTAAAGCTGTCATCCAACAGGGCTATACATTCATTGAAGTGTGCCTTCGTCTCCCTTGAGAGTTGGCGAGTCGCAACAGTGTTTCGCAACTGCGTCTGAAGCTGGCGCAATTTTTCACGCACCAGGCTCCGCGCGTCATCGGGCGTATTTGGAGTTGCCCTAAGCAGTATGGAGATCATGCCCCGCAGATGCTCCCGTTGGAGGGCGCGCCTGGTGCTTGTGGGTTCCTTTATAACGCGAAGTTCTGCCCAGATTGCTGACTGAAGCGTATCGTATAGCTCAGTGAGCTTAAACACCTGTTTTGTATCCGCCTGTTTTTCGGCAGCATCCAGTATACGCTGGGCGACAGATGGGGTGAGTAAGGTACTGAGGGCATTTTTCTGAATGTTGAGGATATGTTGGTTTGGGCTGTAATTAATTGAGCTACTGTACGCATCAACATAGTCAGTACGGTCAAAGGTAAAGCGAGACAGAAATTCTGGCTTGAATGTAAACGCATCCATGCTGAATATTTGTTTTTCGAGCAATTGCAGTGCTTCACGCTGGCGGTCAGCTGAGATTGGAACATAGTTCAATCTGTTGGTGCCGGCATGGTCTCTGTTGTAGGAAATACCACCTATGTATTTAGCCGTCATGGAAACGGGGGTATAGACCTGACTAATGGCCCTCATCGTCTGTTGCCTGAGTACGTGGTATGGTTCACCCGGTTTGAAGGTGCGGTTCTGCAAACGCTTTATTAGTTCTGCCGAGAGCTGCACCCTCTTTTTTGCAAATTTCAAAGTGTCAGAGCCGAGGTCGTACGTGTTTACCTCTGGATCAAGGCCAAACATGTTGTCCTCATCAGTTCCATAAACCAGTAGTGGATCATCGCTGCGGCTTGCGATACGTTGGAGTTCGTCAGCTTCATTGACTTTACTGAAAGGCTTATAGCCATATTCAATTACCCAGTAGTCCCAAGGACCAATGGCATTGGATATTAACTGACCGCGTTTTTCACCGTCCAGATTCAGGTTCATCGGCGTATATTCCATGATGGAAGCAGCCATACCATTTTTCTTTGTAAATTCAGGGTCATTTATCTGTTCGTCTGTGTAGGCGGTAGACGCTTTGAAATTATGCCTTAGCCCGAGAGTGTGGCCAACCTCATGGGTCACGAGCCACCTCATCCATTCCAAAAGGAATGCCTCGCCTTCAGGTGACAGAGGGTCGATTTCTCCACGGGCCTCAAGTAGGTCTAAAGCGAATGGGACTTCCTGCAATTCGGCCATATTCATATATCCGAATCTTCCTGACTGCATGTGCGAGCCAGAGGCCTTCATCACTTCTTCGCGGATTTGGTAAGCGGTATATCTCATCATGCCTTCGCCGAGGCCGATGTCTGCATCCAATATCTCTCCGGTGCGGGGGTCAACTGTACTGGGGCCTATGGCGAAAGCCACGTCTGTTCCAACGAGCCACTGGATTGAAGCGTGGCGAGCATCCAGAGTGTCCCAGTCTGCATCATCCGGCTGGTTTTTAACTTCGATGGCATTCCTGAATCCGGCTTTTTCAAATGCCTTGTTCCACTCCAGGATGGCTTCGGCGATAGTGCTTCTGTATTTTTCCGGCACTGCCTTGTCAATCCAGTACACAATTGGCTCTTTCGGCTCGCTGATGGCAAGGGATGGATCTTTTTTCTCCAGCCGCCATCTATTGATGAATCGCTTGCGAATGTCAGGCTCCTGATCCCTTGAGAAATCCCATTGGGTAGAGACGAAGAAGCCAATCCGGTCATCGGCCAGGCGCGGTGTCATTGGAACATCGGGCAATTTACGGAAGTTATATATCAGCCCGAGGAACATGCTTTGCGGGTCAGGAATTGTATCCGGTACAGACGGCCTCATCCCCGGCGGAGTTGCTGGGGTGGCTACGTTCAGCCTCTGCGTGGAGAAGTGGCAGTCCAGGTTAAAAGATGTCTGTTCATCCGTCACTCTGATCTTGCCAAAGGTGGTATTGGTTCTGTCAAAGCTGTAAGACTGCCGATACATCTGCTCAAGGCTCATGCCTAGTCTTGGAAAATCTTTGAACAACAATGCCGAAGCATCAATCAGGACGCTATTGCGTTCCGGGTGGGGCTTGCACAGAACTGGAGCAGTGTTGAGCAGACTTTCAGAAAAGCTGTTACTAATGGCAACCTTGGAAGCATTATCGTTTCCAGGTTGGTAAGTCGGGTTTAGTGCCATCAGGCGCATGGTATTACCAACCCTGCGGAATGCGACCAAACCGTCTCCGCCCATCATACCTGCGTAAAGCTGCGATTCGCCGATACCCTTTGCCAAATTACTTGTAAACAGAAAGGGCATTCCCAACTGTGATTCGCTGATTTCGATCCATACCTTGTCATCTTTTTGAAAGATTGGAAAAAAACCAGTCGTTTCTATGGTGTCCTTTATTATTTCCGCAAATTCTTTCAGTGCTGCAGGGTCAGGAGTGCCAGCGGGAGGGGTTGGGGGCGGGGTAGGAGGAGTTTGCGCTCTCAGGGGAATTATCCCCAAGGCCAATAGCAGGGTAATGGTTGGTAATGCTTTTTTTGACATTTGAATGTCTCCGGAAAAAGAGTTAGCAATAATGAACTACCAAGAATGGCCTGACTTTAATTCAGTATGACAGAGCTGAATTTTTTTTCAAATGAAGCACCAGTTAGATACCCTGCCGTGGATAAGCATCAGACCACGTCCCGAACTCTATTCAATCGTAATTGAGCCATTTACAGTGCGGAATGTCAGGTTCGCCTTCCCGTTTCCAAATTTTGCACTTACATTGCGTTTGCTGGATTCAAAATCGTATGCGCCAGGGATACTCAATTTTATACTTCCATTGGTTCTGGACGCTTGCACTGCGCCATTGGGGTTTAACAGTTTAACTTTAATCGATCCGTTGGTTGTTGAAATATCAAGATTTTTGTCAACGTCCTTGATGCTGCCCTTGATACTCCCATTTACTGTTTTCACTTTAAGGTTGCCACTGACATCTTCAAGGGTGATGGAGCCATTGACTGCCTTAATTGTGTTATCGCCAGTGATTGAAGCGAACGCTATGGAGCCGTTGACCGTGTTGAGATTGCTTACGATGTTGCGTGGCACCATTAATTCCAGGTTACAGACGGCACCACGGCGGGGGCCGGTGCGGCGGTCTTGATTCTGTGGGTGTTTAACAGTCAATTCTAAAGAATTGGTTTTGCTGACAATTTCAAGACGTGTATGATCTCCATCGCTGCTGGCCTTGAATTCAGCTGTCAGCGAGACCTCGTTTCTGTCCCATGCCGTCACCTTGACCGCTCCATTAAGGGTGGAGACATTTAGTTTGCCTCCGCTTTGCAGGGCAAAAGTCCTCTTCTCGGTGGCGGTGGCAGAAGTAGGCGGCTGTATTGTGGTGGTCTGGGCCATCAAGGGGATGACTACCAGGGCGGCTAAGATTGCTAAGCTACGCATGTTTCCTCCTGTGGAATGTAGCGGTTGAAAACAGTGACGAATTGCAAAACTGGTCTTACTGGACTACTATCGAGCCATTTACAGTACTGAATTTCATAATGGGACTTTTGGCACCAGGCTCGGCCCTGGCACTGTTCTTTCCTGCCTCAGGGTCTATGGCCAGGGTTATGCTCCCGTTAACACTTGATACGGCAAATACCCCGTTAGGGTTTAGTAATTTTATTTTTCCTTCTCCATTGACAACGGAAATATCCAGACCTTCTTCAATATCTTTTATGATGCCCCTGATAGTTCCATTTAACGCAGATGCGTTCAGATTGCCGCTAACATTTTCCAGCAATATTGAGCCATTCACTACCCCCAGTCGGTTAGTGCCCGAAATGGAGCGGAGTTCGATAGAGCCGTTTACAGCTTCGATATTGCCAGTGATATGGCGGGGCACCATTAATTCCAGGCTGCATGTTGCACCTGGGGTGTCATCATCGCCCATGTTTATTAAGGATGGGGGGACTTTTACAATCAATTCCAACGAGTTGCTGTCGCCCTTTACTTCAACGCTGGCATGTTCGCCATCGGTGCCGGGCTTGAAGTCGGTTGTCAACAGTAATTCATCCTTATCCCAGGACACAAGTTTTATTTTGCCGAACACGGCGGAAATATCGAGCCTACCACCGTTCTGGAAGGGGAAAGAATGCGTCTCGGTGCTTGGGACAGGCGTGGATGGCTGAATCGTTGTGATTGGTGGCAGATATTTTTTTTCGCCGTTTTCCCCGATATTCGTTGCAGTTTGCGTGCTATCCTGGCCCACCCTATGGTTGCTGGGCACGATGCCAACTACGTTGCCGGACAGCACCGCGGCCATTATTGCCATAAAAACACATAAGATGGCCAACGATTTACTCTTCCGGGTCGTGTCCATGATAGCAAACAGCCTCTTTTTTATGCTCCTGGTGCCTCCGAAAAAATACGTTGATAGCATTGGATTTCTGGCCCTTGTAGTCCCAACAAAGCCGATAATGGTTTCTCCGTAGTCCCTGCGTTTTTCTGTACCATATCCTTGTACTACGGCTTCATCACAGGCTGCTTCGCAGTCTGCACGCACCACCTTCGCCATAAGATATACAAGCGGGTTAAACCAGTGCAGTGCAGAGACAGTCAGTACCAGCAGGTTTATCCAGGTGTCCTTGCGTCTGAAGTGTGTCAGCTCGTGCCTGATGGCATGGTCTAACTCGTCTGGTGAGATACCTTTTTCCGGCAAGAGAATTACCGGCTTGAAAAAGCCAATCAGCATCGGACTTGCAACAAATGAGCAGGTTTTAATCCCAATAGGCTCACTGCCCAACCCCATACCCTCTTGTATTGCTCCTAAAACCGGAGCAACATACCCATCCTCTGGTTTTTTGCCCCATCTTCTGACCGCTGCGGCAAATCTGATATATGACAATAAATGGAAAGCCAGCATCGCCATTGCAACAGCCATCCAAATTCCAGGAAGGATATATGCTGATGGGATATTTTTTTGGTTAGCCGAGGCATAAGTTGAGTCCGGAGTGCCAACAATTTCTGTATAACCTTCCAGATGCAGACCAGCAAAGGTTTCATTGTAAAAATCCATCGAAACCAGGTGTTGCTCTTCAGTGAAAGTCCCCCGGGACAATTCAGCCGTCGCGTGTGCGATTGGTATGTGAAGAGGCGCGAAAACCGGCCTGATGTCTAGTCGGAAGGGCAGGATTAGTCCGACCAACACAATGAGCCACATATAGTAACGATAAGAGGCGGGGATTTTATCGGCGGCCAGTTTATGGAGCAGCAGCAATAGCAAGATCACCGCAGACATTGAGAGCGAAGCGGAGAGCAGAGTAAATATGAGATTCATTTGGCCCTCCCCCTCTCTTCCAACCAGTTCCTCAAGTCTGCTATTTCTCTATCCGAGAGCTTTTTGCCGTCATAGAGTGTGCTGACCAGGCTCAATACAGAATTATCATGAAGTTTGTCCAAAAAACTGCCTGTCTCTGCCTGTAGGTAATCGTCATGCAGAACGATTGGAGTATATGTGCGTTCCTTGCCGACTTTTTCACTGTTAAGAAATCCCTTTTCGATGAGCCTCGCCAGGAGAGTCAGGACGGTTTGGGGCTTCCACGTCTTGTCGGGGCCTAAACATGCAATTATCTGGTTGGTTGACATTGGCGGCTCGTGCTGCCAAAGCACCCGCATGACCTCAAACTCGGCATCCGGCAATCTTCTGGTAGGCATCATGCCACTCTCCATTTTCGACACTTGTAGTATTCTACATTTGTAGTTTTTGGATTGTCAATATTTTTTTGAAAAAAATTATTTATGTATAATTATTGCGATAACAATGTTTAGATTTTCAAAAAAAACAATTCAGCCTTTTACGCAAATAGCCCTGTATATCCATCTTTCTGATGATTTCGCCAAAACTTCACCTTCCAGGCCTCCCCAGCAGTTGTCAACAATAAAGTCGGCTTGGGTAAGGGCTGTCCTGATTTCATCGTCTGTTGGTATCCAGATGTTGTGGCGGAAGCGGTGGCCGTTCTTAATTCTGTCCGTTATTATCCTCTTTTTGTCCCGCGTCCACCGGACGCGCTCTTTGTAATTGCCATCCTTTACGTTGTACCAAAAACCCTCCACGAGCAATATAGCTTCCTCCAGGTAGTGTCTGCCAGCTAAGTCTAATAGCAATACTCCCCCTGATTTAAGGGTTCTGGAAAATTCTTTTAACTGCTGCATGTTGTCATCTTCATCCAGGAAATAACCCCAACTTGTGAAAGCACACATAACTCCGTCAGCAACAGAATCCCTGAACGGCAAGCAGCGCAGGTCGAGCCTGATAAGGTCGGTTGGATGTTCCGAATTGTGGATGGCCAGATTTCTTTGGCTCAAGTCACCGCCGACGTGCCTCCATCCCCATTTTTTCCAGTGGGGATGGAGTCTGCCCCACCCGCATGGCAAATCCAGGACGAGGCTATGGGGCGGCAAGTCGATGTATGCAGCCAGAGCAGGGCCTTCCTGCTTTGCCTCCTGTTCTTTGTTGGCATATATCTCAAAGTAATCGGGGTGGTCAAAGTCCCGCACGAACCAATCCATGAAACTCCCAAAATCTATGCCTAGTGCAATGTAATACTTAAATGTTGCATTGCACTAGGGTCGGGATTTGCCCGCAAATCACGACCGCTAGATGCTTGCAAGGCGGACTTGCTACGCCGTTAAGCAAGCATCTAAAGCGTTACAATGTACTAGTGCAATGTATAGTCAACAAACTTGAAAAG
>Ga0082212_10005262_pt1 | contig 17687 bp, 13 predicted proteins | sample TergutNt197P3_FD_71548 | JGI IMG/M metagenome (GOLD analysis project Ga0082212, IMG submission 71548) | Neocapritermes taracua P3 segment gut microbial communities from Petit-Saut dam, French Guiana - Nt197 P3 | ecosystem: Host-associated > Arthropoda: Insects > Digestive system > Gut ... | reverse complement strand
TTTTTAGATTAAAAATAATTTGAAAAGAGCATTTTATTAACGGCTTTCTTCGTCTTTATTGCGAATAAAAAGTTTAATAGGAGTTCCGTCTAAACTAAAAGCCGACCTTATTTTATTCTCAAGATAGCGCCTGTAAGAAAAATGCATAAGTGTGGCATCGTTTACAAAAATCACAAAGCACGGCGGTTTTATTTCCGCTTGCGTACTATACAAAATTTTCAAACGTCTGCCGCTTTTTGTAGGAGGATCAACAGAACTTGCGGCATCAAAAATTACCTCATTCAAAATACCGGTAGATACCCTAAAACAGGTTTTCTCAAAAACATAGTCGCACAACTCAATTACTTTTTCTACTCTCTTTCCTGTTAGTGCAGAAATATAGACAGATTTAAAATAGTCCATAAATTTCAGCTGTTCTTTTAACTTGTCTTCAAATTCGTTTATCGTATTGGTATTTTTTTCTATTAAATCCCATTTGTTAACAACAATTACCGACGGTTTGCCGTGTTCGTGCGCATATCCGCAAAGGCGTATGTCCTGCTCGGTCGCTTCCTCTGATGCATCAATACAAATAACGCAAACATCGCATTTTTCTATTGTTTTTAAAGCGCGTATCACGCTGTAGTATTCAACATTATCGGATATAGCGCTTTTTTTGCGAATACCGGCTGTATCTATTATTGTATACTTTTTACCGCTTAATTCAAACTTTGTATCAACGGTGTCGCGCGTGGTCCCGGGGATAGCGGAAACTATACACCGTTCGCTTTTTAAAATTTTATTGACTAAACTTGATTTTCCGGCATTGGGCTTTCCTATAATGGTAATTTTCAGACTGTCGTCTATCTCATCGGCCTCTGATTTTTTATCAAATTTTTTAACTAAGCAATCTAATAAATCCCCTACTCCGGAGCCGCTTTCAGACGATATGGCAAATATGTCGGAAAACCCTAAAGAGTAATATTCGTAAATTGCGTCTTCTCTATATTTGTCCACCTTGTTTACGCCTAAGATAACGTGCTTATTGAACTTTCGCAAAAACGAGGCAACGTTTATATCATCTGCTATTAGTCCGGTTTTGTAGTCGGTTAAAAAAATTATAATATCTGCGTTCTCAACAGCAATTTGGGCCTGAACCTTTATATGACTAAACATTTCATCTTTACTTTTAATTTCAAGACCGCCGGTATCTATTAAAGTAAATGCATACCCGGCCCATTCGCAATCGCCGTAAACGCGGTCGCGCGTTATACCCGGCCTGTCTTCTATTATGCTAAACTTTCTGCCTAAGACTTTATTAAAGAAAGTGGATTTCCCCACATTCGGTCGTCCCACAATTGCCACTACGGGTTTCATTTATTTTAGCACCTCAATTATTAATAAACGCATCAATAAAAGCCCCTCCGTCAACCGGCACAACTTCTATTTTGTTTTTTAATTCTTGCTCTAACCTTTTTATACTAATGTCGTCTAAGAGTACATCCTCAAATTCTTTGGTAATACACTTTGGCAGCAAAACCTTATCATAGAGCTTGTCGTTAAACTGTTCCATTATATCACATCCACAGATTAAACCCGCAACAGTAACCGATTGGCCGAAAAAATTGTTTATTATAGGTAAGACATCTATAGTACAATTAAATTTTAACTCTAACTCTTTAGATAAAGCTTTTATAAATCTCGCGGCGCTCACCGATGTTACTACGCAATAGCTCTTGTTTAAATTACAGTTTTTAAGTTCGTTAATACGTTCATAAAATTCCTGTTCAAACTTTGCAAATAATCCCACGCCGTTTTCTATCTGATAAAACTCGCCGTAAAAATTATAATCTTTTATCGGCTGTTCCGCTTTTACATAAAATTCGTCGGCTAAAAATACAAACGGCTCGCCTGTTTTTTTAATGAATAATTCCTGTAATTGTTCTATATCAAAAATTACCGACATTGCCGATTCTGCGTCTATTTCGTCTAATTTTACTAAGCCTTCTCTGTACTTTGTTAAACCCACAGGAACAATCGCCACGGTTTTCACGTTCGGATAAAACGAATGTAACCCCTGCACCGTTTCAATTAAATGCCGCCCGTCATTTATATTTTTACACACAACTATCTGACAATGCATTTGAATATTGTTGTCCGAAAATAGTTTAAGTAAACTTTCAATATCCGTATCCTTTTTACAATTTAGCATCTTTTGACGAATAATCCTATTTAAAGAGTGAACGCTTAAATATAAGGGACTTAAATTTTGCGTAATTATTTTTTCTATATCGGATTTAGTAAGATTTGTTAAAGTTACATAACAGCCGCTTATAAACGAAAGGCGGTAGTCGTCATCTTTAAAGTATAAGCTCTTTCGCATGCCTTTTGGTAATTGATCTACAAAACAAAAAATACATTTATTAGAGCAAGACTTTTGCTTTATTTCAAAGTCAAAAAACGTTAAACCTAAATCCTCTTCCTGTTCTTTTTCTATTTCAAATTCTACTATCTCGCCGCTTTGCTTTTTGATTGTTAAAATTACAAACTCCTCTGCATTGTGGTATATGTAATCTAAACAATCAAAATCTTTGCCGTTTATTTTTATTAGTTCGTCATTTATACATATATCGAGTTCGGAGCACACGCCGGATTTGGAGACATCTGATATTTTCATTTTACATAATTATACGGTAAACAAAATATTATGTAAAGTATATTTAAAAAGGAATTAAAAAAATTCGGTAAAGCCACGGCATTTAAATATAATTATGCCCTGTTTTTTTCCGAATTTACTTATAATTTAGTTTTAAAAATTTACTAAAACAAGCCCGTATTCTTTAAAGACTTATAAACCACAGTCGCCAAAACCGCTTTTAAAATGTCCGACGGCAAAAACAAAACAAAATAGCTAAAGAAAATATCCCACACTGGAATCGGCGAAGTAATACTCAAAACAATGCCGGCATAAATTGAACCTATTACTAAAACAGAAAAAGCAGCCAAAGTAAATATTAAACCAATCTTAACCGTCTTTGTTTTCTTGTCTATAAATCCGGCTATAAACGCCGCGATAATGTACCCTAATATGTAACCGAATGTCGGTTCTAATACATACCACAGCCCTCCGCCCTTTGTAAAAACGGGCAAATAGCAAACCGTACCCATAAACATATAGGCAAAGCACGCTATTACGCCTTTTTTCTTGCCTAAAATTGCTCCCGCCGTAATTGCAAAAAAAGAAGTCATAGAAAACGGCACTGGCGGCATAGGAACTTTTAAAAAAAGTCCGCTGATACAAAGTAAAGATACAAATAACGAAATTAGTATCAGGCTTTTTGTCCTTGACATTTTATTTTGTTTTTGAACGTCTGACAAAACTTCTTTGTTCTCGCTAAGATTTTCAAAAATGCTCGGTTCGTTATTTGAATCTTCCATGTTACCTCGTTAATGTAAACCAAAATATATTTTTTAGTTTACATTGCATATTATTTTTTAACCCGTCAAAACGGGTTAAAAAACCTTATAAAAACTATTTCATCCAAACTGTCACTTTTTACTTTACTTAAACGCCCACTCTCAACGGATTGCCGTAATCTGCGGTATCAGCATCCATTTCAATTTTACTAATCATAAATTTAATTCTATTGCTCGTACTGTAATTGGCGTTATAACTGTGATCATTATTATTAAAAAAGAAATCTAAAAGTTCCTGCTCAACCCCTGCCGACGAAAATATTCCGCTCGGCAGTGTTGTTAGCTTACCAAACACACAAAAACTCTCTTCGTATTGAACGGTGCTTGCCTTAACCTGTATATTAAAAGCGGCGTAAGCAGTATTGAAATTTGTATTTCCCGTTTTCTCATAATCATCTCTGTCGAATGATTTTCTGACCATAATTAAACTTCCGGCTCCGGATGTTACTTTATTTTCATCCTCAACTTCCCAGCCGTTTACAAAAAATTCGCCTACTATATTAAACTCCGGTTCAAGTTCCTTTTTATAATATACTCTTCTTATTTCCTTTTCTTCGTCATCTTCGTCGTATATTATTTCTTCAAAAAACTCATTTTGACCAAACGTTATAAAAGGTTTACCGTAACCCATTAAATTTTCAAACATTAAGCCGTCATAAAAACCATCGTCAACTAATTTTATAAAATTAGCAACCGTATTCGGAGCAGATTTATAATATAATTCAAACTCAAAAACATAATCTTTGTCATTGTATTTTTCACCGGTTTCTTCATTATAAATACAAAGATATATTTTGCCGGTAGGATTTGGTAAATCTTTTATTTCACTCGCTTTTAAAAAACGAAATCCTCCGGAACAGCCGGTTAAAGAAATTATGGAAACCATTATTAACGCAAATAATGTAATAAACTTTTTCATTCTGACCTCTTGTAAATAGACTACCTAACTATTCTACCATAAAAAAAATATTTTGCAAACAAAAATTTATACTCTAATTTTAAATTCTGAATTATTTAAATATTTTAACGTATAATTTCCTTCAAAGTTAAAAATTAGCTTATAGCAAACCAAATTCTGAAATTTTTGTTTAAACTTCTTGTTTATAAAATTTTTACCGTATTTACTATCTCCTATTATCGGGTGGCCTATATGATTCAAGTGCGCGCGGATTTGATGCGTGCGCCCTGTAACCAATTGAACTTCCAAAGCGGCATAATTTTCAAATTGTTTTAAAACGTTATACTTTGTGGTAATTTTTTGACAACCCGGGCTAAAAACGTCGTATATATAAACCTTGGATTTTATACTGTCTTTAAATAAATACGCGTCTAAAGTTTCCTCGCATTTATCAAATACGCCGTAAGCTAAGCAAAAATAAAATTTTTCTATAAGATTATTTTTAAAGCCCTGTAAAATTTCATTGTACGCGATTTCGTTTTTTGCAAAAACCACTATTCCGCTGGTATTGAAATCCAACCTATGACACGGAAAAACTTTTTGCGCATAAAAACTTTCTAAATCAATATGTAAAGAATTTTCTCCCACCGTTAAAATTTTAACCGGCTTGTTAACTAATACAACATTTTCGTCCTCAAAAATTATATCCGGTTTAAACTCCGTTAAATCTTTTTCTTTTAAATATACCTCGACTACATCAAAAGGCAAAACAGATAAATTTTCCGTAACTCTGACGGAATTTACTTTAATGTCCTTATTTCTTAAAAGCTTACAAAATCCGTTGTAAGACAATTTGATGCCGGCGGATATTATCGCGTCAAACAATTTTGACTTTTCTGAAACTTTAAAAGATTTCATTTTGGTTTTCCGAGCTATGCTTTGCTTTCAAATAGCCCTCAACATCCACATAATATTTTGTTCTGTTAAATGTATTCTCATAAACGTCAATTTTGTCGCCTATATTAAAATTAGATAAAGTTACATCATAAATAATTTTACTTTTATATTCAGCTTCGCCGTCTTTTGCCTTACAATAAACTCTGCCGTAAGGTCTGATATTGTTGTTGATGATTGCGGAAGTTATAACTGCGTTTATTTTTTGCCCTGTTTCTCTAAGACCTCTCAAATTACCGCCTTTTTTAGCTATTATAAATGATATAACTGCGGTTACTAAAAATCCGATTCCGAGACTTGAAAAGCTCAAAAACAAGACAAATTCTAATCCCGTCTTTATCCTTATTATTCTATTCGGATTTTCAGGCAGATAACGTATCTGAACGGTTTGCCCTACCCGCATACTTTTTGAATAGAAACCTAAATTATTAACATATTTTTGACCGTTAACAAAATATTCTACTATAGCATTTTTATTTTCATCGTCTCCGCTTCTTATTGTTATTATTTCAATAATCGTAGCGTCAGTTAATATTCCATTTTTTACTAAATAATCCGCGTCTTTATAAAAAAAGACGCTCGGAATAAGAAATCCGATTCCGATTAGTAATAATATAAGCGCAAGAATTTTTAACGGCGAAACTTTTCTGTGTCGGTGTATTTCCATATTCAAAACCCCTTAAACTAACGCAAAAAACCATATTCATTGTTTTTTAATCAACTTTTCAAGCTCCTTCAAAAAACTATCGGTATCCTTAAACTGACGATAAACCGACGCAAAACGAATATAGGAAACTTCATCGATTTCCTTTAAGCCTTCCATTACCATTTCGCCGATTCGAACGCTTGAAATTTCCTGCTCTAAGGAATTGAAAATTTTCTTTTTTATATCGCTTACCAGTTCGTCAATTTTTTGCATCGGCACGGGACGCTTTTCGCATGAGCGGATAATTCCGTTTTTAATTTTATTTTCGTCAAACGCCTGTCTGACGCCGTTTCGTTTGATTACCAAAACGGGAGTAATTTCCACCGTTTCATAAGTTGTAAAACGTTTAAGGCACGCCGTACATTCGCGACGCCTCCTTATAATAGCGCCGTCCTCGCCTACTCTTGAATCTAAAACCTTAGTATCAGATTTTCCGCAAAACATACATTTCATAAATAAACCTTCTTAGTTAAACTAAAAACTAAATTAAACTAAAAACTAAGAACTAAAAAGTAAAAACTTTGGATAACCCATTTTTAAATTTATCAGCCACAGTTTTTAGTTTTTACTTTTTACTTTTTAGTTTAACTTCTTTTATTCTCGAAGAAATCAAGCAATTTTTGCCGTTACCTATTAAATCCAATCTGCTGCATTGACGCAAAGCAGAGTTTACCAACTCGTAATTTTCGGGCCTTTTAAATTGCAAAAGAGCCCGCTGCATGGCCTTTTCTTCTCTTGAGCTTGGAACATAAACCTTTTCCAAAGTATCGGGATTAATGCCCGTATAGTACATGCAGGTCGATTTTGTGGAAGGCGTCGGATAAAAGTCCTGCACCTGCAAAGGGATATAGTTAATACTCTTTAAGTATTCCGCCAATTTAATAGCGTCATGTAAAGTGCAGCCGGGGTGCGATGAAATTAAATAAGGCACTACAAACTGTTCTTTACCGGCTTTTTTTGAAGCCTCTTTATATTTACGCAAAAATTCCGAATATATTTTAAAAGGCGGCTTGTTCATAAGCTCTAAAACGCTGTCACAAGAATGTTCGGGCGCAACTTTTAATTGCCCGCTAACGTAATCTTTGCATAGCTTTTCTAAAAACTTATCGGTTTTTTCCATTAACAAATAATCAACCCTGATGCCGCTTCTTATAAAAACATTTTTAACGCCTTTTAAGCCTTTTAACTTTTCTAATAGCTCAAAGTACTCGGTATGGTCAACATTTAAGTTTTTGCAAGGTTTATAGCCGATACAGTTTTTGTCTTTGCATACGCCCGCTTTCTCCTGATTTTTACACGCCGCGTTTCTTAAATTAGCGGAAGGCCCAGAGACGTCGTGAATGTTCCCTTTAAAGTCGGAAAACCCCGAGATTTTCTCGGCCTCGGCTACAATCGCCTCAATACTTCTCTTTTGAATCCGTCTGCCCTGGTGGTAATTTAAAGCGCAAAACGAACACCCGCCGAAACAGCCTCTGTGCGAGGTAAGCGAAAATTTTACTTCCTCTAACGCCGCAATTTTACCGTGTTTTTTATATTGCGGATGAACATCATAGCAAAAAGGCAATGCGTAAATTTCATCCATTTCCTTTACAGTAAGCGGTTTTTGCGGCGGATTAACCACCAAATATTTGTCGCCTGTCTGCTTTTGAATGATACCTTTGGAATTTAAAAAATCTGTATTTTCGCTTTGCGTTTTAAACGCTTTAGAAAATAAAAGCTTGTCTTTTTTTACTTCCGTATAGCTGTAGGTTAAAATATAATCGTCTTTTTCTTTATTTAAGTTATCTTTTATGGATTTACTCAAAAGAGAAAATTCCGAAAGATAAGCGGTTCCTAAAATGTCTTTAACCTTATTAAGCGGAATATTTTTTTTAGCATAACTTAGTAAATCCGAAATCGGCCGCTCTCCCATACCGTAAACCAATAAATCCGCCGGAGCCTCTGCTAAAATTGACGGCATAACCTCGTCCTTCCAATAGTCGTAATGGGAAAATCGCCGTAGTGATGCTTCGATTCCTCCTATAATTATGCAGGAATCGGCAAACAGCCGCCTTAGATTTTTAGTATAAACAGTCAAAGCCCTGTCCGGTCTTATATTAATGTTGTTAGGGCTGTATTTATCATCCGTTCGTCTTTTTTTTGCGGCGGTGTAGTTATTAACCATAGAATCAACCACGCCGCTTGTAACTAAAAAAGCAAAATTCGGTTTTTTAAATTCTAAATAATCGGCGTCCTTTTTCGGCTGAGAAATTATGGCAACCGAAAACCCGAAACTTTGAACGTACCTTGCAATTAACGCGTGTCCGAAAGACGAATGATCCACATAAGCGTCCCCCGTAACCATTATAAAATCGGCGGAGGAAAAGCCCTGATTTTCCAATTCTTTTTTATTAATAGGTAAGAACATATATACCTCTTCATAGCTACCAAGGCCGCTCAAAAAGGTTTTCCAGAGCGGCAAAAAGCGTGGCTTTGGGCGCAGAAATAGTATCAAATAATACATTTCAAGCCCAAAGTTCCGATTTTTTGTCGCTATCAAGTCCTTTTTCAGCGGCCTTACTTAAAGTACTTGACGCCGCTTTCAAAAATCTTCATATCAAACCGGCCGTCAAAGTTTTTGTACAGATTTTCGCCTATTCGCTCAATATGCCCCATTTTACCGAAAATTCTGCCGTCCGCGCTTGTAATACCCTCTATCGCGTTAACCGAGCCGTTCGGATTAAAAGGAGATTGCATAGTCGGTTTATTATTTAAATCTACATACTGCGTCGCTATCTGCCCGTTTTCGATTAAGTTATTTAACTGTTTATCGCCGCATACAAAGCGTCCCTCGCCGTGCGATATGGCCACCGAATAAACTTCGTCTGTTTTACACGAACTTAGCCAGGGCGAAAAGTTGTTTACGATTTTTACGTTAGAAATAGCGGATATGTGACGCCCAACGATATTAAACGTTATTTGCGGCCAATCTTTTTGTATATTGGAGATTTTACCGAACGGTAATAACCCGAGCCTTAATAAGGCCTGGAAACCGCTCGAGACGCCTAAAATTAAACCTTTCTTAACTTCCACAAAATTCTGTACCGCGTCCTTTATTTTCGGATTCAAAAACGCCGCGTTAATAAATTTTGAAGCATTAGGCTCGTCGCCGCCCGAGTACCCGCCGGGGATAACTAAAATCTGAGACTCGGAAATTTTTGCCGCGACCGTTTTAACAGAATCTTCTATATCTTTTTGACTGCGGTTTAAAAATAAGAATTCTTCAACTTTTGCGCCCGCCTTTTCAAATGCTCTCTTTGTATCAAACTCGCAATTAGTCCCGATAAAAACAGGCATAAATACTTTGGGCGCCGCAAATTTATTAGAACTAACGGCCGTTGTAAACTTTTTAGAAACCCCACTCTTTTCAATTCCGCCGGAAACGTAAGCCGTTGTTTTAAATACATTTTCTAAAGTGCCTGTGTATGCGTCAAGAAGTTTATCAAGCGAAACAGCCGTTTTGGAAATTTTAATCTCTTTTTCTTTAATTGTCTTTCCTAAAATCTGATAATCGAAATCCTTTAATTTAGCTATATCCGAACAAGTTATTATAATTTCAGCAAATTTTGGCTTAAATAAATCTTCGGACGAAATACCTTCGCTAAATTCAAAGCCGAGAGAATTTCCAAAGCAGCTTTTTGCAACCGCGGCAAACGCGCCGCCTTCTTCCACAATTGTCGCAAAATTTATGTTTTTGCTCTTAACGTTCTCATAAATTTTTTCAAATAATTTTTTAGCGTAATTTAAATCCGGCATGTTGTATTTATCGTATTTTAAACTTAATTTATATAACGTTTCATTAGAATTTGTCAGAACGTTTGTAACAAGCTCCCGAGAGTCCGCAACGGTTATAGCAAAAGAAATTAAAGTGTTGGGAACGTCTATTTCCATAAATGTGCCGGACATGCTGTCTTTCCCGCCTATAGACGCGGTTTTAAAAATTAGCTGCGCCTTTAACGCGCCGAGTAAGGCGGACATCGGAACGCCCCACCTGTTCTCGTCTGATTTTAAGCGTTTAAAATATTCCTGAAAACTTAAATAGCACTTATTAATATCGCCGCCCGAGGCCGCAATTTTAGAAAGAGAAATCAGCACGGAATATAAGGCTCCCGCATAAGGAGAATCCTCCATCAAATACGGATTATATCCAAAAGACGAAAGCGTGCATTTATTGGTACAGCCGGATGTCGGAACCTTTGCCGCCATCGCTAAAATCGGCGTTGCCTGATTTTTACCGCCAAACGCCGAATAGACGCTTGCGGCGTTTATTGTGGAATCAAAATATTCCGCCATGCCCTTTTGCGAACAGACGTTAAGCCTAGATAATTCGGTTTGCATTGCGCCCTCAAAATCTCTTTTATCAATACAGTTTTTGGTCTTTTCGTTTAAATTATTTGTATAGGATAAAATTTCATCGGATATTTTTGCGTTCGTCGTTTGACGTACGCCGTTGGTGTTTAAAAAATCACGTTCTATATCAACTATAACTTTACCTTTAAATTTTATAATAAGCCGGTTTGTATCGGTAACCTTTGCAACAATTGTAGCGTCCAAATTCTCTAAGTTTGCTAATTTAATAAACTTTTCGGCGTCTTTTTCTGCCACCATAATAGCCATACGCTCCTGAGATTCGGAGATAGAAAGTTCCGTTCCCGATAATCCCTCGTATTTTACGGGCACTTTGTCTAAATCGACTTCCAAAGAATCCGCCAGTTCGCCTATAGCGACGCTTACTCCGCCCGCGCCGAAATCGTTACATTTTTTAATCAAGACAGCGGCCTCTTTATTGTTAAAAAGCCGTACGATATTACGCTCTATATACGGATTGCCTTTTTGAACTTCGGCGCCGCATAGCTTTGTGGAATCCTCGCTGTGCGCTTTAGAGGAACTTGTCGCGCCGCCGCAACCGTCTCTTCCGGTTTTGCCGCCGAGTAAAATTATAACGTCGCCCGTTTTTGGAATTTCTCTATAGATATTTTCTTTTTTATTGGCGCCCGCTAAAAAGCCCGCCTCCATACGCTTTGCCACAAAATTCGGATGATAAATTTCCACGGCCTGTCCCGAACTTAGCCCTATCTGATTTCCGTAAGACGAGAATCCCGCGCATGCGGTTGTCGTTAAAGTACGCTGCGGCAGTTTGCCTGCAAGCGTTTTATCATATGAAACCGTAGGGTCCGCGGCACCAGTTATACGCATAGCGTGATGCACATAAACCCTTCCCGACAGCGGGTCTCTGATGCCGCCGCCAAGACAAGTGGAAGCGCCGCCGTAAGGCTCGATTTCCGTAGGATGGTTGTGCGTTTCGTTTTTAAACATTATTATATAATCTTCGTCATGTCCGTCAACGTCAATTTTGGCGTTAACAGAGCACGCGTTAATCTCAGGGCTTTCGTCCAAATTTTTTAAATAGCCGTCTTTTTTAAGCTTTTTTGCGCCTATAGTCGCTATATCCATAAGACATTGGTATTTATCAGTTTTGCCCGCGTTAATTTCTTTAAACAGCTTTTGATATTCGTTGTAAGTATTTACAATATCGGCGTTTTTACTTTCAATTTTAACGTCTCTAATTTCCGTTAAAAATGTCGAATGACGGCAATGGTCGGACCAATAGGTGTCAATAACCTTAAGCTCGGTATAAACAGGGTCGCGTCCCGTCTTTTTAAAATAATCCCTAACATAAATTAAATCGGAAAGTGTCATTGCAAAGCCATGTTCTTCAAAATACTTTTCTATTTCTTTGTCGGAAAACTTTGTGAAGCCCGACACAACCTTAACGTCCTCGGCCTCTTTTTGTATTAGCCGCAAGGTCTGCGGCTTTTCTAAAGAAGCCTCTTTGCATTCAACGGGATTGATTAAATATTTTTTTATCTTTTGCGTTTCTTCAAAACTGCCCAAAATAGCGTAAATTTTTGCGCACTTTATCGTAGGCTTATTTTTCAAATTTAAAATCTGAACGCACTGCTCGCACAAATCGGAGCGCTGGTCGTATTGTCCCGGCAAAAATTCCACGCCGAAAATTTTATATTCTTTTAAGTTGAGGTTTTCAAAATAAACGTCGTCGCACGGAGGATCGGAAAAAACGGCAAAGGCCGCGTTGTCAAAATCTTCTTTACTGATGTTTTCGGCATCTATGCGTAAAAAACATCTCAGCTCTTTTAAATTAACGCCTAGTACGTCTTTAATTTCCGTCTGAAGCTTTTTTGCGTAAACATCTAACTCTTTCTTTTTTTCTACATAAACTCTGTATACCATAATATTTTTATCCTCCAAAGGCCTTTAAAGGCCTCAAAAATTTGCAATCAATGCAAAGAATACCTATCCCGCATTTTCGGATTTGTTCGTCCGTCTTTTCTGCCCCAATCCGCCCTTGCATCCAAAACCTCTTTAATCGTCTTTTCTGACTTGATCCGTCCCGTCATTGCGGGCTTGACCCGCAATCCCACCAATACACTTTAGATTGCGGGTCAAGCCCGCAATGACAGCGTGCGATGCATGAGACTTCACAATTTTGCTATATCAGTGCGATAAAACATTCCTTCAAAGCTTATCTTTTCTATATTGTTATAAATCTTTTCACGCGCCTCTTTTATTGTTTTTGCCATAGCGCAGACGTTTAATACCCTGCCGCCGTTTGTAACTAAACTACCGTTTAAAATTTTTGTTCCCGCGTGAAAAAGTAAAATATCCTTATCTAAATCTTTTATTTCAATTTTTAGTTCCTTCTTATAGCTTTGCGGATAACCCTTTGATGCCAAAACAACGCAAACGCAAACGCCGTCGTCCCATTCAATTTTTATATCCTTTAACTTTTCATCTACTATGCTTTCAAAAATTTCCAGTAAATCGTTTTTTAACCGCGGCAAAATTACCTGCGTTTCCGGGTCTCCAAAGCGCGCGTTATACTCTAAAACTTTTATGTCCTTCCCATCTATCATAAGTCCGAAATATATAACGCCCTTAAATTTTCTGCTCTCGGCATTCAAAGCGTTCATGGTCTTTAGAAAAATTTCACTATACGCAAATTTTGCGTGCTCATCAGTATAAACGTTACTCGGCGAAAAATTGCCCATGCCGCCGGTATTTAAACCTAAGTCTCCGTCAAACGCTCTTTTGTAATCTTTACTTGAAACCATAGGAATTATAGTTTGTCCGTCGGTAAACGCTAAAATGCTGACTTCCGTACCTTTTAAAAATTCCTCTATTACAACCTTGTTCCCTGAATTTCCGAAAACCTTATTTTGCATTAAATCCGTTAAGGCGTTTTCGGCTTCCGTTAAGTTTTGACAAATAATAACGCCCTTCCCGAGTGCCAGCCCGTCCGCTTTTACCACAATCGGATATTTTGCGCTTTTACAATATTTTTGCGCTTTAGTAAACTCGTCAAAAGTCTCGTATGCCGCTGTCGGAATACCGTATTTTTTCATTAGATTTTTAGAAAAAACTTTACTGCTCTCTATAATGGCGGCGTCCTTTTTCGGCCCGAAAGCTCTGTGCCCGTTTTTTTCTAATAAATCAACAAGACCCAAAGCCAAAGGGTCGTCGGGCGCCACTACCGTAAATTTAATATCAGAATGCGTGTTTATAAAGTTCAATATCTCATCTAAATCGACTGCGGAAATCTCCGGATGACACTCGGCAATTTCACTAATGCCGCCGTTCCCCGGAATACAATAAATTTTTTCAACTCTTTTACTTTGTTTTAATTTCCAACAAATGGCGTGCTCGCGCCCTCCGCCGCCGATGACTAATATGTTCATTAATTTATTCCTTGTAAATAGTTTAATAGACTAATCTAAATAATTTCATGAGAACTTAATATTGTTTGCATTACTACTTGTTAAAACCAGCCGTCCTTCTGGAAATATTTTCATTTCAAAATCAAATCTTACATCTTCGTCCTGAATATCGAAAGATAAAGAATGGTTTTTTATGCTACCACCAATCGGCTGTCTTAGTGGATAGAAAAATATTACTCCAGACTTCTTTTTTGTATGAAATATTATAGTGTCTCCGCTTCCAAAATCAAATTTTTGATTTGTTTCATTATGGACAACGGAATATTTTATTGCACTACCTTTGAATGATTTTTTTCGGCTAATGGTTATTTTATATTCCTTAGCAAGTAATGCTCTAAGTTCTGCTTCCTTTTTATATTCTTTTTTAGCAGCATCTTGAGCAATTGCAATTCTTCCTCGTTCTTGTTTTGCCTCATCTCTGGTAGCAAATGAGATACTGCACTTTTTAAGAATAAAAGGATAATCGTAGTTATCGTAATCATTAACATCCAAAACTATCCCTATTTCCAATTGTCCTTTAATATCAACTACTACATATTGATCTTCTACTACATCTTTTGGAGCTATGTAGGTTAATTCTTTAGTGCTAATTTTAATTTTGGCAGTTCTTTGCATAGATTATCCTCCTTTGTGTTTGATTGTCTTATAAGCTCTTATATTTCTAAATAATGGTGGAGCTATGCGGAGTCGAACCGCAGACCTTTTGACTGCCAGTCAAACGTTCTACCAACTGAACTATAACCCCATATTAAACTAAAAACTAAGAACTAAAAAGTAAAAAGTGTGGTTTCATATTATTAATATTGTTATCCAGAGTTTTTAGTTTTTCCTTTTTAGTTTTTAGTTTAAACACTAGTGTTTAAAATGTCTCATCTTAGTAAACACCATGGCGATTTTATATTTGTTGCATGCATCAATACTTTCCTTATCCCTGACGCTTCCGCCCGGCTGAATTATAGCTTTAACTCCGGCCATAGCCGCCTCCTCTACGCAGTCGGAAAACGGAAAAAACGCGTCGGACGCCAAAACCGAACCCTTCGCCCGCTCGCCCGCGTGCTCTATGGCCTGTTTTGCCGCAAAAATTCTGTTAGTCTGGCCTATTCCAAGCCCCACGGTACAATCTTCCAAAGAAAGCGCTATTGCGTTGCTCTTACAATGCTTGACCACTTTGAAAGCAAACTTTAATTCGTCCAAAGTTTTTTTGTCGGGTTTTTTGTCCGTCACAAACTCTAATTCGTTTTCATCATAAATCCGGTCGTCTATTTTTTGAATCAATAAACCGCCGACAACTTTTTTCATGTCGTATGTATTTTGTTTTAACGGACTGTTAATGTTTTTTAATTCCAACAGCCTGATGTTCTGTTTTTGTTTTAAAACTTCCAAAGCATCTTCCGTAAAGCCTTTGGCTATTATAATTTCCAAAAAGATTTTACTCATTTCTTCCGCCGTCTTTTCGTCAATAATCCCGTTTGCGGCGACAATACCCCCAAATATAGAAACAGGGTCCGATTCGTACGCTTTTTTATACGCGTTGAAAATATCTTTACCTAAGCCTACTCCGCAAGGGTTAGCGTGCTTTACCGCGACAACGCAAGGAGAATCAAATTCTCGAAGTAAATCAAGCGCGCCATTTGTGTCATTTATATTGTTATAGGACAGTTCCTTTCCGTGAAGCTGTATTGCTTCCCGTAAAGAACCCTCGTATTTAAAACATTCCTTATAAAAAACCGCGTTCTGGTGCGGATTTTCGCCGTAACGCAAGTCTTGCGCCTTTTCAAACGCCAAACTAATTTGTTCCGGAAATTCTATTTTTAACTCATTTTTTAAGTAGTTGGAAATCAAGGTATCGTAAACCGCGGTATGCGAAAAAACCTTGTACATTAAATAGCGCTTTGTGTCTAAATTTTGCTTGCCGCTTTTTAATTCGTCTAAAACAACTAAATAGTCCTTAGGGTCTACGACAACGTAAACGTCCTGATAATTTTTTGCGGCGGCTCTTAGCATTGTAGGTCCGCCTATATCTATATTTTCAACGGCGTCGGAAAATTCAACGCCGGGCTTTTCGATAGTGCTTTTAAACGGGTACAAGTTTACAACCACTACGTCAATTGTGTTTATTTTTAAATCCTTCAATTGCTTCATGTGTTCTTTGTTAGACCTCATGGCTAATAACCCTGCGTGAACATTCGGGTGCAGGGTTTTAACTCTGCCGTCAAGGCACTCGGGGAAATTTGTAATATCGGAAATTGAAATAACAGGCACGTTGTTTTCCGTTAATGTTTTTGCCGTGCCGCCCGTTGATATAATTTCAAACCCCAAAGACACAAGGATTTTACTAAATTCTACTATCCCTGTTTTGTCGGATACACTTATTAATGCTCTCTTTTTCATAATAAATTCCTCCGTAATAAAGCGCATGCATCGCCGGATACAGTCTACGCTTGCTCGGTCGGCTCGGTCATGTATATTAATACAATCCCGTCGTCGCCCTCTCAACTGTTGACTGTCTGCAACGCGCCTACCCTTTCTTACTATTTTTTACTGCCAACACATATTTTTTTATTAACCATTTACTATTTTAACATTTCTTCCGGTTATTTTTAGTTTGTCGTCGCAAAAAAGCCGTACCGCTTTTTTGTAAATTCTGTGTTCAATTTCTAAAACTCTTTTCTGCAGCGTTGCCGGCGTATCATCGGGATTAACGGTTAAGCATTCCTGTAAAATTATCGCGCCGGTATCCGCTCCTTCGTCTACAAAATGTACTGTGGCGCCTGTTATTTTCGCGCCGTAATTTATAACCGCCTCGTGTACTTTCAGCCCGTAATAGCCCTTTCCGCAAAATGCCGGAATTAGAGAAGGATGAACGTTTATAATTTTGCAGGTGTATTTTTCAACGATATTTTTTGATAAAATAAACATATAACCCGCAAGACAAATTAAATCTATTTTGTACTTCTCTAAAAGTTCTATAATTTTATCGTGCATCTCTTCTAAATTGTTGTAATCTTTCTTTTCAAAAATAAACGCGGGAATATTATGCGTTTTTGCTCTTTTTAAAGAAAAAGCGTTTTTATTAGAAGAAATCACAAGCTCTATTTTTCCGTTAACCTCTCTTTTTTCGCAAGCGTCTATTAAATTTTGCAAATTAGAACCGGAACCGCTCGCAAACACGGCTATTTTTTTCATAATTAACTCCATTTCATTGACAAGCGACCCCGCAATGTATGAGAGAACAGTCGCGTCATAGACGGATAACAGTTGGCAAGTTGCCGACGGGAGCGTATTTCTAATACGTGACCAAGGCAACCTTGGCAAGCGTAATCCGTATATGACGATGAATGTTTCTCATACTAATTTAATTCCTTCGCCGAGTATTGTATGCCCTACTATATGCGCTTTTTCACCCAAGGACTTTAATTCGGCTAACGCTTTATCGGCGTCGTTTTTATCAACGCAGACAACCATACCGATGCCCATATTAAAGGTATTGTATATGGATTCGTCGGTTAAGCCAGCAGCCTTTTGAATAGCTTTAAAAATCTCTGGCACCTCGTAGCTTTTAGTTTCAATTTTTGCACCGATATTTTTCGGAAAAATGCGCGGAATGTTTTCAATAAACCCACCGCCGGTTATGTGCGCTATTCCTAAAACGTTTATTTTTTCAATTAAGCTTAAAATAGATTTAACATATATTTTGGTTGGCTCTAATAAAATCTCAAAAAGCGGTTTTTTAAACATTGGCAGAGTTTTTTCTAAGTCGCTTTTTTTCTCGCCGAAAATCTTCCTGACGAGCGAGTAACCATTGCTATGTATTCCTGATGACTCTAAACCAATTAAT
>Ga0082212_10005261_pt1 | contig 17688 bp, 16 predicted proteins | sample TergutNt197P3_FD_71548 | JGI IMG/M metagenome (GOLD analysis project Ga0082212, IMG submission 71548) | Neocapritermes taracua P3 segment gut microbial communities from Petit-Saut dam, French Guiana - Nt197 P3 | ecosystem: Host-associated > Arthropoda: Insects > Digestive system > Gut ... | reverse complement strand
AAGTCTGCCAAATTTATTGTGGTTGGCGTGGGGGCCTCGGACATCCTGAGCGTAGCGAAGGATTCCGAGAGTTCACGACCGCTAGATGCTTGCAAGGGACAAATCTTTAGTTCTGCGCCGTTCAAGGTTGCGGGGCAACCTTGAACGGCCCCACAGAACTTGGATTTGTCAAACTGGGATCGCCGTTAAGCAAGCATCTAAAGCGTTACAGTGTACTAGTACAAATTCTGGTAGATTTAATTGACAGTTCATGTTACCGTATTTGTTCGCCCAAATTTCTGAATGGGTACTTTCGGGCCGCTCGGCCCACAACCAACGAGAGGGCCTGGTAAGGCCGGGTAGGAGGAGATAGTTATGGACGAAGCAATTGCCGTTGCCCTGCGCACCGAGGTAGGGAAGTCCGCAAACAAGAAGCTGCGAAAGGAAGGGTTGATACCGGCCACCGTTTATGGCCTTGGGGAGGACACGGTCTCTCTGAAAATCAGCCCAAAGATTATCGCCAGGGTACTCGCTTCAGCAACTGGCATAAACAGTCTGATCTACCTGCAACGCGAAGGTACCGACATCAAGCGCCATGTGATCATCAAGGACTTGCAGCGTAATCCGGTAACAGGCCGTCTGGCCCATGTTGATTTTATGCGTGTTGACCCAAGCCGCAAGGTTCGCATCCGCGTACCATTCCACCTCGTTGGGACTCCGGTTGGAGCCAAGGAGGGCGGAAGGCTGGAATTTGTCCATCGGGAAATTGAAATTGAATGCTTGCCCAAAGATATTCCCGCCCATATTGACGTTGATGTTACCCATCTCAGGATTTCTGACAGTGTGCGCATAGAAGAAGTCAAGTTGCCCGACAATCTGCAAGTCCTGGATTCACTTATTAATGTCATTTGCGTAGTCCACGGACAGAAGGCCGAGGAAGTTCCTGCAGATGCTGCTGCCGAAGTTGATGCTCCCGCTGCTACGACATGATAGTACTCGTTCAATGGCAAGAGCTGTTATAACCTAAATTCCCACATTTTTTAACCTAGGGCAATCAAATTGCAAGCCCCATTGAAGCGCGGAGTTCAGCCTCGGACGACCCCATAGCCTCAAGTATTTCCCTTTGCAGTTTGGTAAGCGGCATGACGACTCTGCTAGAGTCTTCGTAAGTGACGGATTTTATCTTTTTGAGTTCCAGCAGCACTTTCTCAAGCGTCAGGCGCTTCATGGCTTTGTTTTCTTTCAGCTTTTTCATCATGTGCGAGCGCAGGGCCAGAGAAAGGAAGCCCACGAACACCTTCCCATCGGTAGTTTTGTTTGCATGGGTTCTCAACCGCCTGAAATCAAGTCCATTCTTTAGCTGATCGAAGTTTTTCTCTATTACGTCCCGCCTGCGGTATATCCCCAACACCTCGCCGCTTCCCAGGCTCTGGTCATTTGTCAAAAGAATGAAAAAACCTGCCCTGTTCAGCCGCTCGTCAATCTTTTCGCTGTCCTGGTTGAATTTGAGCTTTCCCGCCTTCTCCTCTTCTATGGCAAAATAGTCCGTATACCGCCTCGTTGCCCTTTTTGACTTGCCCATCTTGCCCAACTCGCTTTCCAGCCTCTCAATATGGGCATACAGCTCTTTCTCGTCCAGTGCCTGCTTTTCTGTGTCGAAATATACATGGGCATTTAACCTGGAGCCATACAGCTCAATCTCCACGGGCAGACCATACACTCCAAACTCCACGACTCGGTTGGCCGTTTTTCTGATGCTTTGTTTGCACCCATCGATGAGCTTTTTTGCCTCCAACAGGCCCTGCGGAAGGGCGGTGACGAACATATGCCCCTCTCGTTCCATATACTTCAGGTTGCCCTCTGCCACGAACCCACGGTCCAGGACAAAGCGCACCTTTTTAATACCCAGCCTTGAAGCACCTTCCATCATAAATGGAAGATGGCTTTTGTCGGTTATGCTCCCGCTATACAGGTTGTAGTAGACCGGCAACTGTGATTCTGCCCCGTAGAACATGCCTAAATTAACTTGGGGAATACTTTCGCCATCTCGGTTATACCCCCACTCGGCAATGTCTATGCCTTTGGAACTGGTCGATACGGATGTGACATCATAGGCTATATACTCCTGCTCTGAGCGGAGCTTTGCCCACTCTTTGAAAAACTGCATCCTTTCATCGTGCGTGATAGAGGCAAACAGCCTGCTGCACTGCTGGTTGTCCATATGCTCTGTGAATGGCACATCGGTCTCGTCGAACCAATCCTCTATATACATCATTACGTTGCCTTCGCAGAGAATGTAGAACGCGGTGGCCAGCATCTGGTTGAATCTGTCTGGAAAGCTCTTTTCCAATGTGGCCCGCAAACCTACAGCCTCGGCAAGGCGCATGAACAAAAAGGTACTCCCGTAGCTCGCCACACGGATGGGCATGGCAATCCCCCTGGTGGGCTTCCCCTTACCCCGCACACCCAGACCCCCGACCGATTTGCCGTCCGATGCCAGCCTGTCCAAATATTCCTGCGTATACACAGGCTCGCCGGTCGAAAGGTCGATCTTTCCGATACGCGTCTTATGGTTGTCTGGCCGCTTTTTTAGGCAGTCCCAATAGGAAACCGACTCGTACAGGTAGGTATACTTGCCTACGCGCTGCAATGTGATGGATGCCATGATTACTCCTGACTAGGTTAAATTATTTTAACCTAGTCAGGAGTAATCCAATACAAAAAAATACTGAAAAATATGACCCGCTACATTTTTTTTGTGCATAGGTTAAAACTTCTTGCGGAATTTAGGTTATAAATAAATGGATTGGCAATAATCATCATCGACCATAATGATTGAAAGGAACGGTATCGCAAATGGTGATTACGTGCCAGACGCAGTATTTCTATGGATTATACAATTACCAACTGAGCCTGTTTACATGCGTTACTGTGCATTTCTGAAACAGAATTGTAATTTATGAACTTAATACGATCCTTTATTGAGCTAAAAACTGATTGATTAATTGAGTCATGGAATTTCTTTTGTCGGTGGTCAGGTGCCACGATATGAAATTTGGCATTAAAATCTTGCAATTCAAAAAATTTCAACAAGGAATGATTAATATCTGTTGAGTGTTCGATTTCAAAAAAAGCATATGGCATTTTTCTTTCATTAAACCAAATTACATCAACAGTTTCTGCTCTTTTTATCAATTCGGGGTGGGAAAATGATAAATAGTTGACAACTTTGCTATATTTTTTAATTGGTTTTTGAGATAAAATTTATTTTTATCCTGAAGAGGAACAAATGTTGTCATATTTTTCAAATTGCCAATTTCTGTTAATAGTCCTTGGAAATAGGAGTGAGAAAATTCAATTTCTTCCTTCCTTTCGGTACGTTCATTAAAGGTAGTAATATTTAATTCTCTTTTAATTAAATCTTCAAGTTTTTTCAATCCCCAAAGTCCCGGTCGGATTTTGACAAAAAGAGGACTTGTTTGGACGATGCGTCTGACCGAGGCTTCAGGAGTTTTTGTATTCCAGCTAGTAAAATCCATTGTAGCGTTAAGTTTGCCTAGGGTCGCAAGCCCGCCAAGTTTCTTAATGGTTTCAACTACTTGCTGTACTTGTGTCACGCAATCTCCTGAAAAACAAATATGTAACTCCACAGGTTTTTTTTATTTCCCCTCTAAATCTATCGGCTCCAGAGTGAGTATCTGGGCATATATCTCCAGGCTGGCACCTTCGGGGACGTGGATTTTTGCCACACGCCCGCCTTTGGCGGCGCGGTATTCATTTTCCATCTTCATGGCTTCCAAAATGAATAGCGGTTGGCCTTCTTCCACTTCTTCGCCCTCTCTTACAAAGTATTTCGTTAGTTTACCTGGCATTTGGGCCTTAATGAGGTCGCCGCCTGTTTGTGGAGATTTAGCCATTGCTTCCGCCAGCAGACGCTTGTTTGGATCCTGGAGGGTAAACTCAAGCGCACCGCCATGGTAGCTTCCGCGAAAACCGTGTAAATCTGGGTCTTCTGCGATGCGCAGGCGATCAACATTCACGCCAACGCTACGCATGTCAATAATTACTGAAAAGCTAGTCGGCTCGACCCTGAAAATATCAACCTGGATTTCTTCACCATCCCAAACCATGGTTATTTTCCCGCTGTGGCGATACATTTCCAGCTCGTGAACTTCATCGCCGATTGTCAGTGTTCTCTTCATAGACTTGCCCTCATTGTTTCAATTATTACAATGGGTCTACTTGTTTTCCGTTTCCAGCTCGTGCTTAGCCAGTCTGAGTCATACCCGATTAAATTTGCCATGGAGTTTCCATTGAGATGACCTTGCCTCCCCATCGCGGTTTGGAGGCTGCTGTGCCCGCATCTCTTCCATTTCCAGCTCGTCAAACAATGCAGCAGCCACAACAAATTTAAGGTCATCCCCTAACTCCGGCACGCCCCACCAATTGTTATCCAGCATGGAAGTATTTGTATCACCCCTTCTGAATGCAGGATGTTCGTTGAGTGCTTTATGGAAGGCAATATTGTTGCGGACACCACCGACCCTGTACTCGGAAAGAGCAGTTGCCATCCTCCTGATTGCCTCTTCTCGTGAAAACCCCCATGAGCTTAATTTTGACAAAGTTGGCGCATAGGAGGGTGCCAGAGTCCACCCATTGTAAACACCAGAATCATTTCTGATGTTTCGGCCAGCCGGGGTTCGCAAATAGCTGATCCGACCGCTGGAAGGAGCAAAATCCCTCACGGGGTCTTCTGCATTGATGCGGGCCTGGATTGAATGACCCCAAAGTGGAACATCAGCTTGCTTGAGTGGGAGTTTCCGGCCCATTGCAATTTCTATTTGCCACCGGATAATGTCCTGTCCAGTTATCCATTCCGTTACCTGATGGCTCCCCTGAATTCGGCATGTCATTTCCAGAAAATAGAAATTCCGGTTTTCATCCACAAGAAATTCAACTGTTCCTGCACCAACGTAGCCAGCTTTTCTGGCAATAGCCACGGCTGCTTCGCCCAGACTGTTTCTGAGTTCATGGGTGGCAAATGGACTGGGTGCTTCTTCCAGGACTTCCTGAAAACGGCGTTGAATGCTGCAATCTCTTTCCCAAAAATGAACCACGTTTCCGTACTGATCAGCCATTATCTGTACTTCCAGGTGATGTGGTCTCGGAAGAAATTTTTCGAGATATGTCTGATCGTCCTCAAAGTGTACTATCGCATCCCCTTTGACCCAAGGCAGACTCCGCTGCAACTCTACCAGGGACCTGGCCAGTCTGATTCCCTTCCCATGCTCGCCCTTAATCGCTTTTATCATTAGGGGGAAACCAATTTTTTTTGCCTGTTCGTATAAAATTTCATCGTCCATTTGGCCTATTACTGCAGGCAGTACCGGCACGCCCGCACTTTCTGCAATTTTTCTGGCTTCGACCTTGTTGCCCATTGTCTCTAAAATTTCCGGACTAGGCCCAATCCAGACAATCCCTGCATCGATGATATTGCGGGCTGCATTGGGGTCGCAACTCAGGAAGCTGCATCCAGGATGGATTGCATCTGCACCTGCCCTCTTTGCAGCAGCGATTATCTTTTCTACATCGGCATATCCACTCATTGCAGGAGTTTTGCCAATTGGAATAGATTCCACCGCGAGGCGCACATGCATTGCACCCCTATCCACATCCGAGAAAATTGCAACCGTTGGGATACTCATTTCTCTGCATGTACGGATGATTCTTGCGGCGATTTCAGCACGATTGGCCACAAGTATTTTAGTTACTGCCATTCAGTACATTCCTTTCCTGAATTGCCGATGGTAATTTTCCGGCAACGAGGCATCATATAATGATGCGAAGTCTTAGTTTACCCCTAACCCTCTTTTTTGTGGTTGCATTATTGATACCGGCAGGTTGCGGGGCCAAGGGTGACCCAAGGCCAAATCCACGGCGACAGCCTGCCGCCTGCACAGTAAGTGCAACTAGTCTCAGAACAATCAAGGTGGTCTTACCAACCATGGATACCCAGGGTTATCGCCTATCTGGTATTGAGGCGATAAGGATTTATTATTTATCACTCAGCAACAAATTCCCTTCACCTTTGGATGTATTTCAATCCGGGGAGGCAGTAATGGAGCAACGACACCCCAACCTTCCCCGTCCTGGAAAGACTATTACCTTTGACCTTTCAAATTTTGGGCGCCCATCTGGATGGCTGGTAGTAGTGCCATGGGTCGGAAACAGTCCTGGGGTTCCGTCCCAGGTGCTGCCATGGGTTGATCCAACTTTTTGAACATTTTTTTACTATTTATGGGCGAACCAAATTAATCCAATGATAATCTGTATCATTCAGGTTTTTTACCTCGATTGCAGAGTCATACATGAGCGACACTTTTGAATTTTTTGGCATCAACATCCCGTTGATTCCTCTGGCATGGATGGTTACCAAAATTTTGGTTGTCTTTGGTGGCATCATGTCTTTGGCCGCTGTGCTGACATGGGCAGAGCGCAAAGGGGCCGCAATAATCCAGGATCGCATCGGACCAAACAGGGCAAATGTCATAAGCAATTTTCGCCTGTTTGGCATTTTTCATCTAATGGCAGATGGGTTAAAGCTATTTTTTAAGGAGGACTTAGTCCCGAACCATGTTTCAAAAACCCTGTTCTGGATTGCCCCTTTGCTTGCATTTGTCCCCGCAATGATGGGTTTCGCCATTATCCCTTTTGGCCAGAGCTTTGAATGGCAAGGCTATACGTTCCACTTGAGTGTGATAGACCCTGGCAACGGGATGGGGATGCTATACCCAATGGCCATCGCCGCCTTAGCGGTATATGGCATTTTTACAGCATCCTGGGCATCGAATAACAAATACTCAATGCTTTCCGGCATGAGGGGCACAGCTCACATGGTCAGCTATGAAATAGGGCTTTCATTGGCCGTTATTGCTGTTTTCATGCAGACTGGAGCATATGACCCTCATGAAATAATCCAGGCTCAGTCTGGCCTCTGGAATGTTGTCACTCAGCCTATAGGCTTTATTGTGTTCTTTATCTGCGCCTTTGCAGAAACAAACCGGTTGCCTTTTGACTTTGCCGAGGGAGAGTCGGAAATCGTGGCAGGCTTTTTGACTGAATTTAGCGGTATGAAACTGGGGTTGCTGTGGTTATCTGAATATATACACATGGTCACCGCAGCCGCATTGGTTGTTACTCTCTACTTTGGCGGATGGAAGGTACCTTTTATCGCCGATCCTGGCCCTGTAATCTCTTTGGTTGCCTTCGGAATTAAATTGTTGTTCTTCTGCTGGATATTTATCTGGGTTCGCTGGACATTGCCGCGCTTCAGATACGACCAGCTGATGTTCCTTGGATGGAAGGTGATGCTGCCTGTCGGTTTTGCTAATCTGCTTCTTTGCGCCTGGTTGATTCACAGGGCTGTGGCTTGATGGAGTCCATGAATGGGTACAGTTGTCAAAAGAGTTGATCTTACATGGCTTGATAGAACTTATTTATGGCCCATCGCAAAGGGTCTGTCCATCACCCTGAAACATTTTCTGAAACAGGCAGTAACCCCCACCAATAAGAGGAGGACGGTTCAGTATCCTGAAATGAAGCGGTCTGTATCTGATGGCTACAGAGGACTCCACGAATTAAAGCGCCACGATGACAACTCTGTTAAATGTGTGGCGTGTTTTATGTGTGCAGAAGCATGTCCTTCGCGCTGCATAACTATTGAAGCTGAAGAAATTGGCGATCTCAATATTCAGCAGGGCTTGTTGGAAAAACGCCCCGCCTCCTTCCAGATTGACCTGATGCGCTGCATTTTTTGTGGTATGTGCCAGGAGGCCTGCCCAAGGGACGCAATCTGGCTGAGAAAGAATTATGAACTCTCCTGCAAGGGCCGTTCAGAGATGCGGCTGGATAAGTTCGACCTGATGAACACATACGCAACTGAAGATAAAAAATCGCGGGTTGTCAATAAAATTAAAGAAGTCAAGGAAGTCAAGGAAGTCAAAAAATCTAGCAACCATCCCTCAAATTGCCCGCAGAGATAAGGGGGCAGAATGTTTTTAGCTTTTGCCCTAATAACCCTCGGTGGCGCACTTGCTCTGTTAATGCAGCGCAATGCCGTCCAGGCTGGCCTATGTATGCTTCTGAGTTTTTTTGGTATCGCCGGGCTGTTCTTGTTGCTGGCAAATCCCGTGGCGGCTGCGCTTCAGATCATTATTTACAGCGGAGCCATCACTATCCTCGTACTGTTTGTAGTGATGCTGCTGCAGTTTCATGCTGAGGAAAAGGCAACACGACCCAGGCACCTCCATATTGCTCTTTCAGCGGCAGTTTTGGCTGTCCTTGCTTTCGGTGCCATCAAATTGGTTTCAAACTCTGAAACGGTTGCAAGCATGGACAAAGCCTTGCCTGTGTCCGAAATAGTGACGCTTAAAACTATTGGCGGACTACTCTTTTCGGAACACATCGTTGCCCTTGAAACTATTGGTCTGCTTCTTCTGGCTGCGATGATTGCTGCTGTGCTATTGGTCAAAAAGGAGATGTGGTGAATATAGGTACATTTATGTATGGGTCTTTACAAGCCTATCTGATGGTTTCTCTCCTGCTGTTTGTGATTGGTCTGTCAATAGTACTTCTGCGCCGTAGCTTGCTAATTCAGTTTATGGGTATCGAATTGATGCTGAATGCAGCAAATCTGGCCCTCGTCACCTTTGCCAGGTGGCGGGGAGGTGATGCCTCAGGCACGGTTTTTTATCTATTCATCATCGCCGTTGCAGCTTGCGAGGCGGCTGTAGGATTAGCACTGATTATCGGCCTGTTCAGGCACCGCGCTTCAACAGATACAGATGGCGCGAATAGCCTTAGGCAATGAGGTAAAGACGATGCCCAATCTCTTCTGGTTGATTCCCCTGTTGCCGCTATTCGGCTCAGCACTCAATGGCATCTTTGGCAAACGATATGGCAAAGCTGTGACAACTTCGGTAGCTTTGGGAACTGTGCTAGGGTCGCTGATTCTTACATTTATTGCCTATACGCATATGCAGACCGCTCCCGGGCACAGACTCGAACTCTATGCCGGTACCTGGATAAACGCCGGATCGTTGAATATTCCATTCGGCTTGGTATTTGATCCCCTTTCATCCCTCATGAGTTTAGTGGTCACAGGAATCAGCTTTCTCATCCATCTTTACTCTGTTGGCTACATGGGCAAAGAAGAGGGGTATGCGAGGTATTTTAGTTATCTCAACCTCTTTGTCTTTTTCATGCTCATGCTTGTTTTAGGCTCCAGCCTGCCACTGATTTTTGTGGGATGGGAAGGTGTCGGGCTGTGTTCGTATTTACTGATTGGTTACTACTACAACACTGACTACGCACCTGCGGCTGGCCTGAAAGCATTTCTGACTAATCGAGTTGGCGATTTGGGGATGATCATCGGCATGATGACACTTTTTGCCATATTCGGGACACTCACTGTTGGTGATATTTTAGGCTCTGTCGGTGGGCTGGAACCAGAGGTCGGCTTTGGAGTGCTGACATTTGCCACTCTGATGATCTTTGTGGGCGCAGCAGGAAAAAGTGCCCAAATACCGCTGTACGTGTGGTTGCCGGATGCTATGGCAGGCCCTACACCTGTTTCTGCACTGATACATGCTGCAACAATGGTTACCAGTGGCATTGTGCTGATTTGTCGCATGGCCCCTTTGTTTCAGCTTACTCCGATCACAATGAGCGTAGTTGCCTGGGTTGGTGCCGCTACCGCACTTTTCGCGGCATCAATTGGATTGGTTCAGCGAGACATTAAAAAAGTCCTGGCATATTCAACCGTTAGCCAGCTCGGCTACATGTTTTTGGGACTGGGTGTTGCAGGATTTGCTGCAGGCTTTTTCCATGTTTTCACGCATGCCTGGTTCAAGGCATTGTTGTTTCTAGGTGCTGGCAGCGTTATAACTGCAATGCACCATGAACAAGACCTCTTCAAGATGGGTGGCCTTAAATCAAAAATGCCCATCACGTTTTGGACTATGCTGGTTGCTACGCTGTGCATCATTGGCTTCCCAGGATCGTCCGGCTTTGCAAGCAAGGATGAAATTCTGTATCTGGCCTACATGAAATCACCATTTTTATGGGCGATAGGCGTTATTGGGGCATGCCTTACAGCCTTTTACATGTTCAGGCTGTTGACTCTGGCATTTCTGGGCGAATCCAGGAATAGTCATGCTTACGAACACGCCCATGAAAGCCCTGCTACCATGACTGTGCCTTTGGCTATTCTGGCTGTTGGTTCGGTATCTACTGTTGCCTTCGGGTGGCCCGAGGCATTTGGAGGCACCTTCGCAATCGGAAAATTCCTTGCACCCAGCATTACTTTTGGGCAACTCCATGGCCATACTGCCACGCATGGAAGTCACGGACTCGCCTGGGCGCTCGCAGCTATTTCCACGGCCCTCAGTCTTTCAGCAGCGTGGTTTGGGTGGAAAACCTATAGAAGCGGTACAGCGGTGGCGGCGGCCAGGGCAGCACGAATGTCAAAAGTCCATAACTTACTGTTCAGTAAATATTTTGTGGATGAGGGTATAGAGTGTTTCATACTCGCCCCCATCCGCACCATCGGAAATATGATGTCCAGGGTATTCGACGAAGTGTTGATAGATGGCTTAGGTGTCAACATGCCGGCGGCACTGACTACGTTGTTCGGAGAGATTACAGCCCATTTGCAGACGGGCAGGGTAAGGAATTATGTTTTGACGATGGGACTGGGTATTATTGCCATAATTTGGATACTGTTATAGTGAGACCGCGATGAACCACTGGATGACAACGCATCTCCTCACCTTTTTGATTTTGGCACCACTATTTTGTGGACTTGGGCTGTTGGCCCTGCCAGGCAGGTTGGCCAATCTGACAAAATCCCTGGCTCTGATGGGGTCTTCAGCCATTTTTGTAATAGCACTCCTGCGCCTCGGTACGCTTACCCCAGACCATTCAGGCATATTATTTCACGAACATCGCCCTCTTTTTACACTGTTAGACATTCCGGTCGATTACTGTCTTTCATTGGATGGTCTTAACTTTTGGCTCGTCCTGCTGACCACCTTTCTTGTACCTGTCTCAATTGCGGGGACATGGAATAGCGTAAAAGAACGTTCAGGTTCCTTTTATGCGTTATTTATCCTTCTTGAATGCGGAATGATTGGAGCATTACTGGCTAAGGATTTATTTCTTTTCTATATATTCTGGGAGGCCATGCTCATCCCGATGTATTTTCTTATTGGAGTTTGGGGAGGGACAGAGCGCAAGTATGCTGCAAACAAATTCGTCATCTTCACCCTGGCAGGGAGTCTGCTATGGCTGGTAGCCCTGCTCTATTTGGCGAATCATGCCAACAGCTTTTCACCCGAGCTATTAGCCCAGGCCGCAACAGGGCTGCCCTTTGACACGCAGTGCTGGCTCTATCTAGCCTTTGCCCTTGCTTTCGCTATCAAAGTGCCGCTGTTTCCATTGCACACTTGGTTGCCTGATGCACACACCGAAGCCCCAACCGCAGGCAGCGCGATTCTTGCCGGTGTACTGTTAAAGCTGGGCGGATATGGCTTTCTACGCTTTGCCATACCAATCCTGCCCGCAGCGGCACTCCATTATGCAAAGCCGTTGGCCGTTTTGTCGGTCATCGCAATAATCTATGGTGCCCTGGTGGCGATGGCGCAGAGTGACATAAAAAAACTGGTAGCTTACAGCTCTGTCAGTCATATGGGTTTTGTTATGCTGGGAATTGCCAGCTTCACAGTAATCGGTACACAGGGAGCATTACTGCAAATGCTTAATCATGGCGTTAGCACGGGAGCACTTTTCCTGTTGGTGGGTATGTTGTACGACCGAGCGCATACGCGCATGATTACGGATTTTGGTGGTATTGCTTCAAAAATGCCTGTTTTTACTTTCTTTTTTATTGTTATCACCTTATCAAGTATTGGCTTACCATTGACGAATGGGTTCGTTGGAGAGTTTTTAATCCTCAACGGCACTTTCATTTCTGGATTTTCATGGGGTCGTTCGGCTGCCGTGGTAGCCACTTCAGGTGTCCTCCTGGGAGCAGTTTATATGCTCTGGATGGTGAAAAGAGTCTTTTGGGGGCCTGAAAATATCAGGCCGGATAGCGGAACTGCCCAGATAAAGAGTGATTTGAACGTCCGCGAAATCGCAGTAATGACCCCATTGGTAATTCTGGTTTTATGGATGGGGCTGCATCACGTTACATTTACCAGCATATCTGAAGCAAGAGTGAGCCAACAGATAGAAGGTGCCCAGGCCCCGGCACCAAGAATGCTTGTTATTGACGACTCAAGCCATTTGGAACAGGGAGCGCAGTGATGAGTCTAAGCCCCGTTGAAATTGCGGCAATCCTGCCATTGGCGATCCCGGCAGTCGCCGCTTGCCTGATTCCCATTGCTTCGCTTGACCGCGATCAGAACGCACAAAAGTGGATTCGTTCTGCAATTTTTGGTATAGCATTGATAGCACTTGGTGCGTCATTTTTATTCACCGTACGGCTATGGGAAAGCGGTCTGCAACCCTCATACGGCCATCTGTCCCTTGATCGTCTGGCTCAATTTGCAGCAATTTTTGTGCAAATATCAGCCGTATATACAGTGCTGCAGCTCTGGGATCATCTTCAGCATGAGGGTTGGGTAAAGGTTGAAATTCTGGCTCTCCTCCTTTTTTCCGTTGTAGGCATGATCATATTTGCTGCCACAACAAATCTGGTATTACTGTTTTTGGCCCTGGAACTGCTTTCCATTCCCCTCTATGTAATGACTGCTGTGGTTCGTGCGAGAGCAAAGGCCCTCGAAGGAGGGGTAAAATATTTTTTGACTGGCGCTGTAGCCTCAGCCTGTTTTCTGATGGGCATCGTCCTCTTGTACGGAATGACTGGCAGCTATGACCTCATGCAAATTGGCTATGAATTATCTGCGGCCCTGCCAGACCCAATGGCATTGCTCGGCCTGGCTCTTCTTTTGGTTGGACTTGTGTTTAAGGTCAGTGCGGCTCCATTCCACCAATGGACTCCCGATGCTTATGAAGCTGCTCCACACCCCATTTCAGGATTTATGTCAGTCGCGACAAAGGGGGTTGCCATAATCGTACTCATCAGGCTCTTTGCCTCCCCTGTTGCACAAAGTATCCTGGGGGATCGGATGCAAACAGCAATGGCGGTATTGGCAGTAGCGACATTGATCATTGGCAACCTTGCAGCCTTGGCCCAATCCAACCTAAAAAGAATGCTGGCCTATTCCAGCATCAGCCACGCTGGCTATCTTTTGTTGGGACTCGTAGCCGGGACAGGTGAAGCGTTTCAGGCAATCCTGTTTTACCTATGCTCCTATCTCCTCATGAATCTGGGTGCATTCGGTACTTTAAGTGCCTTTGGTCTTGTGGGAGACAATACCCAGATACGCAATTTGAGAGGCATGGGCTGGAAGCGTCCCGGCCTGTGTATAGCTGCCACGATTTGTTTTCTGTCTCTGGTCGGCATCCCTCCAACAGCGGGATTCATTGGCAAGTATTTGTTGTTCAAAGAGTTAATCATGCAGGGACATGTAACACTTGCAATAGTTGGCGTTTTAGCGAGCCTGGTATCCGTGGGCTATTACCTGAAACCCATCGTCTCCATGTATATGGAGCCTTCCCCCGAGGAGTCTGAACCAGTGGACATATCAACTGCACCAATCGCACCTATGGCCGGTGCGACCGTCCTGGTCAGTGGCCTGTTGATTATTATACTGGGGTTGCTTCCAGGAAGTCTTCTGGATGGGTTTTCAAGACCATCAATCCAGGATGGACTGCCGCCTGCCATTAGCACACTCACCGACCCTTAAATGATAACTTTATAAATATGTGATATTTATGATTGTTGCAAAAAAATATTTGAAAATTGGCAGTTTAGATTCAACTCATTTTACTGCAGAATGGTCAAATAGTAAGTCTTGGTAAGTTCCAAGTGAGTGTTGCTTTATAGCATAATGTTTTTTTGTCCGAGGGGACTTTTATGAAACTCAATTCTCTGCTCTTTGTTTCAGTTGCCGCCATCCTGGTCGTAGGCGGAGGCGGTTATTGGTTCTTCAACCGTGACAATGACGAAGTAAGGTGGCGCACTTCCAGGGTTGAAAGGGGCGAAGTCCGTAAGCGCGTCAGTGCCACAGGCACCCTATCCGCGCTCAACCAGGTACCTGTCGGCACCCAGGTTTCCGGCATGGTGACTTCACTGAATGCCGATTTCAACAGCATCGTAAAAAAGGGGCAAGTCCTGGCCACCATTGATGACCTCTTGTATAAGCAGCGTCTTCAGTCAGCCGAAAATAACCTTGAAAACCAAAGGACAGCTCTTGAGGATGCAGAGCGCCAGTACAACCGGGAGAAGGAATTGTTCGATAACAAGCTGGTTTCGGTTGCAAATATGGAGGCCAGGGAAGTGACGTTGAACAGAGCTAAAATAAGCTACGACAACGCCCTGATTGATGTCGCACAGCGCCAGCTCGACTTGGAATACTGCACCATAAAGGCCCAAATGGACGGAATAATCATCTCCCGCATTGCAGATGTCGGTGAAACCGTACAGGCTTCCATGAGTGTCCCCAGATTGTTTACCTTGGCCGAGGATTTGGGCACGATGAAGCTGGAAATCAACATGGACGAAGCGGACATTGCCGAAGTATCGGTAGGCCAGATTGCCAATTTTACGGTTGACAGCGTTGGCTCGGATACCCCCTTTTACGGCACCGTTGCCCAGGTGAGGCTGGATTCAGTCTCTCAGCAGAACGTAGTCAACTATAAAGTCGTGGTCGAAGTCCAAAACAGGACTAAACAGGAAATTGAAGCTGAAAAAGAGCTTGCGAGGGAGCGTCGCCAGGCCATGCTTGCCGCCATGGAATCAGGCCAGTTTCCTGGACAGGGCGAGAGAGGGGAGCAGGGAGATAGAGGGGATAGAAGCAGGGGTAGCAGGGATGGCAATTCAAACGCCGGCGAAACCAGGGAGCAGCCGAATACAGGCCGCCCAGGCAATGAACCGACAGCCCGTAGTGGAGAGGGGAACAACCCACAGGGACGCGGGGGAGAGAGGCAACCAGGCGGCGGCAATCCTATGGTCAGCATGATAATCACCGGAGCAGACGGACAGCCTGACTTCGATGCGACCTGGGAAGCCAGAAAAGAACAAATTCTCGAACGGGAACCTGATGCGACAAAAGAAGCCTGGGTAGAGCGGATGAGGCAGATGACCCAGCGAAGGCCGCAGGATGGCAGCAGACAAAGTCCTGGTGCCCCAGGCGGTGGGCCATTCCGTATGCAGTCGCCACCTACAAGGCCAGCACCTGCCACTGGTGGTAGCGCGCCAAATAGTCCCATTATTAAGGCTGGCGGAGAGTTTTATCAGGGAGATTATGTATTGCGCCCAGGCATGACTGCAAACGTGACCATTATTACGAAAGAAAAACAAGACGTATTACGGGTTCCGAACGTAGCACTGAGGTTTGTTGCATCCCAGTACGTAAAAGACTATGTTGCTTCGCCAGGTGCAGTCAGTCCTGGAGGCCCTGGTGGAGGCCCTGGGCAGGGTGCCGGCGGAGCTGCAAGGCCAGGCCAGCCCCGTAACATGGCGGCAGACAGACGTGCCAGAGTGATGGACAGAGGATTAGTGGCGATGCGTGATGACCGCATCTGGGTTCTGGACGATAAGGGCAAGGTAAAATCCATCCCAGTGGTTGTTGGATTGGCCGATAATCAGTTTTCGGAAATATCAGGAGCAGGTCTCTCTGAAGACATGGAAATATTGGTAGGCGTTGAAGAAGGAAAGAGAAACAACAGGTCTCAGAGTTCCAGCCCCTTCGGTGGTGGCGGTGGCATGATGATGAGACGCTAAATCAGGTTACGCCTACAGGTATTTTGCAACATCCCAGGGGGACTAAATGAACGTACTGGAATTTTTGAAGCTGGCATTCTTCGCAATCACGCGCAACAAGATGCGGGCATTCTTGACGATGCTGGGCATAATCATCGGCGTTGGAAGCGTGATTGCCATGATTGGGATTGGCGAGGGTTCAAAAAAAGCCTCGCTGGAAATGATTCAGAACATGGGATCCAATATGCTCACGATTCAGGCCGTTCAAAGGCGCGGTTTCGGTCCTGGGGCCGCAGGAACATCTGAAACGCTGAAGACCGAAGATGCCCTCTCAATTGCTGCGGAATGTTCAGATACAGTAGTGGCTGCAAGCCCATACGTCCAGGGAAACCAGCCTGTAGTCTTTCAGGGCAACAATGCTATGCCGCAAATTTATGGAGCCAATCAGCACTTCCCGACAATTCGGGGCTGGCAGGTTGGTAGCGGGCGATTTTTTGATGAATCAGAGATTATGACACAGGCCAGGGTGTGCCTTGTCGGTCAGTCTGTTGTTGACGCGCTTTTTACTAATGGCGAAGATCCCATTGGTCAGACGATCCGCATCAGAAGGTCTCTTTTTGAGATCATCGGCGTGATGGAGAAAAAGGGATCTTCCGGTTGGCAGGACATGGACGATGTTATCATCGCTCCATATACTACCGTCATGCGCAAGATCATCGGTAACGATCGTCTGTCCACAATCGTTGTGAGTGCCAAAGATGGCAAGTCTGACCTGGCCGAGGACGAAGTCACAGCTTTCCTGCGACAGCGAATGAGGGTGATGCCGAGGGACGAGACTCCGTTCCAGATTAGAAAGCAGGATGACATCATTAAAATGCGGGAGGAACAGGCAGGTGTCATTACGAAGTTCTTAGCATTAGGTGCAAGCATTTCGCTGATTGTTGGTGGTATCGGCATTAGCAATATCATGCTGGTATCTGTCACTGAGCGCACACGCGAAATTGGTGTCCGGCGTGCCTTGGGAGCCACCCAGAAGAGCATCATGGGCCAGTTCCTGACAGAGGCCGTGGTACTCTCCATCGTAGGAGGCCTTATAGGGCTTATATTATCCCTGGTGGCGATACTAATACTCCGCATGTACGCCAATCTGCCTGCCACTGCAGAGAGCTGGGCCATGACCCTGGGCCTTGGTTTCAGCGGGGTTGTGGGCATAGTCGCAGGCTTCCTGCCCGCGCTCAAGGCTGCAAAACTGGATGTTATTGATGCCCTGAGGTACGAGTAATACGAGTAATATCAGTTATATTGCATATTAGAACGTAATCCCTACACCAAAAGTCCACATTCGATTAAATTCCTGGCCTTTGCCCTGTACTCTGTAATAGTCGAGGATGTCCTGGACTGAGTCAATGTCTACGGGTTGATCATTATTGATTGGTTGCTGGTAGCTTGCAGCAATGTATGGGTGTATCAACGGTATGAACGGCAATCTATAGCGCATCCCCACACGGAGCCAGGTTCTCCCAATCGTTCCATCGGATTCAGAACCGGCTGAGGAAAATTTATATCGTTGAAACCGTTGAATAACTCCCATTTCGGCACAAATGCCTGTAAATGGTATCCAAAACTGTGCATTCAGGCCGAGTCCGGCACCGCTTTGTACGAGGCTTGAATTTTGATTGGTCGAATTTATCCCTGTAATACCAAGTTGCATCCAAACGGGATCAACTTGGTATGAAGGCGGCGGGTCACCGCCGCCCGCAAGTTTTTGATAATGCGTGCTCTGCTCGCGTTTGAAAAAACTTTGGCGTTCTTTGCGTTCA
>Ga0082212_10005260_pt1 | contig 17695 bp, 11 predicted proteins | sample TergutNt197P3_FD_71548 | JGI IMG/M metagenome (GOLD analysis project Ga0082212, IMG submission 71548) | Neocapritermes taracua P3 segment gut microbial communities from Petit-Saut dam, French Guiana - Nt197 P3 | ecosystem: Host-associated > Arthropoda: Insects > Digestive system > Gut ... | reverse complement strand
CGTCAAGCCGCAGGTCGTTATCGGCAATTTGGGCGGACAGCGCGAGACGGTGAGTGTGCTTGACAAAAAATTAGATGATAAAAAAAGTCTTCAGACTTTTCGACTTGCAGAGAAAAATTTCGTTTATCTTTGTGAGTGTTAAAAAATAGAAAAATTAAAGTTTCTCTTCTCTTGGAAAGAGGGCGAAATTTTAAGAATGAGAAAGAGAAATGATTGTAGAATTAATTATCAATCAGACACTTAATAATCCTTTCAAAATGAAGGGGAACCTAAGGAATGTCTTATTTTGAAATGAGTTATGAGGATAAAAATATAAAATGGTTTGTTTTGTTTGCTGCCAACGGAAAAGCGGCAAAAATCAGTAATTATCTGAAATCAACCGACATAGAATATTTTTATCCGATGTTTTACCAAGAAAGGCGGATAAGAAACAGTGAGCGTACAAAGCGATTTTTGCAACCGATTTTTAGAAATTTGTTGTTTGTAAAATCAACAAAGTCGGAATTAGACCCGATTTTGCGGGAAATCAAGTTGAAATTTGGAATAACCTCGGACTTATATTACAGATACCGAGATGGGGAAGAAAGAAAAATAATTGTAGTTCCCTCCGCCGAAATGCAGAATTTTATAGCAGTCGTTGGCGCGGTTGAAGAACCGATAATTTATATTTCCAATGAAGATGTTAATTTAGCGAAAGGCACCAGAGTGCGGATTAATGGTGGTGTATTTGCAGGTGTTGAAGGGGTTTTTATGCGAATAAAAGGTGACCGACGAGTCGTTGTCAGTCTTCCGAATTTATTTTCAGTAGCGACAGCATTTGTACCGCTTGAATTTATCGTACCACTCGAATGAAAAAGAAAGAGAAAAACAACAAAATAAACTGCCGATAACGGGCGGTTTCACGCGAGCGGGGGTGTATGCCCGCAGAAACATTTGTGCGAATTTGCAAGTGTATCGCCCGCCCGAACTTTGGTGAACCCCCGCCCGCGTGAAGCCGCTGGGACGTTACAGGCAAGTCGGGAAGCGCAGTGCAATTTGGAAGAAAAAGGACAGAGCGTTCAGACAACAATAGGGAAATTTGGAAAAGTGAATGACAAAAATAAAAACAAGTAGTAGAATGCTGCAAAGATATTTTATAAATAGTTGGCTTTTGCCGTGTTCGCTCCGCTCACACCGCATTGCCAACCCCTCGCCCAAAAATGGGCTTCGCCATTTTTCGGCTCTGCCCACCCACCACCCTTCGGTGGTGGCAAAACAATAAAATATAGTGCAAGTGGACACGGTGGAAAATGTGATTAATTATTGTCCAACCAACAAAATAATGCTGCAAAACCGAAAAAACGTCCTTTAATTAAAAAATAAATTGTAATTTTGCACAGCAAAATTTTTATAAATTAGGAGTAATGTGTAAATTGAATTTCATAGATTTATTTGCCGGTGCCGGTGGACTATCCGAAGGATTTATTCGGGCAGGATACTATCCCGTTGCTCATATTGAAATGGACAAATACGCTTGCGACACACTGAAAACCCGTGCCGCTTTCCATTGCTTGAAAGCCCAGAACAAACTTGACATTTACAAAAAATATCTGTACGAAAAGCAGGAAAAAGAAGACGGAAGCAAACTTTGGGCGCAAGTTCCCAAAGAAATCACAGATAGTGTTATTCACGAGGCAATCGGCGAAAACACTCTAAAAAGCATTTTTGATAAAGTTGATAAACTAAAAGGCAAACAAAAAATTGACATTATCATTGGAGGACCGCCTTGTCAGGCATATTCTGTGATTGGCAGAGCCAGAATGAAAGAAAAAGTTTTGGATGACCCTCGCAATGAACTTTACAAATATTACGTCAAATTTTTGGAACGCTATCAGCCAAAAATGTTTGTTTTTGAAAATGTTTTGGGTATTCTCACAGCCAAAAATGGCGAGCCGCTGGCAGATTTGAAACGCCTTGTCAGAGAATTGGGCTACGAAATTGAGTTGAAAGTACAAATTGCCTCAAATCACGGAGTTTTGCAACATCGCCAGAGGGTAATCATTGTTGGTTGGAAAACAAGCGAAAACGGAAAACCAACAAAATACCATTATCCCGAACTAAATGCAGAAGAAAACCATTTCAAAATTTTGAAAGATTTATTTGCCGACTTGAAAAACATAAAATCAGGCGAAGGCAAATTGTGTGAACCTGTTAAATATCAGAAATCTCTTTCGGAAATGGATTATTTGCAGCAATCACAAATTCGCAACAGCGAATTTGACTTTACTACTCAACACATTGCTCGTCCCAACAACGAAACCGACCGTGAAATATATCGTCGTGCAGTTGAAATGTGGAAAAATGGCGAACGAATAAATTACTCGAAACTGCCGCCCGAACTTCAAAAACACAAAAATACAAAAACATTTCTCAACCGTTTTCAAGTTGTAAATCCTGACGGCTGCTGCCATACGGTTGTTGCCCACATTGCAATGGACGGTCATTATTACATTTATCCAACTTCCAATCCAACTGTTGAAAATGTACGTTCAATAACCATTCGCGAAGCTGCCAGAATACAATCTTTCCCTGACGATTTTTATTTTGAGGGCAGCAGAAGTGCCGCTTTTAAACAAATAGGTAACGCTGTTCCTGTGGTAATGGCACATAAAATTGCAGAAGAATTAAAGGAACAACTACGCTAATGGAATACAAAAAAGCAGAAATAGCAAATCCAAGCCCCAAATCAACAATCAATTCATACAGAAGCTTTGGTTACAACTTGTCAACTGCAATCGCTGATATTATTGACAACAGCATATCGGCAAATGCAAAAGAAATTCATATCGAATATAAGTGGAACGGACAAAATTCTTTCATCTCAATTTTAGATAATGGCGAGGGAATGAATTGTGAGGAACTTGTACTTGCAATGACTCCGGGCAGTAAAGACCCTGAAGAAGAAAGAACCGAAAATGATTTGGGACGTTTTGGAATGGGCTTGAAAACCGCTTCGTTTTCACAATGCAAACGACTGACCTGTATTTCTAAAAAAGCAGGTTACGCCACGATAAAACGCTGTTGGGACATTGACTTTGTCAATCAGGAAAATCAATGGTGCCTGTTGGATTCTGTTTCAGACGATTCATTCCTTGATAAAATTGAAAATTCAGGAACTTTGGTTTTATGGGAAAAATTAGACCGAATTGTTGGAAAAGCCGAAACAGACAACGAAAGCGTAAAAAACGCTTTCTATCAGGAATTGATGAACGTTAAACAACATTTAAGTTTGGTTTTTCACAAATTCATTGAAAGCAAAAAAATTACAATTACATTTCAAAACGAGGAACTTGAGCCATATAATCCATTTTTGTTGAATTTTGAACTTAAACCCGAAATGGGACAGCCCGAAAAGTTTGGAAATGTTGAGATTACATATTTCATACTTCCGCATATGTCTGAAATCGGAAAAATTGAATACGAAAAATCAGGCGGCTCACTCGGTTGGTTTCAACAACAGGGTTTTTACATTTATCGTGGCGACAGATTGCTTGTTGCGGGTGATTGGCTTGGCATTGAAAAGAAACGTGATTATTCAAAACTTGCGAGAATTGCCGTTAATTTTACAAACGAAAATGATTTTAACTGGCAACTTGACATTAAAAAATCAACAGCAACGCCGCCGATTGAAATAAGAAAAGAACTTGCACGAATTGCAAAAATTGCAATTATGAAATCGGCAAAAATCTATAATTGGCGAGGACAAAAAACATTTTCGGATAACCTCAAAAATAATTACGAACCATTGTGGAAAGACGAAATTACAAGAGAAGGAATAAAAAAATACAAAATAAATAGAAAACACCCGATAATCAGTTCTTTACTTGCAGAAAACAACAAATTGACAAGCAAGGCATTAAAATTATTGGAAGATAATGTACCCATTGAACTTATTTTGAGTAATCAAAACGAAGACCCCGCATATCACGAATTAGAAAAACAGACTGAAATGCCAAGCGATGAATTAATTGCTTTGGCAATAGAACTTTATAAAATAAATGTATCACAAGGAATACCTGAAAACTTGGCAAAGCAACAAATTATGAGTGCAACGCCGTTCAACTTATTTCCGTTAATCAATGAATATCTAAAATGAGCAATATGATAAACGATATAAATCATACGGCAAAATTAATTTGCCACGCTTTTCTTAATTTAATACCAAAAGAACAGAGAACAAATGAAACTATTTTAAACATAATCAATGAAAAAGTAGTTTCGGCAAAAGAATTTGAAACTGTTGATATACAAGAATTATTTGAGATACTTTGTGCAGAATGCAATATTGGTTCTGGTTCAATAACAATTTTAGAAGATGACCCTGACCCTTGGCTTAACAACGAAAAAGCAAATATCAACTTTGAACTTTGGAAGAGATACAAATTGTATATGTCCGAAAATGACCCCTCATTCCCTGTCAATGATTTGGACGATTTTACAGACCGAATTTTAGACAAATGCGTAAATCCGAAAAAAGCAGGTGTATGGGACAGACGGGGAATGGTTGTCGGGCACGTTCAATCGGGCAAAACGTCCAACTACGTTGGACTTATCAATAAAGCCACCGATGCAGGTTATAAAGTAATCATAATTATTGCAGGTACAATCAGTTCGTTACGCCGTCAAACGCAGGAACGTATTGATTCCGGCTACATAGGCAGAAACAGTTCGGCATTTATTCGGGAAAAGGAAAACAGAGTTAGCGGAGTTGGAAAATACAATGCAGGCACAGACATTTATTCTTTGACTTCTTCGTATTATAAAAGCAATGATGAAGGCGATTTTAATCAATCCGTTGCAAACAGATTAAACATTCCGATTGGTAAAAACCCTGTCGTTTTCGTAATAAAAAAGAACAAAAGTATTCTCGAAAATTTAATTGACTGGTTTTCAAAAGATATAAATATCAAAGATGTTGACGGAACACCAAAATTATTTGACGTTCCCACTTTGATAATTGACGATGAAGCAGATTCCGCTTCGGTAAATGCTACAAAAGATATAGACGAAATCAAAACAATTAATCGCCTTATTCGGACGTTGTTAAACATTTTCAATCAAAGCACCTTTATAGGTTACACAGCAACGCCTTATGCAAATCTGTTTATTCCACAAGATTTTAACGAGGCGCTTACAACAGCCGTAAAAGGTAAGCAATACAAAATTGGCGAGGATTTGTTCCCGCGTGATTTTATAATAAATATCAAAGCTCCAACCAATTATATTGGCGCTGCGAAAATTTTCGGTTATGAAAATCCAATCCCTGAACTCACAAAAGAGCCATTAAACATTTACAGGGAAATAAACGATTACGACCCGCCATTTTTCAGAACGATTAATCGTGAAAATAAAGACGATTTGCCGACATATCTACCACCGAGTTTGGAACGTGCAATAAAATCCTTTATCCTTACCTGTGCTATCCGCCGAATACGAGGACAGGAAAATAAACACAATTCAATGCTTGTTCACGTTGCTCTGCTTGTGCGTTGGATTGACAGAGTGGCATATCTTGTTAATGAAAAAACAAGGGAATTTAACAACGCGATTCAAAGTGATGATACAAAATTGTTGCAAGAATTACAAGATATTTACGAAAACGATTTTTTGCCAACAACACAGAATGTTTTAGAAAATCTTGATTATACAGATATTAGAATAAAACAGCATAGTTGGGAAGAAATCAAAAGAGAACTCAAAAAAGCCGTTTCCAAAATTGAAGTCAGGGCAGTTCACGGTACACGTTCAACAACAAATCTCGAATATCACAACATTGAAGAAATTGACTACAACAGAAAAGGCTATAAAGAAAACGGTTTGTCTGTTATTGCCGTTGGTGGGAGCCGTTTGTCAAGAGGAATTACATTAGAAGGATTATCAGTAAGTTACTACATACGCACGACCCGAATGTATGATTCGCTTATGCAAATGGGGCGTTGGTTTGGCTATCGTCCGGGCTATGTAGATTTGTGCCGATTATTCACAACCGACCAAATTTTTCAATGGTTCAACCACATCACAATGGCGACAGAAGAGATGCGAAACGATTTTGACGAAATGACGGCAGCATTGAAACGCCCGAAAGATTTTCGCCTGAAAGTTCGCAACCACCCCGGATTACTTACAATTACAAGTGTTGTAAAAATGCACTTTACAGAACAGTATTACGTTGCATTGTCGGGCTGGAATCCTCAAACATATTTGTTGCTGAAAACAAAAAATGCTATTGAAAGTAACTTTAAAGCGTTGCAAAATCTTGTCGCAAGAATTGGATTTACAGACGATAACATTATAAAATTGAAAGGCAAAACTCAAAAATTACTTTTTAAAAATGTTGAGATTAACGCACTCTGCGATTTTTTAGACGGTTATCAAATTGACCAGCCAAGCATAAAACACGCAACAATTAGTTATTACATTAAAGAACAGGCAAGAAATAACAAAATTTCGGAATGGGCAATTTGCATTATTTCAAATACAGACGACCGAGTTTTCATAGATTACAAAGGAAATACGTTGCGAAAAGACAGAGTGAATAATGAAGATTTAGCAACTTATAATTTAGAATACAATGGCAAAATAATCACAATGGGTTGTAGTGTTCGTAACCAACAAAGTGGCAGAGGTGGCGAATATTATTTGATTTCAAAAAATCAGATTGACCAGACAGGCGACCGTTATATTGATTTATCAAGCGGTAAAGATTATTCTAAAATGCCATACGCAGAAATTAAAGAACTGCGAAAAGATGAAAAGAAAGGACTTTTGCTGATTTACGCATTGGACGAAAGAGGAACGCAAAACGTTCAAAACAATATTCCGATTGTCGGTTTCAGTTTGCATTTTCCGAAAATTGACGATGAAATTGAAGTTTCATACACAGCCGCTATAAATCCCGATATTGACACACAATTGGAGTTAATACTTGACGATGACATTCCTGAAAATGAATAAATTATGATAAACATTAAAACGATATGGGACAGCCAAAAACCAACGGGCGATATTATAATTAAGACAAAAATTGATGATATACCGTACCTGAATTGTTACGCTGCAACCAACCACATAACAGGGCAGCATTTGTTTATTCTTTCGGTATCAAAAACCGTAGAAATTCCCGAACTCAAAAATTATCGTTTCAGAGGCGTTGAAATTTTCCCGATTGAATTGGAAAATGCTTTTGAACTCAATATTTATCTGTTAGACAATGATTTAAAAGATATTTTTTCGCTGTTTATACAGAACGTTTTAGAAGATATTTTTGACTGCGTAACCGAAAACGAAGCGCTTACAAAAACGCTGAATGTTATTGCAAAATGGAAAAAACTTTTTGACAAAATAAATTTCAACGGATTAAACAATGAACAGCAAAAAGGACTTATCGGCGAATTACTGTTTTTCAATTATTTGCTTGATAATCATAAATCTGCCACCAACATTCTAAATGCTTGGACGGGTGCAGATTTTGAAGACAAAGATTTTACTTTTGGCACAACAGGAATTGAAGTAAAATTTACTTCTGCAAAAACTCCTAAAGTAACAGTTTCAAGTGAAAGACAATTAGATACGCAAAATTTGAATGAATTATTTTTGATTTTATACACAGCCGAAGAAGTCAAAGAGAACGGTTTTTCCTTAAATTCATTAGTGGAACAAATCAGACAAAAAATTTCCGACAGCGAAGAAGAATTGAAATTTTTTAATGAAAGATTATTGTTAATCGGCTATTTTGAAGACGACAAAGCACATTACAACAAAACTTATTCATTAAAAAAGACGTTTGTATTTGCCGTTACTTCAGACTTTCCAAAAATTATTAAAAGTCAAATTCCTTTGAGCATTTACAATGTCTCCTATTCAATAGAATTGTCTGCTATTGAACGGTTTATCGTAGATGCTGAAACTGTTTTACAAAAAATATAAAATGGAGAGAGCGTTACAAAACTACATAGAAGAACTGAAATCAGACGTTGCCTCGCTTGTCTATTCCGAAGGCGAAGGTGCAAGTTTTGAAGACAAATTTACAGAATGTTGTATTGAAGTATTGGAATCCATTGGAAAGTCAGAAGGCGCAAGAGTTTTGTCGTATATTCACCCAAACAGTCAGGGCGGAATAGATTGGAAGATAAACGGCTATTGCTTACAGGACCAATTCAAAGACGAGAACGGAAAAACGTATTATACAACTCTTGACTTATTTATAACAAACTATAAAACAAATAATTACGAATACAACATTTCAAAAGACGATTATACAAAATCCATTAACCAAATAAAACGGTTTATCAATGCTGCATTAAAACGACACATTGATTACATTGACCCTTCGCACACGGAATTAAACGAACTTATTAAAATTATTGGAAAGCAAGCTGCTGATTTTGATAGAATTAACGTTTATTTTCTGATAAACGGTTTTTCAAATCACGACAAGGAAAAGTTTGAAGTGGCAGGTGTCGAGATTTTTGTTCATACCTGGGATATTTCGCGTCTGTTTAAAATTAACGAAACAAACAGCATACACGAGCCGATAGAGATTGATTTTAAGAAATTTACAGACGATGGCAAAGGTTTGCAATGTTTGCAAGTTCCAATCGAAGACGAAATGTACGATTGTTATTTGGCAATAGTTCCGGGCGAAATTCTGGCAAATCTCTACAAAGAATATTCAAACGAATTGTTGGAAAGCAATGTGAGAGTATTTTTAGGTGCAACAGGCAAATTCAACAAAGGCATAAAAGAAACCATTCTAAAAAAGCCAAATATGTTTTTGCCATACAACAATGGTATTTCGGCAACTGCCGAAGCAGTAGAAATAGAAATGATTGATAATCATTCAATTATATCAAAACTCAATGATTTTCAAATTGTAAATGGCGGACAAACAACCGCTTCGCTTTTTCACACACAAAAGAAGTACAAAGATGCTGATTTGAGTAAAGTTTTTGTTCAAATGAAACTTACAGTTATCAAAGATAAAGAACAGAAAAACATTGAAGTACCATACATTTCACAATATGCAAACAGTCAAAACAAAGTAACTGATATTGATTTAACTTCAAGTAATCCATATTTCAGATATATAGAAAACTTATCGAGAAAGAAATATGTTGTAAATCCAGAAAACAGAAACCAACCTTATTTATGGTTCTTTGAACGGGTCAAAGGACAATATAATGAGACTTGGAATAAACTTACAAACAGAGATAAAAAAGAAACGAAAGAGTCGAAAAAATTTAAAGAACAAAATCCAAAAGATTTAAAATTCGACAAATCTGCATTGGCTAAATATATAAATTCTTGGGAATTAAAACCACATTTTGTTTCAGAAGGTTCTCAAAAAAACTTCGTTCATTTTATGAAAAAGGTGAAAGAACTTGTTGATAAGAACAAATTTCCGGGAGATAATTACTATAAAAAACTGATTTCAAATGCAATTATTTTCAAATCAATAGACAAATTATTTGGAAGAAAAGGTGTTGATGCAATCGGTGATACTAACCTGAAAGCATACGCTGTCGCTTATACAATTTCATATTTTCACTTTCTAACAAATCAACGTGTTGATTTATGGAAAATCTACGATGAGCAAAAAATTGACAACAAAATACAATGTTGTTTACAAAAACTTTTGTCATTTGTTTTTGACCATTTGCAAGAACAGGCAAAAGGACAATTATTTTCCGAATACGCAAAACGGGAAAGTTCGTGGAAAACACTCAAAGAAACCGAATATGCTGAAAATCTGCCTGTCATTTTGAAAGATTATCTGATTTCCGAAGAAGAACGGGATTTGCGAGAAAAAGAGAAAGAAGTTGACATCAACAACGTGGAAGACAGTATTTTCCTGATTAGCGAAATTTACAAAATGGGATTGAAATTTTGGGAAGGACTAAAATTCTACATTGATAAAAACAAACCTGACGACCTTGCGTATATGAGTGCATTTAATTTGTGCGAAAAGATTAAAAAAGGAAAAAATCTGACTTCCAAAGAAATAGCATTTGGCAGGAAAGTCTTTGATTTTATTGATGAAAAGCCGGAGCTAATAGATGAAATCAAAACATTATCAAAATTAGAAGATACTGAAACAATAGAAATCAAATTTATTTATGACAAACTATTGCTTTTGTCAAAAAATGATTGGGACAGAATCATTGCTATTGCTGAACACAAAAATATTTTCAGTAATATAGAATTGGCAAACGTGAAATCTGTACGAATTTCATTAATAAAAAAAGAAACAATAAAAGAACAGGCCCTATTACACACATACGAGTCGTTGAAAAAATTGAAAAGGTTTGGAATCAATATTTAAGAGGAGTACGATGATATTCAACAATATCTTCGGCAACCATTAAAATTTCATTTTCGTGTTCCTCATAAAATTTCATTGATATTTTTTGCGGAACTCGTACAAGAATTTCCGCCTCAACTCTATCAATTAACGGCGTAAGGTCGTGTTTGTATTGATGCCTTATCTCACACTCCCAAACAATTACAACATTCCACCCCAAAGCCTTAAGTTTTTGCAAATTAACTTTATCCCTTTCTGCATTTGAAGTAATTTTATCAACCCAAAATTTTGTATTTGTCTTCGGCGTGTAGGCATATTTACAACCCTCGTGCCGATGCCAGAAACAACCGTGCAAAAAAATAACGGTTTTATATTTGGGCAAAACAATATCAGGTTTTCCTGGCAGTTTTTTATCATTCACACGATACCGAAAGCCTCTTGCAAAAAGAGCTTTCCTCAATGCCAATTCGGGTTTTGTATCTTTTGACCGAATTTTTGACATACATTCCGACCGCTTATTTTTGTCCCAAATATCCAATTCTTTGTTTTTGAAAATTTTGCTTTGCAAAATTACAAAAATAGCACAAAAAAACACTCCAACTTAGCAACAAGCAACAAATATAAGAGATTTTTTTTAGTTTTGTAACAGAAAAACGGACGGCTAAAAAATAAATGAGACCTGCCTGTAACGAGCATATTGGCGAGATAGCGGCAGTATGCCCGCAGAAACAGCAGTACGAATTTGGAAGTTACTACCCCGCCCGAGCCTTTGTGAAGCCGCTACCTCGCCAATATGCCACCACGTTAGTGGCAAGCCGTACGCGATACTTTCAGGGGACTTTGACTTAGTGCAACTTGACAATTTTGCTAAATTATCGTCAGACTTTGCTCAACTTGACAACGAGAAAAAAATAATACAGAAATTTGGTAAAAAATAAAGAATCTCGTAACTTTGCGGTCGCGAGTATTTTAAAATCATTTTATTATGGAAACAGTTGTAATTCAAGTAAATAACAATTTGGCATTTAAGTTTTTCAAAAATTTGGAGGCATTAAATGTTATCAAAGTGTTGCAAAAAACACCCGAAATGCAACTTGAAACTTCGGAAAGAGCAAAAAAAGACAATTATTTAAAAAACAATCGATTAACAAGAATTAAATCTATAACAAAAAATATCAATGTAGATTTAACTAACTATCGTTTTAATCGTGAAGAAGCCAATAATTATGACGAATAAACGATTTGCCTTAGACACTAATATATTGATTTATTTGGAAGGGAATGATGCTGTCAAGCGTAGTATTTCCGAAGATTTGTTGTCGTTTGCTCCTGTTATTCCGTCGCAAGTAGTAACCGAATTTTTGAATGTGACACGTCGTTTGCGAAATATATCCAAACTTCAAGCAATGAACGAAGCAGCAGCATTGTTTGCTGATTGCAGAATTGCTCCTATACAAAATTCCACAATAGATTTGGCGATAAAACTTATTCAAAAATACGATTTTCAACTTTTTGACAGTCTTGTTGTGGCTTTGGCTCTCGAATCCGATTGCAAAATTCTTTATACCGAAGATATGCAGCACGGTTTATTGGTCAACAAAAAACTTCAAATAATAAATCCTTTTGTAACTATTTAGAACAACAAATTGCCAGCCACTAACAGGCGGTTTGGCGCCAGCGGGGGCGTGTCCTCGACTGACAGCGGGTGGGTAACATCATCGTTCGCTCTCGTCCGAGCCTTTGCGATACCCCCGCCAGCGTCAAGCCGCCGGGCGTTGTGTGCAAGCGGCGGACATGCACAGCAGAGGAGGCAGCAAAATGGAAAAACGAAAAATAAAGTTGAAAAATAATTTGCATATTGACATGTTTTTTGAGGTCATATAAAATTTTTGTGTAACTTTGCACTTTGTGGTTTAAACATATTTTTTTATGTTAATGTATTAAAAAGTAAATAAATAGGAGGTATGAAAGTATATAAATATTACATTTTTGATTTCGATATGACCATTTGCGACACAGCAAAAGGTTCGGGATTGGCGTATAAGAAAGCGTTTGAACACTTCGGCTTTGAATTTCATGACGAAGATGTAAAACAATTCTTGGGTGAGCCTTTGAGAGTTTCTTTTGACAGGGCAAATACCAAGGGAATTAGTTTTGATGTTTTCGAGCCATATTTTTATGATTGTTCCGATGAACTAATTCCGGAAAATGCAATTTATTTCGCAGATGCGAAAGAATTAATTGATACATTAAAATCCAACAAAAAACCAATGGCTATTGTTACAAATAAAAATCGCACGACATTAACTTTGATTTTGGAAAAATTTGGCTTGGAAAATGATTTTCAACATATACTTTCAGTAGAGGATATAAGACAAATTAAAGATGGCGCAGAAAAAGGCGATGGAATTATTGAATGTTTGAAACGTTTTAATGTTTCTAGCAAAAAAGAAGTCATTTATATTGGAGATGCACAAAATGATATAAATGCTGCGAACCACGCAGAAGTAGATTATATTTGTGTCCCAAGAAATTCAAGCACAAACATTGAAGGTAAAACTTGGGATAGTTTGACCTATTTGAGCGTTCCGCTATTGCTTGAAGATTTATTAAATCCACAATTAAAATATCATAATAAATTTGATATAAAAAAAACTTTCAATAAAGGTGCTTTAATTCAATCAATAATAAGTACACATGGAAAGTATAGAAGAGGTCCAAAAGTCGAAGAAAAAACATTGGAAGATATCAGAAAAAAAGTTGATGATGCCATTGCAAATAAAAGACCGATTTCGTTTTCTGTTCCATTTGGAGCATACAAAGGTTGGCAAATAAACTCCTCAAAAGGGTTGCCTGATTGGGGTGAAATTTTTAATTTAGAATATTATTATGGTTATGCCCAAGAAATTGCAAACAATTACGAATACGGCGTAACAATCTATTATACATATCAAAACAAACTGATGTCATATATCAGCAATAGACCTTTCGATGTACTTACTGACTATGCAGCAGTTTATGAAAAGTTGCTTGAAAAATATTCAAGTTTTAATGAAAAGATTAAATTTAAGTTGATTTCAATCAATGACCTTTATTCTAATGATGAAGCCTATTTCGGAGAATTTGTTGAAAACTTATTTGACAAAATATTAGATATAGTAACTAACTTATACGATGGAGATAATGCAAAAACGCCCTACAAACATTTTGTAGATTTAATGCTATCAGGCAATACCAATGAAGCGTTTGACATGGTACATAATAGTAGTCACTCTATTTTATGTAAGTTACAAAGTGGTATCAATAATTATTGTATCACCGGTTATAATGAGAAAACTGATTTTTCTGAAAAATCTGAAAAAGAAAAATTAATGAGAGGCATTGTATCCGCCGTAATGATTGATGCTGTAGATTCTCTTAAATTACGAAGACAATTTAATAAATTTACTCAAAATATTCAACTCGTTTTTGATAAGAAACCTGCATTAAGTTTATTTGTTGGTGCGACCAAATCGTCTGTAAAAAGTTTTTGGACAGGAACAGGCGTTTTGATAAAAGACGGAGAAGAAATAAAGCATACTATTATTTCTCAAAAAGAGTGGCAAGATATGAAAAACGGTAATGCTATTAAAATTAGTGGTGGCAGTGTTGAGAAAAAATATAAAATCGAAACTTTACCTGTTATTTGCGCTATATCAGATATATGCGACAATTACAAATATATAAATATTCTTATACCAACTATTTAATAAAAAAAACATGAGCAAGATAAAATGGCTTCATTTATCCGATTTACATTTTGGTTCGGAAGAAATTATACCCGATATTGCTAATATTCGAGAAAACCTTTTTGTTTTTTTGGATACAATTAGAGATAATAAATTCAAATATCTGTTTATCAGTGGAGATATTTTTTATGCTCCAGTGTTCTATAAAAAACAGAATGGGGAAAAGGAAGAAATCATTGACAATGCGATTCTTTTTATCCTAAAATTAATACATAAGTTAAATATTAAACGTAAAGATGTTTTTATTGTTCCCGGAAATCATGATACGGCAAGAAACATAGCAAAACCCGATGCAAGTGAGACAATATCAAAGGAAACATACATTGATTCAATAAAAAACACTTATCAAGATACTGAAATATTAGACATTGAGGAATTAAAAAAATTTCAAAAATATTTTAATCAGTTGTGTGAAAAAATCAATAATGTTTACTATGATAATGAAACCTTAAAAATTAAACAGCAAGAAAATTCCGGCAGTATAAATTACTGTGACGCTGGACATAAGTTAATAGAAAAGAGTGATATTGATGTATTAATGTTAAATTCTTCATTATCTTCATGTAAGAAAAATGAAGATATGCAATTATTACTTGGGGCAAAATTATTTAGAGACGAGATTAATAAAATAAAAGACAATCATTGGGAAAATGAATCTTTTCCTCTATTTGTATTGTCACACCATTATTCCGAATGTTTCAGAGATAAAGAAGCTTTAAAAACAAAATTAAAAAATAAAAAGGATATGGTACTGTACCTTTGTGGTCATGACCATTATGCAAAAACAATTGATTTAGACAACATAAACACCTTAGTTTGCGGAACCTATGTAAAAAAAGAAATAGAAAATAATTTTAAATTAAATGAAGTAAATTTTTTAACTGGGTTATTTGACACTACTTTATTAGAAACTACAGTGTTCTTTTATAAATGGGATTATCGTAATGAAACATGGATGGAAAACAGGGACATTTCTGCGACTGTTCCGCATAATTCAAAAATAATTACTGAAAATAATCCAAAAAAAAATGTGTTGTCTTCAAGGTCAGAATCAGAAGCCGTAAATAATTTTTTTACTTACCTTTTAGAAACATTGGAGGCGGAGACAAAAAATAAAAATAAAGATTATCAATGCACATATTTTAAAGATAGGATGAATGAAATGCTAACTCTTATTGAAGATAAGAAACCTGCATGGAAATTTCATAGTAAATTCAAAGCCAAATTTAATATAGAAATAAATGATATTGAAAACCTACTAGAAATAATTAGAGAAGAATATACCAATTACACAAATGTAAAACAATTAATAAACAGTAAAGTAAACATACTAACGGAAAAAATTGATAAAAAAAGAAAAGAAAAAGCAGAATTAAGAGAAATAGGTATCCTATTATATTCAAAAAGTACAAGAGTTACAGATTATTTGTTGAATTTACCACCAAAGTATAAAAAAGACATTGTTGTTTATATTTGTTCTGGGGATATTCGTTCTAATAACATTCTTTATCAAGATGGTTTAGATATTGCGTCTGAACTTTTTGAAAATAGAACAAGAAGATTTAATGACTTAAAGAATGTTCAACTGATTCCCGATATATACGCTGATAGACTTATGAAAGAGGGAAAAATCCAATTTGTTTTAATGGGAGTACATTCTTTATATTTCGGGATAAAGAATTATACACATTTCAATAATACAACAGGAAGCAACCTTATTATTGATTTATCCATAAAATACAAAGTGGAATGTTTGATAATTGCAGATATATCTAAAGCCTACAATATTTATCCGTATTCTCAAATACATGAAAACTTAGAAACTATAAAATCGTTTTTATATCCAACGGATATTACTAAATTCATAAATGCAGAGTTTAATCCTTCCGAGTTAGTAGATATTGAAGAAATTAAAAAATCTAACTTAATTACAATTATTACAGATGTAGATGAAAATCCTTGGGATAATATACAAGAACTAACTCCTGCTACTATTGAGAAATTTAATAAAAAAATATTGAAAGATAGAAGAAAATTAGTATTCAACGATAAACAGAACACAATAGAAAAATATTTTTTGTTAGAAGATAAAAAAATAGAAAGCAACATATTAAAAGTATTGTTGGCAAACAATATTAATGTTCCTGAAATTAAAGGAGAAAGAGAAGACTGTATTATTCTAAATTATTACAAAGGTATTAGAGTATTCAATTTAATTGTATCTATTGACAATTTGAAAAATAAATATGAGAAAAGCAGTAGTGAATATAATAAATTAGACCAAATTGCTAAAAAATTATTAAGTCGCTGTGAAGTAAGTCAAAAGAAAATTCAAATAGAGATTTACAATAACCTTAAAAATTCTTCTGAAATTTCAAAATACCCCAAAGACAAATTAACAGATATAATTGATTTGTTATTTTTATGTATTAATTTCGATAAAGATTTAAAAAGAAAGGAAATAAATAAAGAAATGGACATTGTTTATTCTCATTTTGAAAAATATGCAATAGTTCCGTTCAGAGACGCTTCTACAAAAAATATGATATTAGAAAATAATGATTTGTATTTAAACAAATTTCAAAATGAAAATGACAGAAATAATTATTTACAAAGATTATTTACAGACAATAAATTGGAATCTATGATAGATTCTTCAAATATTATCGACATTGATTTTTCTTCTTGTATAAATACAACAACTCCTTATGATGATGTTATCAGTTTTCGATGCCATGAAAGGACAGAGCCATATTTCTCTTTTGAAACTATTGAAGCATGGAATAAAGAATTAGTTAGTGAAGAAAGGATAAATACAGATATGTTAGTAGCTACCTTTATTATAAGGTTTCTACGTTTCGGGGGAAGAAAACTCTTATATAGAATAATTGCACCCGATTTACAGAATGTTCGCTTTAAACATGATACTGAAATTTATTACTTTAAAAAGTTACAAGAAATCATTAGGCATTACAATATTACATATTTACCAGAAACAACAAAATTATTCAATAAAATAGAAGAGATATTAACAAGTGGAAATAGAAATAACTTTTTTATTATTCCGTATGATGATAAAAGTATTTCTGAGAAGACGAGAGAAACAAGAAAAAAAGAAACATATTTAGATATATTTCCATATTAGAAAAAAAATGTATCTTTGCAGAACTTTTGGAGAGTTGGTCGAATGGTAACGATTATGCTTCGGCATAAATCCTTTGGGATTTGGAGGTTCGAATCCTTCACTCTCCGCTCTTTTATTATCCCTCATTTGTTATTTTTCACAATTCATATTGCTAAAGTATTGATAATGAATAAAATGCCTGCACACAACGAGCGGTTTTATGAAAGCGGGGGTGTAAGCCCGCAGATAGTTTTGTGCGAACTTGCAAGTGTATCGCCCGCCCGAACATTTGTGTAACCCCCGCCTTCATAAAGCCGCCAACACGTTAGTGGCAAGCCGTACGCGATACTTTCAGGGGACTTTGACTTAGTGCAACTTGACAATTTTGCTAAATTATCGTCAGACTTTGCTCAACTTGACAACGAGAAAAAAATAATACAGAAA
>Ga0082212_10005259_pt1 | contig 17707 bp, 13 predicted proteins | sample TergutNt197P3_FD_71548 | JGI IMG/M metagenome (GOLD analysis project Ga0082212, IMG submission 71548) | Neocapritermes taracua P3 segment gut microbial communities from Petit-Saut dam, French Guiana - Nt197 P3 | ecosystem: Host-associated > Arthropoda: Insects > Digestive system > Gut ... | reverse complement strand
TGTTCTTGTATATGCGGATGTACGCCTCGCTGACGGCGTCCTCAGCCAGCGCGTAGTCCTTCAGTATATCGTACGCTTTATGCAGCAACAGAATCTTGTATTTCTGATAAAGGTACTCAAATTTATCCCGGTCCGTCTCGTTCGCGAAAGCAAACAGCAGAATCATCCGCCCACCCGCCTTATCCGGATACTGTCGGTCCGACGCTTGCTGCGTCTATGCGTTGTATTTTACGACGGCTTATTAATGTTAACCCGCGAACCGCCGGTTTTATTACACCGTTTACGAAAAACATCCGCGTATCCCTCGTCATAGGGCGCTTTTCATCTCGATGAGCAGGTCCCTGAGCTGGGCGGCCCGCTCGAAGTCCAGTTCCTTCGCCGCGGCTTTCATCTCTTTCTCCACTCTACCGGCCCAATCTCTCAGCTCGTTTTTGCTCATCTTGCCGAACTGGCCTACGTCCGTCTCGCCCATCTCCAGCGGCCTGGTGACCTCTACGATATCCCGCACCGCTTTTTGTACGGACCGGGGGATTATCCCATGTTCCTCGTTGAAGGCGTGCTGTATGCCGCGGCGGCGCTCCGTCTCCTCCAGGGCGCGGGCCATGGAATCGGTAACCACGTCGCCGTACATGATGACCTGCCCATTGATGTGCCGGGCTGCCCGGCCTGCTGTCTGGATCAGGGAACGCTCGGAACGCAGGAAGCCTTCCTTATCCGCGTCCAATACAGCCACCAGCGACACTTCCGGCAGGTCGAGCCCCTCCCTGAGCAGGTTGATGCCCACCAGCACGTCGAATACGCCCAGGCGCAGATCCCGGATAATCTCCATCCGCTCCAGTGTTTTGATTTCTGAATGGAGGTAACGCACCTTGATTCCCAGTTCCCGGATATAATCGGTGAGGTCCTCCGCCATTTTTTTCGTCAACGTCGTAACCAGGACCCGCTCCTTCCGTTTTATCCGCACCCGGACTTCCTCCAGTAAATCGTCCAGCTGATGCTGTACCGGCCGGACGAATATCTCCGGGTCCAGCAGCCCGGTAGGGCGGTTGATCTGCTCCACTACCCTGCCGCCGGTGAGCTTCAGCTCGTAGGGGCCGGGGGTGGCGCTGACGTAGACCACCTGGTTTTGCCTTTCCTCGAACTCGGCGAATCTGAGGGGCCGGTTGTCCAGCGCGGAAGGCAGCCGGAAGCCGTATTCCACCAAAGTCGTTTTCCGCGAACGGTCGCCCTCGTACATGCCGCCCACCTGGGGGATAGACGCGTGGGACTCGTCCACCATCAACAGAAAATCTTTCGGGAAGAAATCCAGCAGGGTATTGGGCGGTTCCCCCGCCTGCTTACCGATCAGATGACGGGAATAGTTTTCGATGCCGGTGCAGAAACCCACTTCCTGGAGCATTTCCATATCGTAACGCGTCCTCTGCCCCAGCCGCTGGGCTTCCAGCAAGCGACCTTCGCCTTCCAGCACGGCCAGCCGCTCGTCCAGTTCCGCCTCGATGTCCCGTATCGCCCGCAGTAGGGTCTCCCGGGATACCACATAGTGGCTCGCCGGAAATATGCTGATATGCCGCCGCTCCGCCAGCACCTCCGCCGTGAGCGGGTCCACCTCGCAGATCCGCTCCACCTCGTCGCCGAAAAACTCCACCCTCACCGCCGCTTCCGCCGAGGCGGGGAATATCTCCACGACGTCCCCCCGCACCCGGAATGTGCCCCGGACAAAGTTCATGTCGTTGCGGTCATACTGCATGTCGATCAGGCGGCGCAGTAGCAAATCCCGCTCGATCTCCGTACCCGGCCGGAGGGACACGACCTGTTCCTTATACTCTTCCGGCGACCCCAGCCCGTAGATGCAGCTGACGGAAGCCACCACAATCACGTCCCGGCGCTCGAGCAGAGCCGCCGTGGCGGAGTGGCGCATCTTCTCAATCTCATCGTTGATAGACGAGTCTTTTTCTATATAAGTATCGCTGGACGGCACATAGGCTTCCGGCTGGTAATAATCGTAGTAACTCACGAAATATTCCACAGCGTTGTCCGGGAAGAACTCTTTGAACTCCCCGTATAGCTGGGCGGCCAGGGTTTTGTTGTGCGCCAGCACCAGCGTCGGCTTCTGCACCCGTTCGATCACGTGGGCCATGGTATACGTCTTGCCGGTGCCGGTGGCGCCCAGCAGTATCTGATGAGGCAAGCCTTCCTGTAGCCCCTTTGTCAGCGCCTCGATAGCCTGGGGCTGGTCCCCCCTTGGCTCGTAGTCGGAGACCACGCGAAAAGGCTTCCGCTCGCCCTGATCAATCTGTTCAACTTCCATAACGCGCTCCTTATCTTAACCAAATGATAATAAACAGTAGAAAAATCCTCCCGAATAGGTTATCCTTATTATAGCAGAATTCTGTCAGATTTCCCGCCGGAGGTTTGCTCTTGACGATAACGCTCCATATGATACTCGACGAACTTGGCCGCGAATACGAAATCCACGACGCTCCTCAGGTCAACCCCGTATTTGAAAGCGCGGAGCTTTTAGCCCCGCGGGGTTCGGATTTATCCGGGCGGAAGCTACTGGTGAGCGCCCTTTCCGACGCGTTAGCCGTCGCGAAAGAGAATGAGGGCTTATATTTTCTGTGCGTGGATGACCGAACCGCAGGCGATGGCAGCGCCCGGGAAGCGGGTCCGGGGACGCTTCAGGATGCGGATACTGACGCCGGCGCCGCCGGTTCGGCAGAGGCGGCTCCCGAGGGCAGGCGCGGAATAATCATCATCAAAGAGAACGTGGAATTGACAGAGCTTTTTAACGAAGTTCAACGCGTCTTTGTTAAAATAAACGGCTGGATTATCAACATGCAGCGTTCCGTCATGGAAAACGAAGGCGTCCAGGCGCTGATTACCATGAGCGAGTCTATTATCGGCAACCCCATCACGGTGATGGACCCTACTTTCAAGTTGCTGGCCCATACCATGAACATCGAGACGGACGACGAAGTAACCAACGCCCTCATCCGGCACGGTTATCACCCGGATGAAACCGTTAAGCTTTTTTTCCTCTTTCGCCGCTTTGAGCAATTCGAGAAGGAAGACGGCATCGTCGTCACCGAGGATAACGTCACCTCAAAATACGTGACGGTGAGGAAAGTCTTCCATTATCGCGATACCTACTCCATCCTGGCTGTCATGATCTGCAGCGAAAAGCCCGTATCCGAGGGCCTGCTCGATTTGTTTAATCTGCTGGTCAGTTATCTGCAAATCTATGTGACCCGGCATTATCCCCCGGAAGACGAGTCTATCTCGATGAAAGTTCTGATCAGCGATATCCTCGAGCAGAGAAATATGAACGAGGACGAGATCAGAAGCCGCGCGCCTTACGCCGGGCTTGCCCTCCACGCGAATTACGATATGTTTCTGATCGCCTTTGACGATGAGATCAATATTCCGCTCGGACGGCTGGTCCAGGTCCTGTCCGACCGTGTCTCAGGCTCCTGCGCCCTCTCTTACGAAGGGGATATCCTGATGCTTAACCGCTACGACGGGGCGTTGGGCCCCGACCGGGAGACGCGCCTGGCGTATGTGGACGGCGTCCTCGAGGATCTGGCGGCTAACTGCGGCGTCAGCAACAGTTTCACTACGCTTTTGGATATACCGGCCGCGTACGAGCAAGCCTCCGACGCCATTCGCCTCGGGATACGCCTCCGAAAGCGTTCTGAGGTCTATACAGAGATCCCCGACCACGGCATACGGTATTATTTCGAGGACTACGCGCTGTTCAGCCAGGCTTTGCTGTGTCTGACCCAACCCCAGGACGGGTCGCAGCATACCTTTTCCTTCCGCGCCATCCAGACATTGGAGTACGAGGAAAAGAAGCACAACGTCCCTTATCTTCGCATCCTCCATACCTATCTGCAAAACGAACGCCGGGCCAGTACCACCTGCGCCCTTCTCTTTATGCACCGCAACACGGTGCTGTATCATATCAGCAGGATCGAGGAAGCCTTGGGTATAACGCTGGACGATCCCGAAGTCCGTCTCAAGCTGTTGACAGGCTTTAAGATACGGGAGCTCATGCCCGTCGACGACTGATACATATAAACGGAAGCTATAAATAGCGAGCAAGGAGATTCATCGATGAAGGCTAAGATATGGTATCTGTATAACAGCGGTTTTGCCGTGCAAACCGCGGGGCATTTTCTCATCTTCGACTATTGGCGGGATACGCCCAGGGGCGCCGGCCTCGACGCCGGGGTCGTCGATCCGGCCGCGCTGGCGGATCAGGACGTCGTCGCCTTCGCTTCACACAGCCACGGCGACCACTTCAACCGCGATATCCTGAAATGGCGGGATCGTATCCCCAAGCTGCGTTTCGTCCTCTCCAGCGATATCCGCGCCGTGGAAGGCGCGCTGATGATGAAGCCCGGCAAAACCCTGGCCGAGCCCGACCTGACCGTGCGCACGCTGACTTCAAACGACAAAGGGGTAGCTTTCATCGTCGACGTGGACGGTTTGCGCGTCTACCACGCCGGCGACCTGAACTGGTGGCACTGGGAAGGCGAGCCTGATGAGTACAACGATAAAATGGCCGACCGTTATAAAACGCAAATCGCCCTGCTGGGGGACGAGCCCGTCGATATCGCCTTCGTGCCGGTGGATCCGCGGCTAGAGAAGCAGTACGCCTGGGGGATAGATTACCTCATGCGGACGGCGGATGTCCGCAGGGCAGTACCCATGCATTTCTTCGATAATCCTTCCGTTGTGAGCCGCCTGCTGAAAGACCCCGTCTCCGAACCCTGGCGCGACAGGATAGTCCCGCTTACTAAACGCGGCCAATACGCCGAAATCACTTGACGCGTTCTTTTACGTATATTTTACAATTTTTCTTGCAAGGTTTTCATCACTGTGCTTTAATAGAAGTGATGGCTTTTTGCTATACGGCGCCGCGTGCCGCGGCGCGGGTCTTATCAGTAAATTATTGAGGAGGGAAAACATGAAAAAAACCAGGATCGCAATTGTTTTAACCCTGGTGTTGGGACTGTTTCTGACTGTCGCCTCCGTCGCGTACGCGGCCGACAAGGAGATTACCATCCTGCACACCAACGACATGCACGGCAGATTTGTTGAAGACGCAAGTATTATCGGCATCGATACCATCGCGGATATCAAGGCGAACACGCCGAACGCCCTGCTGGTGGACGCCGGCGACGCCCTTCACGGCCTGCCCTTCGTCACGCTCAATCAAGGGAAAGACGCTGTAGCGCTGATGAATATCGCGGGCTACGACCTGTTTACGCCGGGCAACCACGATTTCAACTACGGTTATCAGACTTTGCTTGACCTGGCGAAGCTGGCGGATTTTGACGTCCTGTCCGCGAATGTGAAGAAGGACGGCTCGCCTATATTCAACGCGACCGTAGTGAAAGAAATCGACGGGGTCAAAATCGGTTTCTTCGGCCTCTCCACCCCTGAGACGCTTTATAAAACCAATCCGCTCAACGTCGCCGGGCTGATCTTTGACGACCCCGTCGCCTGCGCTAAAGCAGCCGTGGCGGATCTCCAGAGTCAAAACGTCGACCTCATCGTCGCCCTGTCCCACCTGGGCACGGACGATGCCAGCGAAGAAACGAGCATTAAAGTCGCCAACGCCGTCCCGGGGATAGATATCATCATCGACGGCCACAGCCATTCCCAGTATAACGAAGGCCTGCTCGTGGGAGACACGCTGATTGCCAGCGCGAAGGAATACGAGAGCTTTGTGGGCGTCGTCGTCATCGGTTTCGACGGGGATAACAAAGTCGTAGAGAAATCCGCCTCCCTCATCGACAAGGAAACCGCCGCCGAGAAGTACGCTCCGGATGAAAACGTGAAGGCGAAAATCGCCGAAATCGAAGCCAAGCAGAGCGAAGTCCTCGACGTAGTCGTCGCGAGCATCGGCTATTCGCTGAGCTCAGCCAGGGAACCCGGAGTCCGCACCCAGGAAATGCCTCTGGGCAACCTGGTAGCCGACGCGATGAAAGCGGGCGCAAGCGCCCAGATCGCCCTCACCAACGGCGGAGGCCTTCGCGCCGACGTTAAAGAAGGCGAGATCACCGTTCGCGACGTCATCGCCGTCCTGCCCTTCGGCAACTACGGCGTCACCAAGTACGTCACGCCGGCGCAGTTGAAGTCCCTTCTGGAAAACGGCGTGAACAGCGCCCCCGCGGCAGTGGGTAAATTCCCCCAGATCGCCGGCTTCACCTTCGCTTATAATCCGGACCTGGCGCCCGGCAGCCGGGTGACTGAGATCGTCATCGGCGGCCAAGCCGTGAGCCTGACGGACACCACGACAAAATTCCTCCTGGTTACCAACGACTTCATGGCAGTTGGCGGCGACGAGTATACCGCCCTCGAGTCTATTAAAACTGAAAATGAGTTCAACGCCCTGGACGAGATGCTGTTAAGCTATATCAAAGCCAATCCGGACAAAGAATATACGGACGTTGAAGGCAGGATCGTTGTGACGGACGCCGTACCGGCCGCGCCGCCCGCTCCTGAGATCAAGGTCACCTTAGACGGCGCAGCCCTTTCCTTCGAAGTGCCGCCGCAGATCATCAACGGCAGAACCATGGTTCCGCTGCGCGCCATATTCGAAGCAATGGGAGCGGAGGTCGTTTGGGATCCCGATACCCAGACCGTCACCGCGACAAAGGGCGATTTAGCAGTCGTCCTGATTATCGGCGATACCTCTCCCACGGTTGACGGCGAAGCCGTCGCCCTGGACCAGCCGGGCGTCATCGTAGACGGCCGCACCCTGGCGCCGCTTCGGTTTGTGGCGGAAGCCTTCGGCGGGACCGTAGATTGGGTCGAAGCGACGCAGACAGCCGCGATCACGAAGTAACTGTAATCAATCCGGCTGTGATTAGCGCAAGCGCTTAGACGACAGACAAAAGATTATAATAAATATCCCGGATAGGTAAACATTAATTTACATATCTGGGATATTTTATTGCGCTTTTTTGACTTCTGTGCTACACTGTACACACGGCGTTACCGCAGTAACGGCAGGCGGCTGCCTCCGGAAAAGGGGGTGATGCGTATGATAACCTGGGCTGAACTCTTCGGTTTTTGCCTGGTGGTCATCGGCGTTGTATCTCTGATTATTCAGGCATACAGACGGAAATAGCCGCCAGCTCACGACTTTCGGCTATTCCTTAGACCGTAATTTGGGGCTACCGTCTGCCGGTAACGCCGCCTTTTTATGTCATAAGAATATCAGTTCGGCCCGGGGTTGTCAATCACAGGTTTCGCGTGTAGTCTACCATCGCCGATCCTACTTTAGCAGAATTTCATCCAGTGTGAAGCGTTCGCCGTGCTTGGGGCCGGGCTCCGCGTCGTCGGCGGGGTACCCCAGGGGCAGGAAGGCCACGGGCACGATATTGTCCGGCAGGGCAAACTGCTCGGCGGTCTTCGCCGGGTCGAAAAACATCACCCAGCATGTGCCAAGCCCCAGGTCCTGGGCCTGCATCATCATAAATGTGGTGATGATGGAAGAGTCCACGTCGCCGCTGTTGGCGCCGTCAAATGGGCGGACCCAGGTAGTCTCTTTGTCATAACAAATGAGCATCACCGCCGGCGCGCCGAAGCGACATTTCGTGCAGACGTCCACCTTTTCCAGTTCGGCGGCGTCTGTGATGACCTTGATCCGGTGGGGCTGCCTGTTGCCCGCGGTAGGGGCTATCCGGGCGGCTTCAAGAATCTTCGCGAGCTTTTCCCGCTCCACGGGCTGGGTTTTGTATTTACGGACCGAGTACCTGCTTTCCGCCAGTGTAAAGAAATCCGCCATATTATTACCTCCATACTCGTTGTTTAACGCCGCAAAGCGTCGTCACTACTACGTCATTCGTTATAGAAGATACGGGCGATGGGGGAATCCGCGCCTAAGATCAGCGTGTTGTCCCCGCGCCGGAAAGCGACCTTCGCGGCGTCCAGGGCCCGGACGAAAGAGTAGAATTCTGCCCTTTCCTCATTGTTATACGCCTGGGCAAGGATTTCCATGTACTGCTGCTCGCCTTCAGCGATAGTTTCCGCCGCCTTGGCGGTAGCGTTCGAAATCAGGATGTTTACCGTCTTATCCGTCTCGTTGCGGATGATCCTGGCTTCCTCGTCGCCCTCCGCCGTGTTTTGGGCGGCGATATTGTTTCGTTCGGAAATCATGCGCTCATAGACGGCGTTTTTGTTGTCGTCCGGCAAATCCAGGCGTTTCGTCTCGATAGCCACCATCTCCACGCCGTAAGCCTCCAGGGCGTTCCCCAGATTCGCGAATATCTGCTGGGCGAGGGTGTCGCGCCCGCTGATGATATCCGACTGGGGCAGGCGGCTGATGACGTTTTTCAAAGAGTTGTACGAATTGTTTCCAATGAAGGATTCCGCCTGGACCACGCTTCCCGAGGCTTTCCGGATAAAACTCAGGGGATCGACGACTTTCCAGAGAACGAAGCTGTCGGCCACCATGCTTTTCTTGTCCTGGGTGATTACGTCGGAGATGGCCATATCATAGTGCCGCACATCCCTGGGGATGACGGTAGTCGTCTGGATAACGGGGATTTTAAAGCTGACCCCCGATTCGTAAGTGATCCGTTTCACTTCCCCGAACTGCCATACCGCGATGTACTCGTTGGGATGGGTGATGACCACGCTCTGGCGGAAGATCAACAAGAGGACGATGAGCACGATGATGGCGACGACCCTGCGAAATATGCTTTTCCTCAGCATATTCATGGCATCGACGGTCTCTCCGTCCGGCACCACATTTCCGTCGTCTCCCGGCGGCCGTCCATATTTCCTAAACTGATTCAAATCAATTCTAACCATTTATTTCAACCTCCTTCCGCGTCAATTAAATGAATCAAGGGGCAGGATTTTACTCGTCGTCCCATCCCCATCGTCGATGACGATCTTCATGCCGGGCAGGACCTCCTCCATCGTTTCATAGAACATACGCTGGCGGGTCATGACGGGGTTCTTGCGATACTGCTCAAACATGGCGTTAAAAACGGCTACCTGGGCGTACGCCTCGTTGATGCGCACCTGTTTCTTGGTTTCTGCTTCCCTTTGGATGGCGTCCACCTGGGCCCGGGCGGCGGGAAGCTGCTCGCTCTCATATTTGCGCGCTTCGTTGATCCTGGTCTCCTTGCCCTGCCTGGCCGTCTCAACGTTTTTAAAAGCGTCTTTGACGATCTCGGTGGGCGGCTCCGAATCCTGGATGGTGATATTCATTAACTGGAGGCCGATATTGTCCAACTCCAGCCGGCTGGAGAGCTTCTCCCGGATCTCCGCCTGTATCTCGCTCTTGCCTGTGGTGATTACCTCGTCCACCCAATGCAGGCCTATGGTATCCCTGATATAGGACAGCGCCATATTTTTGAATATGCCTTCGGGGTCGTTGGAGGCGAACAGATACCGTTCGGGATTGCTTACCTTGTACTCCAAAAAGAAGTCCACATTCACGAAATTGTAGTCGCTGGTAATCATCAGGGACTCGGAGGCGATGGTATCGTTATTCGTCGTATACCCGATGTTCAATCCCCTGGCCGCCATAGATATCTTATGGACCTCCTGGATGTAGGGGATCTTGAAATGGATTCCCGGAGTATCCACTATGCTCGCCTGCCCCAGCGTGACGACCACCGCCTGCTCCTGCTCCTCGATCACGTAATAACTGTTCAGCCCGAGGGCCGCGACAATTACCACGATGAGGACGAGGTTCATCAACATAAGATACTTCTTGACTGTTTTAAGTGTCATCATTACCTGTTTTCTCCCTCCTTTGACTTGTCAGAAACGATAAATCCTGCGTCACTGTTTGTCTTTATTGCTTCTGGTTGTGTCACACTTGCTTGTCTTTATCGCTTTTATCAGGAATCCAGCAGCGACTCGACCGTATCTTCGCCGTCAAGGATACGCCTCAACAGTTCGATCGCAGCCGCTATCTGGCTGTCCTTTTCATCAGCGTCGTCGATATCCGCCACAAAATCCGGTATGATACCCTCCCCGTCGATGCAGCGCCCTCCCGGCAGATAGTACCTGCCTTCAGTCACCCTGAGCCCGCTGCCCGTCGCCAAATCATATAAGCTCTGGACCGAGCCTTTACCATAGGTGCGGGTCCCGATCAGCAGCCCGGCCCGGCCGTCCTGCACGGCGCCGGCCAGTATCTCGGAAGCGCTGGCGCTGCCGCCGTTTACCAGGATAGCGTAAGGGATATCGATGGGGTCGGCGTCCCGGATGTAGAATACCTGTTCGGACTCCCGCAGGGCCAGCTTCATTAAAACGCCGTCGGGCAGTAATCTGCCCGCTATCCGGGAAGTAGCGGCTACATCGCCGCCGCCGTTGTAGCGGAGGTCGATAATCAGGGCTTCCGCTCCGTCCTCCAACATTTCGTCAAGCAGTTCGTCAAACAACTGCCATGTGTTTCCGGCAAAATAATCGATATATATGTACGCGACCCGGCGTCCGGGCAGGTAGTCTTCTTTGAGTATGCCCGCCTGCACCGTCTCCAGGGTGATCGTAGCCGTCCTCTTTACCCTGTACTCCTTGTCCTCCTCACCTTCTCTGGCGATCAGCAGCCTGACCCAGGTGTCCGGTTCGCCGCGTATCATGGCGACGGCCTCGTCCACCGTCAGCTCCCGTACGGGTGTGTCTTCGACGCGCAATATCCCGTCGTCGGCTTTCAGCCCCGCTTGGGCGGCCCCGGAGTCGGGGCGGACTTCCCGGATTATCAGCCTGTCCTCCATGACCTTGTCGCCGTCCACCGTGACGCCTATCGCCCCGGTATAGCCCTGAGACGCCATAGCTACGATCCGGTTCCGCTCCGGCGTCAGATAATAAGTATAATGATCGTTGGCTGATTCGGCAAGGCCCGCGATCGCCCCGTCAAGCATACGGCCTACGCCCAGGGGCTCGCGGAAGTCTTTTTTCAACAGATACATGACCTGGATAAAATCCGCGCACTCCCTGGGATACATGACAAACGCTGTCGCTACAACCAGGGTCACGATCACGCAGACGGTCAGGCATATGTTAATCAGATTTTTTCGGAAATTATACAAACAAAGCTCCTAGACGCGTCATTTGGGGTTGACGTTGTATTTGCCGTTAGTCAGCGGATTAACGGCGGACCCGTCGATCATGATCTGGAAATGGAGATGATTGCCGGTACTCAGGCCAGTGGTGCCCACGCCGCCCACTTTGGCGCCTTTAACCACTTCATCGCCCACTGAAACGTTGATGGATGATAAATGGGAATACTGGGTGGCGACGCCGCCGCCGTGATCCAGGATGACGGTCTTGCCGTAACCGCCGTAGGTAGTCGCCATAATCACGTTCCCCGTATCCGCGGCGATGACGGGCGTTCCCGCGGAAGCGGGAATGTCGATGCCCGAATGGAAACGGTTCGTTTTATATATGGGATGGATACGGTAGCCATAATTTGAGCTGATCTTCGTCCAGCCCGGCACGGGCCAGGCCAGGGTACCGCTGCCCATGTAGGCTTTCTGATACTTAGCCTGAGTATCCGCGATGAATTTCTCCAAATGTTTATTCAGGGCTTCCAGCTCGTCTTCGGCTTCCTCGGTGAGGGCCAGATCCGCCTTCAACACCTGGGATTTGGCGTTCAGATTGCTCCACTGTTTATTCAGTTCGCCTCTCTTCTCCTGCCGGACGCCTTTTTCTTCCTCCAGGCCGGCTTTCGCTTCCTCAAGTTCCGCTTTCTGCGCCTCAAGCAGCGCTTTTTGCGCTTCCAGAACCGCCTTGGCGCGCCGAAGATCCGTGAGCAGCCCCGCGTCGTTGACCGCGACCCTTTCCATCAGGTCATAGCGGGTAAGGAAATCCGACAGGCTGGTCGACATCAGGAGAACGTCAAATATACTCAGGTCCCCGTCCCTGTAAATCCGGTTCAGGCGCTGGCCCAGGTACTCCTCCCGCTCGTTGACCTCCCCGGTCTTAAACCCGATATCGTCGGTAAGAATCAGGATATTGTCCTCTTTATCCAGGATGTCTTCTTCCTTCTCCTGGATCTGGGCGTCCAGCTCGGCGATCTCTTTCTCAAGGGCGGCGATCTGGTTGGAAATACTTTTCATATCCCCCAGGACGGATTTCTGCTGGGAAGTGATGGCGGCCTGCTCTTTAACAAGCTCTTCGATTCTTTTGTTGATATCCTCCTGCTGCTGTTGGGCCCGCTCGATAGCCAGCACGTCGTCCAACGACATATTGAGGGAAGACGCGTCCAGCATCCTGAAGGGCAGGGAAAAAGCGCCCAGCAGGCATATCAGTATAACAGCCGTTATTCGTTTATTCATTCGTCTCATCGAACTCATTCCTCCGGGGTATACGCCGCGCCGGGATAAAATATCCGCGGTTCAGGCTTGGTAACGTACCGGCAACTAAGCCGTTCGGCATGCCCTACACGCGTAAGTATCGAAACACGCTGAGGAAGCTGCCCACTAATCCCAGGCTGCCGCCATAAGCTAAAATGTTATATCCCATGACAAACAGGGTCTCACGGTCCGCCAAAAGGGGTATAAAATGCAGATTCTCAATAATATACTTAACAAGCTGCATATAACCGAAATACAATACGCCGCAGGCCAGCACCGAACCGAAAAGGCCGATGAACACGCCTTCGATCAGGAAAGGCCAGCGGATATACCAGTTGGTCGCCCCCACCAGCCGCATGATGGTGATTTCCTCCCGCCGGGAGTACACGGTCAGCCGGATCGACGTGGAAATCAGGAATACCGCGGCTATGCTGATGCCAATCAGACCGATCACGCCCGCACGGCGGACCCAGTCGGCGGTCTTCAACAGATTTTCCACCGTGCCCTGCCCGTAGCGGACGGCGTCGATTCCGGGGGTATTCTCCAGTTTTTGCGCCAGACCCGGCACCATATCCGGATAGGTAGCCTTGACTTTAATCATATCCGGCAATGGATTGTAATCCCCGATGGTTTCGGTCAGATTGGCGTCCGGCCCGAAGCGGCCGTTGAGCTTGATTAGAGCGTCTTCTTTCCTTTCGAAGCTGACATACGCGACGCCGGGCAGTTTGCCCACCTGCTCCATCAGCTCTATCCCCTGTTCCCTGCTATACGCCTGATCGATATACGCGTTGATTTCCAATTCGGACTCCACCGTAGTCACCAGATAATTGACGTTGGAGATAAACAGCCAGACCACGCCCAATAGAAACAGGCTGATCGCCACGGTTGAAATCGAAGCCACGCTCATGACCTTGTTTCGCCAGACGCTGCGGAAACCGTCCCGAACCACGAATCCGACGCTGCTTACCCTCATTTGTCAGCGCCCCCGTTCCGTTCGGCCTGAGCCGTCGCCGCGTGGCTCCTGAGCTTCTCCCTCAGGCTGCCCGAGGTATCGGCGTGCCGCCCGCTTCTCGGCTCCCGGCCCGTACCCGGCGGATCGTCGTTGCCGTCAGACCCGTCCGCGGTATTTCCCGACCGGTCCGCGACAGCGATATCCTGGGTCTGTTCGTTCCATACCACCGGGGCATACGCGCCGTTCAACTCGTCCCGGACGACGAAGCCGCCCCGCAGCTGGACGACGCGTTTCCGCAGCTTATCCACCATAGCCTTATCATGGGTGGCGATTAACACGGTAGTCCCCCGTCTGTTGATAGCCTGGAAGATCTGCATGATTTCGCTTGAAGTCTCCGGGTCCAGGTTGCCCGTGGGCTCGTCGGCGATGATCATGGTGGGGTTGTTAACCATCGCCCTGGCTATGCCCAGCCTTTGCTGCTGGCCCCCCGACAACTGATGGGGGAAGGCGTTTCGCTTGGACTCCAGGCCCATCATCTCAAGGACCATGGGCAGCCTTTGCCTGATCTGCGCCCTTGTCAACTCTACGGACTCGGCGGCGAAAGCCACGTTTTCGTATACGGTCCTTGTCATCAGCAGTCGGAAATCCTGAAAGACGAAACCGATATTACGCCGGTAGTAAGGTATCTCCTTCTGCTTCATCCGGGCGAGATTTTTGCCGTCTACCATGACCTGGCCGGCGGTAGCCGTCTCTTCGCGGATAATAAGCTTCGTCAGCGTGGATTTGCCCGCGCCGGAGGGGCCCACCAGGAAGATGAACTCGCCTTTGTCTATGCTGAGGCTCACTTCCTGCAAGGCCGTGACTTTTACTTCGCCGGTATATACTTTACTGACATTAAAGAATTGAATCATCTTTCAGAAGCTCCGGATATCTGTTGTGTTGTAATCATCGTGTACCAGTAGACGCTGGGTTTTTTGTTACTGGCAAGGCAAGCGACGATGACGCGAGGGAGCGTACTTTTAATGGTACGTGACCAAGCAGTCAGAGGATGCGGGCGCAGCCAGGAGCGAAAAAGACGCGTCAGGATTTCATGGCGATGGCTTCTTTGGCTAACGCCGCCACATGCTCCTTATCGAGGCCGTACAGCTTCAGCAGGTTCGCCGGCGTGCCTGACTGGCCGAACTGATCGTAGACGCCAAGCCGCAGCACTGGCACGGGATACGCTTCGGACAGTGCTTCGGCTACAGCCGCCCCCAAGCCGCCCAATACCGAGTGCTCCTCGCAGGTGACGACGGCGCCTGTCTCTTTGGCCGCCGCAATCAATGTCGCTTTATCCAGAGGCTTAACGCAGGAGACGTTCAGCACCCGGGCTTTGACGCCTTCCGCGGCTAATACTGCCGCGGCTTCCAGGGCTACTTCCGTCATGAAGCCGCAGGCGGCTATCGTCACGTCGTCGCCCAGCCGAAGCGTCTGTATCTTCGTGGGATCATAAGCGGCGCCCGCGATAGCCTCGTCGAAGATGACCGGCGCTTTGGCCCGGCCCAATCGGATATACACAGGGCTGTCGCAGGCGGCGGCATAGCGGATCATGGCCTTCGTCTCGGCGGCGTCCGCGGGTACCAGTACCTGCAGGCCCGGGACGGAACGCATCAGGGCGACGTCCGACAGCATCTGGTGGGACATACCGTCCTCGCCGACGGTGAGGCCGGCGTGGGTGGCGGCTATATTGACATTGAAGCCGGAACCGGCGATGGTATTGAGTATCTGCTCATAAGCCCTTCCCGCCGCGAATACGGCGAAGGTGCTGATGAACACCGTCTTGCCGGACGCCGCCAGCCCTCCGGCCATGCAGGCCATGTTGGCTTCGGCTATGCCGGCGTTAAAGAAGCGTTCCGGAGCGGCTTTCTGGAAATCCGCCGTCATGGTGGACTTGGACAGATCCGCGTCCAGCACGACCATATTTGGATTTTCAGCCGACAACTCGGCAAGGGTTTTGCCGTATGCTTCGCGGGTAGCCGGGCCCTGCTCGGCTTTGCCGTCTTTCGCGTAGATCACATAGGGGGACAGCGCCGCGGGAGCGGCAGGGGCCGGGGCCGCGGGGCGGCTGATCTGTGAAGCGTGCCCGCCCATAGCCGCCAGGGCTTTTTCGACCAGGGCCGTCATTTCCTCAGGCCCTGTGAACACGGCTTCGCTGCCGAGTTCCTGCATCGCCTGCTTCCATTGGGCCTCGTCCGGCGCTTTGCCGTGCCAGCCGGCTTGGCCTTCCATAAACGATACGCCTTTGCCTTTGACCGTCTTGCACAGCACAAGGCTTGGTTTGCCTTTGACCGTCTTCGCTTTATCCAAAGCAGCGCAGATCGCGGCCGGGTCGTGGCCGTCCACCGTCTCCACATGCCAGCCGAAAGCGGCGAACTTCGCGTCGATGGGTTCCGGGTTCATCACGTCGGTGATATTGCCGTCGATCTGAAGGCCGTTCCAGTCCACGATACCCGTGAGGTTGTCCAGTTTATAATGGCCGGCCGCCATGGCCGCTTCCCAGACCAGGCCTTCTTCCAGCTCGCCGTCGCCCCAAAGGGTATAAACGCGGTAATCCTTACCGTCCAGCTTGCCGGCGAGGGCCATACCAACAGCTATGCTGCCGCCCTGTCCGAGAGAACCCGTGCTGGTCTCCACGCCCGGTACGGAACCGAAGTGGGGATGGCCCTGCAGCGGGCTGTGTATCTGCCGCAGGGTGGGCAGAAACGCCGGGTCAAAGTATCCTCTCCGGGCCAGGGCGCTGTATTGTACCGGCGCCGCGTGCCCCTTGGAGAGCACGAAACGGTCGCGGTCCGGCATGTCCGGCTTTTTCGGGTCGATCCGCATCGCATAGAAATATAGGCAAGCCGCGATATCCGCCGACGATAAAGACCCGCCGGGATGCCCGGATTTGGCGTGATATACCATATTCACGATATCCGCCCGGATTTGTTTGGCGATTTCCGGCAGCTCAGCCGGCCCCGCTTGAGTTAGCCATTGTTTTGTCATTTCTGCTCCTCCTCTGACTTGTCTTCAATCCTGCGTCACTTTTTCTTTTGCGTCACTTTTTCTTTTGCGTCGAATAATAATCTCATGTATTTACATTTTTTCTTAATCGTCGTCCGGGACAAAATTCGCGCCCGCGGCCCTCGCTTTCAGCCAGGCTTCCATGAATCCGGTAATATCGCCGTCCATGACCGCCTGGACATTGCCCGTCTCATACTTGGTGCGGTGATCCTTAACCATACTGTACGGATGAAACACATATGAACGGATCTGGCTTCCCCACGCGATCTCCTGCTGCTCTCCCCTGAGGCTGGCTACCGCCTGCTCCTGTTCCTGCCGCTTCAGATCCAGCAGCTTCGCTTTCAATATACGTTCTGCCGAGGCGCGGTTTTGGATCTGGGACCGCTCGCTCTGGCATTGAACCACGATACCGGAAGGCAGATGGGTTATCCGCACGGCCGAATCCGTCTTATTAACATGCTGGCCCCCTGCCCCGCCGCTGCGGTAGGTGTCTACTTTCAGCTCTTCCGGGTCGAGGACGATCTCATTGTCGCCGTCTTCCAGTTCGGGCAGGACGTCCACAGCCGAAAACGAGGTGTGCCGCCGTCCCGACGCGTCGAAAGGAGAGATACGCACAAGACGGTGGATGCCTTTCTCCGCTTTCAGATACCCGTAGGCTTTATCTCCTTTAATGAGCAGGGTCACGCTCTTTACGCCGGCTTCGTCGCCGGGCAGGTAATCCAGCGTCTCCACGCTGTACCCCTGGCGCTCCCCCCAGCGGACGAACATGCGGAGAAGCATTTCGGTCCAGTCCTGGGACTCGGTGCCGCCGGCGCCCGGGTGAAGAGATACAATGGCGTTGCCGTTGTCATAGGAGTCGGAGAATAATACCTCAATCTCCATGTGCTCCAGTTTCCCGGAAAGCTCCGCGAGAATCCCGGCGCATTCATCCAGATAATCGGGTTCTTCCTCGCTTAGCTCGTAAGCGGTACGGGCGTCATCCAATAGTCTGTCAAGCGCCTGTATTTCTTCAAGAGTCCTCTTCAGAGGCGCCAGCTTTTGCGCCGTCTTCTGGGCGTCTTCCATATTATCCCAAAAGCCGGGGGCGCTCATCTTCTTCTCTAATTCGGCTGCCAGGGCTTCCTTGCCTGCCGCGTCAAAGAGACCTCCTGAGGTCCGCGATCCTGGTTTTGCCGGTTTCCAGGTCTCTTCTGATTTCCACTGTCATCTGTTTAAATACCTCCTGGTAAATTTAAGCAAGTTCACGACCGCAGCATTTCTTATACTTCTTCCCGCTGCCGCAGGGGCAAAGGTCGTTACGGCCGATCTTATTACTGACGGCGGGCTGCTGCTTGGGTCCGGCCATTTCGAGAGCGGATCCGCCCGCGCCGCCCCGGCTGCCGGC
>Ga0082212_10005258_pt1 | contig 17710 bp, 13 predicted proteins | sample TergutNt197P3_FD_71548 | JGI IMG/M metagenome (GOLD analysis project Ga0082212, IMG submission 71548) | Neocapritermes taracua P3 segment gut microbial communities from Petit-Saut dam, French Guiana - Nt197 P3 | ecosystem: Host-associated > Arthropoda: Insects > Digestive system > Gut ... | reverse complement strand
AACAATCGGGGTGGAAATGGCCGGCCATTATTCACCATTAAATACAAAAACTCTATCAACAGTGGATAAAATGCAAAAAATATGGCGACAGGAGGCCGGAGGTTTATACCCGCCGCCGGGACTGAAATACGCTATCGACGCCAAGGGCACAGTGATTTTCACTATACCCAAAGGTGGAACCATCCGGGATACCGGTACTGAAATCCATTTCAGTTCCAATGATGAAAAAGTCAAAGACTTGGCTCAAAAGCTGGCCCAAGCCAAATGGGGGCAGTCTGTCGATTTGACCGGCCCGACCCTGAAACAGAATCAAGCAAAGGGGAAGCCCCTAGCTCAAGTCCGGTCAGGCGGGTTTTCCAGATAGTTTGGGCAGCCCAGATATGCGACGCACTTTGTCGTATGGCTAGGATATATTGGTTTCACTTTTATGCGGGAGTTCATTTCAAGCCTTGAGTATGAGAGGTCTGGACATGAGAACTGAAAAACAAAAGCATCTAAACGGATTGAACATACTTCCGCAGACCGCCTCTGGTCCAGAAGCTACTGTTTGGCAGATCATTACTGGCCATGTGATAGCCGCTCTTGAAGCCGGGGTCATCCCTTGGCGTCGGCCTTGGACCCGGGCCGAGACAGGCTCCGCCAACTTGGTCAGCGGTCGCCGCTATAACAGTTGGATCAACCGGATGATGTTTGGCCTCAGTTCATTTGAGAGCCCTTTCTGGCTCACCCGCAGGCAAGCCCTAAATCTGGGGGCTGAGATTCCGGAAGGCGAAGAACCAACGCCTGTCGTCTCCATCTGGTGGCGCCAGGTTGAAATAAATAATAATCCCGGAAAGTTCAGGCTCATCCCCAAATACCGCTATTGTCCGGTTTTCAATTATGAACAATGCCGGGGCTTGAAAAAAATTCCAAAAGCCCCGGTAGTAGAAACATTTACCCATGACCCGATAGTCGCGGCCGAGGCCATTGTCGCGGCCATGCCGAACCCGCCGACCATTGAAGACGGCGGCGGCCGGGCCGCTTATGACCTAATCCGGGATGTGGTGCTGATGCCCAAGCCGGAACATTTCGAGCGCCGGGCTGCTTACTACGAGGTCCTGTTTCACGAACTGGCCCACAGCACCGCTCATAAGTGCCGACTGAACCGGGCTTTACCTGAGTTCGAATGTTGGGGCGACTGGGTGTTTTTTCAGCCCGGCCAGGAGGAACTGATAGCTGAAATGACGGCCGCTTTTCTTTGCGGACAGGCGAGAATTTTTGACCAGATACTCGACAATAGCGCGGCCTATCTTAATTATTGGCTGACCGTTCTGCGTGGCGACAACCGCCTGGTGGTCAAGGCGGCGGCTCAGGCCCAAAAGGCGGCTGATTACATTTTGGGACGCATCCCCAGCTGCTAAACATACGCTTTATCCGCCTCTCACCATATTATGGCTTATCTGCGGCATAATTTTCAACAGTATAGACCAGCCTTATACTGCGATCATTTTACCCTAGCCATACGACAAAACACGGCGTATATGGGAAGTTGCTGGTATCGGCAAAGATGAATTACGCAACTGTGCTGTTTTGAGCTGGTTGCTTGATTGTCATGGCAGTCACGGTCAAAAGGAATCATTCCTGCGCTGCTTCCTCAAGAGTCTAAAAACATTCCCGCGCCAAAATAAAAAGGCAAGTCTGCTGTCGCCAGACCAAATTCGTGCGCCATACCGTGTGACCACAGAAAAAAAATATGACGAAGGAAGTCTTGTTGACCAGACACCCAGTAGCCGCGTGGACATCGTAATTGAAAACGATTCATTCTTGCTGTTTATTGAGGTAAAAATACAAGCAGATGAAACCGGCAGTCAGCTTGAAAAATATAAACAGATATTGCTTTCCAGGGCCGGCGATAGGTCTTACACCTTGGCTTTCCTCACTCTCACTGGAAAACCGTCCCGGTATACCGAAGACATCGCCTGCTTGAGTTGGAACCATCTTGCCAACGAGTTTGCGGATTTTGTAAACGCCATCCCAAGCCCTTTCGACGAAACCGTTTCAACGCCACAACCACTTTGGGCCTTGGTTGTCAAGCAATTTTGCTGGCATATCAGCCAGCTATAAGGAGGATTTATGGATTACTCTGATGAATTACGTAAACTCGTTATCCGCAATATGGAAATTATTCAAGCTGCGCCCGCTGTCGTAGAAGATACGGAAAAGATCCTTTTTGACGTCATCAACACCCGCGTTAAAGAAGCAGTCAATGCTAAAAAAAAATGGAAGGGCGTCTATAGCCTCGTTACAGATAAAGATAGCGGCGAGATCACATTCGCCCCTGAAAGTTGGCTCGTACTTGAAGATGAGAGTTACGGAGCCTATTATACGTTGGAGGAGTATTCACTATTGAATGAACCTACGAAAGACATTCACTGGCTTTCCTGTGCTACCGGTGCCAAAAATTCTGCTTTGTGCTTTGCATTTAAAGTGGAAAAGGGCTGGAGCGACTGGGCGATTAAAGAACATAACAATAATTTTGAAAAATTCTATACCGATAATATTGGGCTTCTACAAAAAGCCCGTTTCGATCTTGTGCCCAGCCTCGAGCCTAACAAATCCGGAAAAAGAATAATCCGCCCTTTCAAATTTGAGGCCGAGAAGCTTGCCGCAGAATGCCCTGGTTTCGACGAAGGTGCTCTTACTCCGTTGGATGATGCCTTGAAAAATCTTTTTGAAGTTCATAAAGAATTTGATAGTTTTGTGGCCAGCATTAAAAGATAGCTTCTGCACTCAGTCGAGAGCCCTGTTTACTTTTCAACCATTTCTACCCAAGCTGATCAAGGCTCTCCCCCCTGCTCCAGCCAACCTATCGGCCAGCCGGTCCATGCGCAGGTGGCTGTAGCGGGCCAGCATTTGGAGGGATTTGTGGCCGGTGATGGAGCGGATTTCCATGAGGTCCAAATCGGTATTCTCGAAAAGCCGGCTGGTGGCCTCGTGCCGCAGATCGTGGAAGGTCAGGCCGCTTATTCCGGCTGATTTGCAGGCGCAGCCCATAGCTTGAGTGATGGCGTCAGGGCTCTGGCTGAAAACCCGATTGCCCTGGCCGGTCGGCCCGGCTTTGATGGCTTGTAAAATATCCAAGGCCCGAGGCGAAAGAGGAGCGGTTCTGGTTTCGCCGTTCTTGGTCTTATAGAGAGTGGCGGTCCGCCGCTCAAAATCTATTTTGTTCCAAAGAAGAGTGGAAATTTCCTCCCTCCGCATGGCTGTTTCCAAGGCGAATTGGATTATATATTGCATTTCGTGATAGGTGGCCGCCAGGAGGCGGGCCTCCTCTCCCTCCTCCAAACGACGCTCCCGGCCTTTGTTTATTTTGGGCTTGCTGACTCTGGTCACAGGGTTGCTTAGGCTTTCCATCCCACAAAAAAGAGTTTGCGATTTACATCGCAAACTCTTGATTTAATTGGAGCTGGCGAGAGGAATCGAACCTCCAACCGTCTGATTACAAATCAGGCGCTCTACCATTGAGCTACGCCAGCCCGAAAAGCCTGCGACCCGGTCTTACCTTAACGAAGCCGCTCATAAACCTATTATTATTATTAGTTTTTGTCAAGACGGCCTTTCTGGCGCGCCAGCCACGAACCATTTGACCTTCATCCAACATAATGTTAAAATATTAAAGGTAGTTTCTGGCAAAGTTCCGGTTTCAAAAATAAAGAGGAAAGCCGCGGGCCTTAGAGTCCGTTTCACCACCAGATTCCCTGACCAATTCAGCTCTGAGGGTAACCTAATGAAAGCTAAGCAAGAATTCAAAGTAGTTCCCAGTTTCCCCGAGAAACTGGCCCCCTTGAAAAAAATGGCCTACAATGTCCTATTCAGTTGGCGCAACAGCATTCGCGGCCTCTTTCAAAGAATGGACCCCAAACTTTGGGAAGATGTGGGCCATAACCCGGTGGCCTTCATGGGCCAGATCAATCAGGAACGCCTGGAAGCCCTGGTCAACGACTTGGGCTTCATGAGCCAGTTGGAAGAAGAGTCCCACAGCTTCGACAAATACATGGGAGCCCACAAAGTCGGCGAGCCGGGCACCTGCGTGGCCTACTTTTCAGCCGAATTCGGCCTGACCACCTGCGTTCCAATCTATTCCGGCGGTCTGGGCATGCTGGCCGGCGACCACCTCAAATCAGCCTCCGACCTGGCCATCCCCCTGGTGGGCATGGGCCTGTTATACCAGGAAGGCTATTTCAGCCAATATCTCAACAACGACGGCTGGCAGATGGAACGCTACCCGGCCAATGATTTCGACAATATGCCCGTCACCCGGATCACCGATGCCTCTGGCCAACAGATAAAGGTCAAGGTCAAATTCAAGGGACAGGAAGTGACAGTGGCCGTCTGGTGCGTCCAGGTGGGGCGGATACCCCTGTATCTCCTGGATACCGACCTGAACGAAAACGCGCCCGAATTCCGGGGCACCACCGCCCAGCTTTACGGCGGAAACAAGGAAACCCGGATCCGGCAGGAAATAGTGCTCGGCGTGGGCGGGGTGCGGGCCCTTAAGGCCATGGGGCTCCGGCCCACCGTCATCCACATGAACGAAGGGCACAGCGCCTTCTCGGCTCTGGAACGCATAAATCTTCTGCGCAAGGATCATAATCTGTCCTTTGACGCGGCCCGGGAAGTGGTCCAGGCCTCCACCATATTTACCACGCACACCCCGGTTCCGGCCGGCAACGACACCTTCGACCCGGAACTGGCCCGGGAGTATTTCGAAGACTACGCCAAAGAACTGGGCCTCAACTGGCGGGTGCTTCTGGGCTACGGCCGCATAAACCCCCGCGACGAAAGCGAGCCCTTCGGGGTCACCCCCCTGTCTTTACGCCTGTCGGCGCATGCCAACGGCGTCAGCCGGCTCCACGGCCGGGTCAGCCGCGGCATGTGGCAGGAAATCTGGCCCAAAAACCCGGTGGAGGACACCCCCATCGACTACGTCACCAACGGGGTCCATGTCTCCTCTTGGGCCTCCCGGGAAATATCCCGCCTCTACGACAGCTATCTCGGCGTCGAATGGAACGAGGACCAGGATCCGGTCCACATCTGGCAGCAGGTCAAGCAAATTCCCCTGTCTGAACTGTGGCGGGCCCACGAACACTGCCGGACCCGCCTGGTGGGTTACGCCCGCCGGGCTCTCTTCCGCCAATTGAAGGAACAGGGCGCTTCCACCGACGCCCTGCGCCAGAGCATGGAAGTGCTGAACCCGGACACCTTGACCATCGGCTTCGCCCGCCGCTTCGCCACCTACAAGCGGGCCACACTCCTGTTCCGCAATCCCGATCGCCTGGATAAGATCATCAACAATCCGGCCCGCCCGATCCAGTTGATTATCGCCGGCAAGGCCCACCCCCAGGATAACGAGGGCAAGGCCTTCATAAAATCCATCCTCCACATGACCCGGGAGCCCCGCTTCCGGAACCGCATCGTCTTTTTGGAAAACTACAACATGGCCATCGCCAGCCTTCTGGTTTCCGGCTGCGATGTCTGGCTCAACAACCCCCGCCGCCCCCTGGAGGCCTGCGGCACCAGCGGCATGAAGGCCCTGGCCAACGGCGTTTTGAACCTGTCGGTCCTGGACGGCTGGTGGGATGAGGGTTACGCCCCGGAATACGGATGGGCCATTGGCCAGGGTGAGGAAGACCCCAACCACGAACTGCAGGACGAGACCGAAGCCTTGGCCCTTTACAACCTCTTGGAAAAACAGGTGGCCCCGCTCTTCTACCAGCGGACCGCCGACGGCATTCCCCAGGTCTGGTGCGAAATGATGCGCGCCAGCATCCGCGATCTAATGCCTCTTTTTAGTTCCCACCGCATGGTGCATGACTATTACCACAAATACTACGTCTCTTCCTCCAAGCGCTTCCAGATCCTGACGGACAACAACTTTGCCGCGGCTCAGGAGTTGGCCGAATGGCGCAACAAACTTATGACCGCCTGGAATGACGTGTCCATCCAGTCTGTGGCCTCCACCGCGGACGGCGGCCGAAAGAAGGTGGGCGAAGATATGGGCTTTGAAGCCAAGGTGCATCTGGGCGCCCTGACGCCGGAAGATGTGACCGTGGAAGCCTATTACGGCCCCTTGAACCATATGGGCGATTTCACCGACCGGACCACCTTGATTCTGGAGCCGGATAAGGATCTCCACGGCGGGGCCTGGCTCTTCAAAAACACCGTGACCTGCAGGAACACCGGTAAGTTCGGCTACACCATCCGGGTGATGCCCAGTAAAAAACGCTTGGCCAACCCCTTTGCGCTGGGGCTGATCTGCTGGGCCTGAAAACGCGCCAAACCCTTCGGCGGAAAGCCAAAGCCGATGAAGAAGCGGTCGGCCGACAAAAGGCCTAAGTTGACGAACCTGGAAATGGCCGCCATAGGCTTTACCAGCCTATGGATGGCCTTGACCACCGTCAACATTTTGCTGCACTCTTATCTGGATTCCATTCTCCATCACAAGATCATGACCATCCTGGGGCTGGCCGGACTTCTGGTGTTCGGCCTGGCCGCTCGAAGTTTTTACCACCTCTGGAGCAGACGGGCCGACGAATTGAGCAAGTTCAAATTCAGGTCCGACAAATTCAAACAGGTCATCGCCAGACGCACGGCCGACCTCCATTTCCAGCACAGGCAAGTCCAATCCTTTCTCAACAACCTGGAAGCCGGCGCCTATCTCAAGAACGAACGGCACGATTTCATCATGGTCAATCCCCACTTCTGCGCCATTATGGGGATCTCGTCCTTGGATATCCTGGGTTCCACCGCCTATTCCTTTCTGCCTCGGTCCATCGGCTGGCGCATGGTCGATATGGAACATAAAGTCATCCGGGAAGGCCGGGCGATGGAAGTAGGCAACCTGTTTGAAAGCTTGGGGAAATATGATACCCGCGTCTATAACCTGAACATCTTTCCGGTGTTCGGTCCCGGGGGCGAAATAGAGGGCACCGGCGGCATGCTCATTGACGTCACCGAAAAACACCGCCTGGGTCAAGACGTCCTGGAAGCCAAGCTGGCGGCCGAAAAGGCCAACCTGGCCAAAAGCGCCTTCCTGGCCAATATCAGCCACGAGGTCCGCACCCCGCTGAACGGCATCCTGGGCATGGCCGACCTCCTTTTGCGCAGTCAATTGACCCGGGACCAGCTCTCCATGGTCGGGACCGTAAAGAACGCGGGCTACTCCTTATTGATGGTGCTGAACGATATTCTGGACATCTCCAAGATCGAAGCCGGCAAGATGACCCTGGAAAATTTGCCCTTTAATCTGCGCGACCTGATTTACGACGCCACGACCAGCCTGGCCTCCCTCGCCCAAAACAAGCCCGTGGAAATGATCGTAAATATTCCCTCCGAAGCCCCTGAATACCTCTACGGCGACCCGATCCGAATCCGCCAGATAGTGCTGAACCTGGTCAGCAACGCCCTGAGGTTCACCGCAAAAGGCGCCGTGGACATCACCATCGAGATACTGGAAAAATCGGACTTGGACGAACGCCCCGTGGCCAACGCCGATCTTAAGGCCGGGGGCGGGCAGCAGCCCGCGCCGCCGCGGGAAACAGCCAATCTGCGTTTTTCCGTGGCCGACACCGGCATCGGCATTCCCCCGGAAAAACTGCAGATCATCTTCCAGCCCTTTGAGCAGGCCGATGCCTCCACCACCCGGACCCATGGGGGCACCGGCCTGGGGCTGGCCATCTGCCACCGCCTTCTGGACATGATGGGTTCCCGGCTGGAACTGGCCAGCCAGGTCGGTCAGGGCTCCACTTTCTGGTTCGATCTGGTTCTGCCCGTCTCCACCGGGGAAATGATACCGATGCTGTCCCGGCTGAACCATGTCCAACTGGCCGGACTGGCCGGACGTTCCATCCTCCTGGTGGACGACAACTATAACAACCGCAACTTCCTCATGGAGGAATTGAAAAGCCTGGGCCTCAACTTTATGGCGGCGGCCGGGATGGACGAAGCCCTGCGCTACCTTAAACTGGCCTCCTCAGGCGGGCAGCCTTTCGACCTGGTCATCACCGACAACCTTATGCCTCAAAAGAGCGGCTTGGACTTACTGGAGGAAATGCGGGCCGAGCCGCTCTATCGCTCGATTCCGGTCATCTTACTCACTTCGGTCGAGATGCAGGCCGACCAAAACCTATTATCCTTCGCCGCCGTCCTCACCAAGCCGGTCCGGCCGGCCGAGTTGCTCGTGGCCATCACCGCGGCTTTGAATCTCAGATCCTCGGAACAAGCCGAATCTGGTCCGCCGGCCATAAGTTTCCAAGTGCTGGTGGTCGAAGACGTTGAAATGAACCAGATCGTGGCCACGCGCCTTTTGGAGGAGTTGGGCCACCAGGTGGTAGTGGCCGGAGACGGCGCCCAAGCCTTGGCTTTGCTTAGAGAACGCGGCGGGGTGGCCGGTTTCGATTTGGTCCTGATGGACATTCAGATGCCTGGCTTGGACGGCCTTGAAACCACCGCCGAACTCAGGCGGATGGAAGAGGAGAACAATTGGCCGCCCATCCCGGTTGTGGCCTTGACCGCCCACGCCATGAAAGGTGACCGGGAGAAATATCTGACCGCCGGATTGGATGACTACCTGACCAAACCGATCCTCTTGAATGAACTGGCCAGCCTTTTGGACCGCCTGACTTTGAGGCTCAAAAACGGGGGCTTGCTCCGGCCGGTCCCGGCTCATGAAATCCAGTCCGTGGCGACGGGATCTTCCGCGATGGCGATGGCGTCCGACGAGCCGGTACTGGACGAAAAAGTGATGAAGCTTTCCTTTGGAAACAACCAGACCCTGTTGAAAAAAAGCATGGAGGTCTTCCTCCGTGACGCCCCGAACCTGATGACCGGCATCAACGCGGCTCTTAAAGCCGACGACTTCAAGCAGACCGCCACCCTGGCCCACGCCCTCAAAGGCATCAGCGGCTATTACACCAAGGCCGGCCCCTTTGAATTGGCCCGTCTTCTGGATCAGACGGCCAGAAAGGACCCCAGCCCGGAAATGAAGGCGGAACTGAACGACCTGATCGCCTCGCTGGACCGGGCCGTGGAGACCTTGGCCACGGCTATGAACGAGCGTCTCAAAGGACCGGGCGAGGCGGCTGCTAATTGAGCCCCAAGTCCACATCAGAATGAAACGGTTATGCGCATCTTAGTCGCCGAAGACCAAGACATGGCCCGCTTGGTATTGACCAGCCACCTCAGGGACTGGGGTCATGAAGTGGTGGAGACGGTCGATGGCCAGGACGCGCTCAACCATATCATCGGCGCCCGGGATGAAATCGACATGCTCATCACCGACTGGAGCATGCCCCGGCTGGACGGCCTGGAACTTTCCCAACTGGTGCGCAACCTATCCAGCAATTCCCGTTACGTATACATAATACTCCTGACCAGCCACAGCGAATTGAGCGACCGGATCCTGGGTTTTGCCCAGGGCGGGGTGGACGACTACATCGTCAAACCCTTTGAGGAAGCCGAACTCCAGCACCGTATCAATGTGGCCAACCGCATAATAATGGCTGAACGCCAACTGCGGCACCACAGCCGCAACCTTGAAGACGTGGTCCGTCGCCAGACCGAAACCATCCGCCATAGCCAGGAAGAAATAATCACCCGCCTGTTTTCGGCCCTGGAATCCCGCGACCAGGAAACCGGCAACCATGTGCGCCGCATCGGCCTCATCAGCGCCAAGCTGGGCAGCTATTTGGGCTGGAACCAGGGCGCCGTGGACGCCATCTTGGCCGCGGCCCCTCTCCACGATGTGGGCAAAATCGGCGTTCAGGATAATGTTCTGCTAAAACGGGACCGCCTGACCGAGGAAGAATTCCAAATCATCCGCAATCACACCGTTATCGGCGCCAACATCCTGGCCAACTCCAAGAACGAGATAATCAGCCTGGCCGAAGTGATCGCCTTAAGACACCATGAGAACTGGGACGGCTCCGGCTACCCTGACGGACTCCGGGGAGAGGACATCCCCGAGATCGCCCGGGTGGTGGCCGTGGCCGATGTCTATGACGCCCTGATGGCCGACCGCATCTATCGCAAAGGATTGCCGGAGGAAGAAGTGCTGAAGATCCTTCAGGAGGAATGCGGCCGGAAATTCGACCCTCAAATAGCCACGATCTTCCTGAAGAATATTGACGATATCAGAGACTACTACAAGGCCATGGAAAAGGAAGCCGGCTTCACGGCGGACCAGAAACATAAAGAAAAGCCGGAGGGATGACTGGAATTTAAAGGGAAGGCCGCTATCCTGTTTGGTCTGAATCGCCAAAGACGCGCTCAAAAACAGCGTCCACGGAATCCAGAAAGCGGTCCGGCCGAAAGACGGCTTCGATTTCCTTTAGGGCGACCCGGCCGGTTATTTCCGGGTCGGCCAGCAAAAGGGTTTTGAAATCCAGCCCTTCGCGGTGAGCCCTCAGGGCGTGCCCCTGAACCAGATCATAGGCCGTCGCCCGGGGAAGGCCTCGGGCGCAGAGGAGCAGAAGGATTTCCTGGGAATTGTAGAGCCCGCCGGTCAAGGCCAGATTCCGGGCCATGCGCTCCGGGTGGACCACCAGGCCGGCCACCAGGTTTTTCAGGCGGACCAGCATATAGTCGACCAGGCTGGTGGCGTCCGGGGCGATTATTCTTTCCACCGAGGAATGGCTGATGTCGCGCTCGTGCCACAGGGCCACATCCTCAAGGGCGGCCAAGGCCTGGCCCCGGACCACCCGGGCCAGGCCGCTGATGTTTTCGGCGCCAATGGGGTTCTTCTTGTGAGGCATGGCCGAAGAGCCTTTCTGCCCCTTGGCGAAAGGTTCCTCGACTTCACCGACTTCGGTGCGGGCCAAGTGGCGGATCTCCACGGCCAGCTTCTCCATGGACGAGGCCAGAAGGGCCAGGGCGCAGAAATACTGGCCGTGGCGGTCGCGCTGAATGACCTGGTTGGAGACCGGGGCCGGGGCCAGGCCCAGGCGGGCCAGGGCTTTCTCTTCCATTTCCAATGACAGGCCCGGCGCGGAAAAATTGCCCACCGGCCCGGAACACTGGCCCACGGCCACGATCCGGCGGGCGGCCAGGAGACTATCGCGGCGCCGGCCGAACTCGGCATAGAATAGAGCCAATTTGAGGCCGAAAGTGGTGGGCTCGGCATGGATGCCGTGACTGCGGCCGATAATGAGAGTTTTTTTGTGGGTCTGGGCCAGGGTCTTGAGTTCGGCCCGGAGTTCATCAAGGTCGGCCAGAATGAGATCCATAGCCCGGACCAGCCTTAAGGCCAGGGCGGTATCCAGGACATCGGAGGAGGTCAGCCCGTAGTGAAAAAAACGGGCCGCCGGGCCCACCTGTTCCTCGATCGAGGAGACGAAGGCCAAAACATCGTGCCGCGTCTCCTCTTCCAGGGCCGCTATGCGATCCGCGTCCACCCGGGCTCGGGCCAGAATTTCGGCCGCCGCTTCCGGCGGGATCAGCCCCAGGGCCGCCTGGGTTTCAGAAACGGCCAATTCCACTTCCAGCCAGGAAGCATATTGATTTTCCAAGGACCACAGATCTTTAAAGGCCGGCCTTTGGTAGCGCGGTATCATGAAAACCCCGGCCTCTCCGGGGGCCCAAGCGGCTACATAAGGCCGGGGCTCCGGGTGGCTGATAATACAAAGATATGTTATAATAGCATAAAAAGACCGCCGGACACAACATTTTGAGCCGGAGAACAATGACTAGAACCACAGATAAAGTCGGGCTGTGGCTGACCGACTTTGACGGCACCATCAAACCCCATGACCCCAAGTCGCCGTTGGCCCCGGCGGATCTGGCGGCCCTCAAACGGCTGGGTGCCGAAGGTTGGGTCCGGGTGGTGGTCACCGGACGGAGCCTGTTCAGTTTTGCTACGGCCTGGGAGCCCGGGCTGGAACTGGACTGGCTGATTTTTTCTTCCGGCGCCGGGCTTTGCCCCTGGGGGCCTTCAGGCCCGGGAGACTTGCGGGAAGCCCACTCCCTTAAGCCGCCGGAAGCCGAGAGCGCCCTTAAGACCGCACTGGGTCTTAATTTCGGCTTTTTCGCCTATTGGCCTCCGCCGGACAGCCACTATTTCTACTACTTGAAGCCGCCGGCCCAAGTTCCATCGGGCTTCAACAAGCGCCTCCAAATTTTCGCGGCCCAAGGCCGTCCCTTCCCGGCCGATTATTTCGAGTTGCCCCGGGATGACCGCCCAAACTTGGGCCAACTTCTCCTGATGATCCCGGAGTCCGAGTCAGCCCGGGCTGAAGCTGAACTGGACCGCCAACTCCCGGGCTTGTCCCGGCTGGTTTGCGCCTCCCCCTTCGGCGACGGTTGCCGCTGGCTGGAGGTGTTGCCTCCCGGTGTTTCCAAGGGCCGGGCCGCGGCCGCCCTGGCCGAGCGCCTGGGCTTGGACCGAAACCGGGCGATAGCCATGGGCAACGACCATAATGATCGTGATCTTCTGGATTGGGCCAGCCAAGCCTTCGTCACCCGTGACGCCCCCCCGGACCTTTTGGCCCGCCACCGGCCGATCGCCCGGGCCGGCCAGGGCGGCCTGGCCGAAGCCGTGACCAAAGTGCTGGACGGCCCCAAAGTATGACCCCTCCAGGCCGCGCGCTGGACCTGGTTCTGGCCGCCCTGATTTCCGGCGCGGCCCTGACCGGCCTGGTCCGGGCCGGGCCGGACTTCCCTTCGCCCCCGGACCTGCCGGCTGGGCCGGCCGCCTATAGGCCGGACGGCGGGCAGAGCCTGAAACCGGCCGGACCGTGGCCGCCCAATGCCCTGACCCGCCTGAACCTGGGCCGCCAGGTGGACCTTGCAAGCACTCCGGCTCACCTTTTGGCGGCCCTGCCGGGCCTGGGGCCCAAAACAGCGGAAAAAACCAAGGGCAGTGGCTGCCTTGACCGCCGGGCCCGGGCCTCCCTGAAGGGACTGATCAACGAAACATGCGCCCGGAACAACCCCTGACCATTTTTGAACTGCGGGCCAGGGACGAAGCGGCCCGGAATATTTTTGAAGACCCGGCCAACTTGGGCCGCCTGGGGCCCGCCCTGGCCGGGCTCCATTGGGAAGCTGATTTCGCCTTCGTTTTTTTTCAGGGCGAACCGGGACCGGACCCGGCCCGATTCCTGGCCGCCAGGCCGAACCTGACCCTGAACCACATCCACCACCTCACCTACGGCCAGTGGCAGGACGGCGCCGGGGCTGCCCCTTTCACTGTGGCCGGCCTGACCATCACTGGGCCGGACGAGGTCGGACCGGAGCCGCGTCTGATCATTGACCCCGGCCTGGCCTTCGGCTTCGGCGGCCATCCCACCACCAGGGCCTGCCTGGACTGCCTGGCCCTGGCCGTCCAAACCCCGCCATGTCCTCAATCGGCCTTGGACCTGGGCGCCGGCACGGGCATCCTGTCCCTGGCCGCGGCCCTCCTGGGGGTGCCCCGGGTGACGGGCGTGGACTACAGCCACCTGGCCGTGGCCGCGGCTCTGAACAACCTGAGCTTGAACGGCTTGGAGGACCGGGTGGAATTCCACCGGGCCCCGGCCCAACTCTTTTATGACCAGCCCGGGGAACTCCTTCTGGCCAACCTCCACCTGAGCCTGCAGGAAGAACTTCTGGACCTGGGGGCCTTCAACGGCCGTAGCCGAATCATCGTCTCCGGGCTTCTGCCCGGCGAAGGCGAACGCCTGTGGGAACGCCTGGCCCTCCTGGGGTTCAAGCTGGCCGACCAGATCCGCACCGACCGCTGGGTCACCCTCTACGGATTAAAAAAATGATGCATTTCTTCCAACTCCTGTCCGGCGGACACCAGACCCCGGACGAGACCCTGATCAAATCCATTTCCCGGGTCACCTGGGTGGGCGTGACGGTGAACCTGGCCCTGGCGGTGACCAAGGGCCTGGTCGGGTGGTGGGCCGGTAGCCGTGTTCTGATAGCCGACGCGGTCCACAGCCTGTCCGACTTGATGACCGACGGCATTATCCTGGTGGGGGTCCGCTATTGGGCGGCCCCGGCTGACGCCGGCCATCCTTACGGGCACCGCAAAATAGAGACCCTGGTCACCTTGAGCATCGGCCTGGTTTTGGCCGGGGTGGGGTTGTTTTTGGCTTACGGGGCCGTCAAGGCCCTCGTCCTGGCGGCTGATACGCCGGAGGCCGGGGTCCAGGCTGTCGGCCCGGCCGTCTGGGCGGCCCTGGCCTCGGCCTTGGCTTCCATAGTCTCCAAAGAATGGTTATACCGCTGGACAGCGGCCAGGGGGGCGGCCTTGAAGTCTTCGGCCCTTTTGGCCAACGCCTGGCATCACCGATCCGACGCCTTCAGTTCCATCCCCTCGGCTCTCGCCCTGGGGGGAGGCGCGGCGGGCGCCTATCTGGGCCGGAACCTGTGGTATCTGGATCCGGTCGGCGCCGTGGTGGTGGCCGTAATGATTATCGGGGCCGCCCGGGGCATCATCAAGCCCGCCCTGGCCACCCTTCTGGACGCCAGCGCCGGCCGCAAGCTGAGCGCGGCCATCCGCGAAACCATGGCCGCCACCCCGGGCGTCCTGTCCGGACACAAGCTGCGCACCCGCTTCCTGGGTTCGGACGCGGCGGAAGTCACTGTCCACATCCTGGTGGACGGCGGCCTGACCGTGGCCGACGGCCACCGTATCGCCGCCGACGTCAAATACCGCCTCCTGGCCCTGACCGTCCCCGGCTTGGAGGCCCGCATCGTGGACGTGCTGATCCACGTTGAACCGGGCGACCCCCGCTGATTCAACCTCCGGCCCTCATAAGGGCCAGGATTTTTTCAAAGGGCAGGCTGGCCTCCACCAGGTCCGCCAGGCGCTCGTATTCCCTTTCCTTGATTTCCTGGTAGGTGGCCGGGGCGGTTTCGCCGACAGGCTGCCCGCCCGGCCGGAGCCGGCCCAGGCCGGCCAGGAAACGGCGGGTGAAATCCAGGTTGTCGAAAAAACCGTGCAGATAGCTGCCGAAGACCCGTCCGTCGGCCCGAACAGCGCCGGTGGGCCGACCGTCGGCCAAATCATCGGCCAGGGGAGCCTGGCCGGGGCTCAGGCTGGTTTCACCCATGTGGATCTCATAACCGGCCAGGGTCAGTCCTCCGGTTTCGGCCAGGGGGCCGGCCGCGGGCCGAAGCCGATGGGCGGCCTGGACCGTGCGCTTGTCCCGGGCAAAGGTCGTCTCCACCTCCAAAAGCCCCAGGCCGGGCACGCTCCCCAGGCCGCTCTCCACCCCGTGGGGGTCGTGGATCATTCGCCCCAGCATCTGAAAGCCGGCGCAAAGGCCCACGACCACCGTGCCGGCCGCCGCCGCCCGCCGGACAGCCCCGGCCAGACCGCTTTTTTCCAAAAAGGCCATGTCCTCCAAGGTGTTCTTGGAACCGGGAATAATGATGAGATCGGCCCCGGCCAGAGAAGCCGGCTCATCCACATAGCTAAGACCCACTCCGGGCAGGGCGTCAAAGACGGCGAAATCAGTAAAATTGGACAGGCGGGGCAGCCGGATAACGGCCAGTTTGACTTCCGCCTCGAAGCCGCGCCGCTCCAGGCGGTCGGTCAGGCTGTCCTCCTCGTCCAGGGCGAATTTTGCGTAAGGTATGACCCCCAGGACCGGGAGGCCCAAAAGTTCCTCCAGCCGCTTAAGGCCCGGCTCCAGGATGGCCAAGTCACCCCGGAACTTGTTGATCACCAGCCCCTTGACCGTGGCCTGTTCCCGGGGAGGCAGAAGCTGGACCGTGCCGTAGAGGGCCGCGAAAACCCCGCCCCGGTCGATGTCGCCCACCAAAATGGCCGGGGCTCCGATTTCGGCCGCCAGGCCCAGGTTGACGAAATCGCCCTCCATAAGGTTGATTTCGGCCGGACTGCCCGCCCCTTCGATTATGACCGCCTGGTGCCGCCCGGCCAGGGTCCGGAAGGATTCCAGCACCACCGGACGCCAGCGATCCTTTACGGCGTAATAATCGGGCGCGGCCAGGTCGGCCTCCACCCGGCCGAGGACGATGACCTGACTTTTGCGGTTGGTGGTGGGCTTAAGAAGGATGGGGTTCATCAGGACCGAGGGCGGGAGGCCCGCGGCCTCGGCCTGGGACGCCTGGGCCCGCCCTATCTCTCCGCCCTCGGGAGTGACGAAGGAATTGAGGGACATGTTCTGGGCCTTGAACGGGGCCACGGACCAGCCCCGCCGCCGGAAGAGGCGGCAGAGAGCGGTCACCAAAAGGCTCTTGCCCGCCGAGGAGGCTGTGCCCACCACCATCAAGGTCAGGGCCGGCATGGATTCCTCAAGCCTGCTCCGGCAGATCGGTCCGCACGGCCATGACCGGGAACTGGCCCAGGCGGATGAGGCGGTCAGTGGTGGATCCGACCAGGATGTTCTCAATGAAACCCCGGCCGCGGACGCCCATGACGATTAGGTCTATGTGGTTGAGAATGGCGTATTTGTTGATCTCTTCGTGGGGATGACCGGCCAGGACAACGCTTTCCAGGGGCTGGTCCTGGTGGAGTTCGGGCATGATCTCACGAAGCTTACGATGCAGTTCGTCCTGGAGATCGGCGGCCAGGCCGTGTTCTTTCTGGGGGTCGAGCTTCAATAGCTGGGACAACTGGCTTGGTTCAATGACCGTGGCCAGGGTCAGCCGGGCTCCGAAGGCCTGGGCGAAATCCAGACCCCAGCGCACCGCGCCGGCCGAATCCGGTGAGAAATCACAGGCGATCAGCACCGAGTCAATGTTGCGCTCCAGTTGTTCCAGGGGCATGTCCCCGGGCACGATGAGGAAGGGCACGCTCAAGGTGTGCATCAGCTTGCGACTGACGGATCCCAGGAGCAGGCGCTCCAGGCCGCTGCGGGTATGGGTGGCGGCCACCATCAGGTCGGCTTGGCTGTCGGCCACTATCTGGAGTATCTCCTTGGCCGGATAGCCGATGGCTATGCGGAGGTCCCATTCCACAGCCTCGCAGCGGGCCAATATATCCATGACCTGGGCCCGGGCCGACTGCTCCACCCGGTTCCTCAGTTCCTGGGGATTCACCATGGTCTCCCCGTAGGGCGTTACGGCCGGCAGGTCGATTATATGGGCGACTATCAGGCGGGCTCCGTGGCGGGCGGCCATCTTGGCGGCCAGGGGCAGGGCCTTGTTGGAGCTTTCGGAAAGGTCCGTGGCGCAGACCACGGCGGCTAATTTGAACATTTCGGCCTCCTCCGGATATTCAAGGGGAGTGGTTCAGCCCCCGAAAACCAGACCTGGCGCTTCCCGGACTATTTCATCCCAGACTTCCGGCCCGGAAAAGCTCTCCGCGTATAGTTTCAGCTTGGGCTCGGTGCCGCTGGGCCTGAGGGCGAACCAGGAACCGTCGGCCAAGGTGACTTTCAACCCGCCCAAGGGAGCGCCATTGCCGGGCGCGGTGGTGGTCGCCGCAGTCACGGTGAGGCCGGCCAGGGCGGCCCCCTGGAAACGCCCGGGGTCCACTGTTTTTAGGACAGCTTTGTCCCGGTCCGTTACGGCCGTATCCAACCGGCCGTAACAGCCGACCCCGTGGCGCTCTGTCAGGCTCTTGTATATTTCGTGGGGGGCGCGGCCGGTCCGGGCCATGACCTCGGCGGCCAGAAGAGCCAGGGCGAAACCGTCCTTGTCCGTGGTCCAGGTGCGGCCGTCCCTCTGAAGCAGGCTGGCCCCGGCGCTCTCCTCGCCGCCGAAGAGCAGGGTCCCGGCGGCG
>Ga0082212_10005257_pt1 | contig 17710 bp, 17 predicted proteins | sample TergutNt197P3_FD_71548 | JGI IMG/M metagenome (GOLD analysis project Ga0082212, IMG submission 71548) | Neocapritermes taracua P3 segment gut microbial communities from Petit-Saut dam, French Guiana - Nt197 P3 | ecosystem: Host-associated > Arthropoda: Insects > Digestive system > Gut ... | reverse complement strand
GTTCATGAAATTACTTTGCCCGATAAATGAGAGATAGGACGCGACCGCTCCGACGCCGCTGAAATGCTCATGATCCTCGAGAAATAAAAGATATTTTTGTTCGGGGTCATAACTGAAGAATCTGTTGGATAGCATAAGCCCGAAAAGTGAGGAATAACCTCCTATAAGCGTCCCGGAGCAACAACCTTCACGCAGGGTTTTCCAGTGACTGTCACTGAAAAAACACGCCGCTTGGAACCCTTCGGCGAAATGAGAACAAAACTGCATATAATCATAATGTCTTAAATCAAAAAAAACGCCTGAACCCGAGCCGTAATATGTTATAAGACCGGTTTGGGCATAAACAGCGTTTAGAATAGACGTCCCGTCACTGTAACTGCTGAATAATTTCGGATGTCGCCGGATATTATCATAGTCAATCAACGGCAGAATCTCAACGGCGCTGTCGCCGCCGCCGAAAAGTATCATGTCCACCGAATCATCCGCGACAAGAGCGTTCAGATCACCCGCGCGTTCTTCTGCTTTCGCTGCATATCCGAAGCTGTCGCTCCAGAAATTATCTCCCAGCTTTACTCTGTATCCCAACCGTGTCAAAGCGTCGATAATAGCGTTATATTTTCCGGCTTCCGGTACATGACTCGGGCAGAAAATCCCTATAGTTCCGTTTTTCGGCAGTCTCTTTGCCAGCATAGTAGTCTCCCCCGGGTTTCAATTACTGTTTATTATATCAAAATCAAAGCCGATTTTAAATGCTGGAAAACGCCTGATTTGCGGTTATATCCGAAAGATGATTTGCTTGCGTATAATCCGGGTATTTGATAAAATAAATTATATTACAAAGCGGATCGGTTTTCTAATTTAAAGAAAACCGAATTATAAAACAGGAGAACAATGAGGGATAAAATATTTAAAAAAATAATGGTTGCCGCGCTCTGTCCGCTGCTATGTCTTTTGCTGTTCGGATGCTTCGGTAAAAAAGGGAAGGTGGATGTTACTTCGGCGACCGGACAAAATCAATCATATGTTCCGGGTCAGCTTATCGGGACATTTGACAGCGAAAGTGAGGCGAAAGAAGCCGCTTTGCTTTACGAAATCGAGCTTGAGTCCTACAGGGGCGGGGTCGCCGTTTTCAGGGTCGATAAAGATCTGCAGGAAACCATCTCTCTGGGTGAGAAGAACGGCTGGCCGCCGTTATACCTGAACCATATATATAAGATCGACGAATAAAGTAAAATCCAAAAAGGAGTAAAGAAAAATGCCGAGAGGAAAAGCTGTGTTTAGAAAGAGGAAACTAACAGCCGTTCTGCTGCTGGTACTGTGGATGATTACCATTTTTTCGGGCGGATTCACGGTGTGGGCGGAGGATGAAGAGCCGGGGGAAGATTACATACTTGAGACAGAGTTTGAACCGGGCGAAGACGATGAACTTCTTGAAGATGAGTTCTTTGAAGAAGACCGGCCGGCTGACGAACTCCCGGACGGCGGTGAGTTTGATGATTTTGAGATAATGGAATTAGCTGAAGATATTTTTCCCGGAATGCCGGAGAGTTATATTTTGTCAGCCGATGAGATTGATGACAAACGGGCGCTCGTATCCGAAGGAGTCATAAACGGTTTCGCAGACGCGGTATCGGGTGAGGATTATGTTGAAGGCGAAGTCGTTTTCCTTGCCGATTCGGAAGAACGCGCTCTTGAGGTCGCCGCGGCGTACGGCGCAGAGCTCAAAAGCTTTGGTGTAGGAGTGGCGGTCTTAGAGCTTCCGGAGCATGCGACGACATTCGACGCGCTGCTGTACGCAGCCGATACAGAAAACAATCTGCCGGCGGTATATCCTAACTTCATATATACCCTTCCCGAGGTATTCGAAGAAGAGATAAGAAATTCTGACAGCGTAGGTATGGGTCTATTCGCGGCTGACGCGCCGGTTAAGCAAACCTGGAAATCGAGTTTTACAGACCCTTTCCTCAAAAATCCCGACGCGGGAACCGATGGATATCAGTGGCATCACGATGCGATAGGCAGCTACGCGGCCTGGAGTACGACAACGGGTGTCGGCATAATTGTAGCGGTGCTTGATACCGGAATACAGAGCAATCATCCCGACCTTATTCCTGTATTGGCGGGGGATAACGGAGTTAATGATAATTTCGATGTAAATGATGTAGATAGTCACGGTACGCATGTCGCGGGTATAATCGGCGCGAGAGCAAATGGTATTGGAGGGCGCGGCGTGGCGCCGGGCGTGTCACTGTTACCAGTTAAGGTTCTGGGTGACGACGGCAATTCGACAGGCACCGGAACTACATCGAGCATTTACCGAGGTATCGAGTGGGTGGTTAACAGAGGCGGTACACGCCGCGCTGATATTATAAATATGAGTCTTGGCGGTTACAGCGATGACATTCCTTACAAGAAATCTCTGACCGATGCGATTAACAAAGGGATAGTCGTTGTGTCCACGGTTGGTAATGATAGTACGAATATCCGAAAATATCCTGCCACGCTTCCCGGATTGATCTGCGTAGCTTCGACTGATATGAACGGTATGCGTTCAAATTTCAGCAACTACGGCTCATGGGTGACCATTGCCGCGCCCGGTAGCAGTATACTCTCAACCATTCCCGGCAGTGCGTACATAGTAAAGAGCGGAACTTCAATGGCTGCTCCCATAGTAAGCGGCTGTGCCGCGTTGTATATAAGCACGCTTGATGCGAAACCCGCCAACGCCGCGGACGTCGCGAAGGTGAAAGCGGCTCTTGTAAAATACGCGGTAAAGGCGAACTCTCCGCAGATAGGTAAGATAGTTAATATCAGCGGTATGTTTGATTCTGTATTGACGACGCCGGTGTTCGCCGTGAAAAGGGGCGGTTCGCCTGTGGCGGACGTCAAGTCGCTTATCCCGGCAGACTGCATAGTGACCATACAGGGAAAAAACTTCATCGTGTACACCACCGACGGAAGCGCGCCGTCAGTCAAGGACGGCGTCGTGACCAATGGTATCAGCCTGGCAGCGGATACAACCAACATCAACTTAGATATGCTGCCGGAGGGTAAAATAACCATTAAGGCATTGTGCGTCAACGGACAGGGAAAGGTCAGCAAAACAGCGGCTTTTACCGTAACTACGATTTCGGCGTTATCCGCAAACGGCGCGAACGGCGGTATGTCGGAGATATCGGGATCCGGACGGATAGGTCAGGGAAGACAGGGCAGCTACAGCGCTGTCGTCACCGGCGCCGCACCTGCGGGGACTAATAAAACCATAGAGTGGAGCGTCAGTGATGCGTCAAAAGCTACGATAAATGACAAGGGAGTGTTAAGTATTAAGCCCGGGACGTCTGGCAGCGTTATCGTATACGCCCGCTCAAAAGGCGCTTCAGGCGGTTCGGTCTGGGCTTCGAAGACGGTTGAAATTACCCCGATCCTTATGACGTCGATGTCGGTTACGATTCCGGCGGGATACAAACTGGGGGTCGCCGGCACGGGTGCGGACGGTTTATACTCTTCCTTCCCTTTGATTCAACAAGCGAACTTTTCTGACGGGAGCAACATCCCGAGCCTTGACGGGTTTGTTAAATGGTCATCGAGTAATACCAAAGCAGTGGCGGTAAGTCAGGAAGGATGGGTCACGGCTATCGGTTCGGGAACCGCGACCATAACCGCGGTATCGACAGACGGCACAAATATTATAAATAAAATAACTATCACCAGCGTGATACCGGCGATGGGCGTTTATATATCCGGCAACCCGATTCAGTTAGCCTGCGGAAAATCCGCGGCGCTGAAAGCGACTACCTATCCCGCGAAGCCGACTGCCGGCGGGGTCATATGGTCGGTAGACGCGGCAAGCGCTTCAGCGGGCATAAAAATAACATCAAGCGGTAAGCTTACCGTTCCGAAAAACTCCGTCAGCATGACAATCGTTGTGACCGCGACGGCAAAGGACGGGTACGGCGCAAAGGCAAACGTGAATGTAGAGGTGGTCGATAAAGCCGCGTCGTCGGTAAAAATCTCAACCGCGGATATAAGCGGACGCGCAAATGATACACTCAATGTCAAAACAGTGGAGTTATTCACGCTCAACCCTCCAACGGTTTCTGCTTATGACAGGGTGGTCGGAGGCGCGAGCGCCGTTCCTACAGATGTTGATGAGACATATATCCAACTCATCGGCAATGCTGAAGGTCACGCGGTAAGCTGGAGCAGCGGTAATACGAAGGTGGCGATGGTGGATTCTTCAGGAAGGGTGACCGCAATAGGTCCGGGCAAAGCCGTCATTACCTGCACCGCCTCGGACGGAGGAGGCAAGAAAGCATCCTGTACCGTAAACGCCGTGATACCTGCGTCGTCGGTCTGGGTGCAGGGTTCAAGACCTTTGACTTCGTTCAGCACCCCGACATTAGCGTTCGGGAAATCCCTGCAGATGAAAGCGTCGGCGTTGGCGGCTTACGGCAAGGTAACAAATACTAAGGTTAGTTGGACCTACACATTGTATAAAAGCGACGGAAACTCAAACCCTGCCGGGAGCGCCTCTCTGACCGGCATGATTAAGCTGTCTTCATCCGGAAAGCTAACGCTTGATAAAAAGCTTGTTGATAACTGGATAGGGGTAATGGGATATAATGCGTATATTCGCGTGACCGCGACGGCAATGGACTGCAGCGGGGTATCGGGATATAAAGATGTGTTTCCCTGCCGCGGTACCGACGCAATGAAATTTCAATACTCATCATACAATGATAAAGTCGGCGCTTACGGGAAGATATATTTTACAGGAAGAGGACTAATTGGGAACAAATATTACGGCAATTATTATAATGATTATATAGTAACTACTTCAAACTCGAAGGTTGTTACTATATGCGATTACGGAGAGAATTATGTGGAAGTTTGGGCTCTATCAAAAGGTACTGCTATCATAAAAGTGATGTCCAACGACGGAACCGGAAAATCCGTGAGCGCCAAGATAACCATCAAAAAGAGCTAAGCCTTTCTCCCCATAAGTTTGACGCATCTGTTTCACCTGTGATATAGTACAGAAAATAATTAAAGAAAGGCGGTGAGGGAAATCTATATTCCGGAAATGAATTATTTCAGCGGTATATCAGCTGAACCGGAGCGTCCGGGTAACTGTTTACTCGGAACAGCGGCGATGTGTATTGTCAGTTCTGTTTTGCCGGTTATTTGTGCCGGTTTTTGCCTGTTACGGGATAGCTATGCCCATTTTTCCGTATTGAATACCTCTCGCCGCATTATTGTTCTGCCTTAGCAAAGGGCAGCGGAAGTTTTATGCGACCCGGGTATTCAAACTGCCCGGGTTTTTCATTTTATAAACCATATTTTAAGGAGCATTACGCTCATGATGAAATATTTTGCGACCGCGCGTTTGTCCGCTCTCGAGAAGACCAACGGCGGACTCATATACATTTTCCCTGATATTCTGATAAAGGTAATAACACTCATACCCCTGGTTTTTCTATGGCGTGCGGTCATGACCTCGGGAGTTGTGGTCGGTATGAGTCTCTCTCAGATGCTGACATATACCTATACGAGCGCGCTTTTAGCCGATATGCTGGTGGTGAAGACCGCCGCTTCCGGTTGGCTTTCGGAAGGGATTTTGCTCAGGCTATACTCACGCCCACTTCCGGTGGTAGGTCAGCTTGCCGCGCAGACAATAGGCGGATGGATACCGACATTGCTGTTCTTTTCGCTGCCAATGACGGTCATGGCGCCGCTATTCGGTATAAAACTGATACCGGCTTCTGTGTTTTTTCCGTTAAGTCTTTTATTGTGCATATCGCTCGGTTTTGCCGTTGACCTGCTTTTTTCCTGTCTTTCAATGAAACTAAGAAGTATGAACTGGCTTATCAGCCGTATGCGTATGGCGATAACTACTATTTTCTCAGGAACATTGATACCCATTATGCTGCTGCCGTTCGGAATGGCTCAAATCATGAAATATCAACCTTTCGCTTCACTGGGAGGCGCGGCGCTGTCTGTTTTTACCGGAACGGCAGATGTCGGAGAAACCCTTTTACTTCAGATAATATGGAATGCGGTTCTCTGGCCCGCCGCGCTGTTGGTATGGAAGAAATCGCAGGAGAGGATGGTGAGTTATGGCGGATAGGGTTTCGTTTAAACGTATTATAAAACTTTTAGGCATATCGGCTAAAATGGATTTGGTTTGGCTGCTTCGAGACACAAAGTTCGCTATAATCGGGATTTTCGGCGACATGGTAAACAATATCGCAGCCGTTTCCGGAGTTTTTCTGATCGCTGCGCGTTTCGGCGGTATCGGCGGTATGAGTGTCGACGAGGTTTTGTTTATGATGGCTTATTCCACGCTGACTACCGGGATTTTTATTTTATTCGGTTCGGGTAACAACATCCATATAAGCCGTGTAATAGGACGCGGACAGTTGGATCACCTGTTTATCCAGCCGCTGTCGCTTGCGGCGCAGCTGACAACCGGCGGATTCGTTCCCTTTACCGGCGGAAGCAACTTTGCCGTAGGAATAGTGCTCACGGTTATTGCTGTAAGAAGATTAGGTCTTAACATCACATGGTGGTGGATTGGCAAGCTGATAATCTATTTGTTAGCTACGATGATAATTATAATAGCGAGATCCTATCTCGTTTCGAGTTTAACATTCTATGCGCCGGTAGCCGCTGAGGAGATTTCCACCACCGCTATTGAAGGAACCTGGATGCTGAGTACCTTCCCGTTGTCAGGAATGCCGGGATTCATTCAAATCCCGCTGCTTACTATTCTGCCGGAAGGACTGATGGCATGGTTTCCGTCATTGAGTCTTTTGGGCAAACCTCCGATTATTTTCCCGGCGTATTATCCGATGGTTTTCGCTTTGATTATATCGATTGCCGCCGGTTATTTATTCAAGAAAGGACTCAACTATTATGTTAGCAAAGGGTCAAACAGGTATGTCCCGTACGGATTCCGCCGTTAAGATAAACTCGGTAACAAAAACATTCGCGCAGTGGCAGCGGGATAATACCGGCAAAGGGATTATCAGAAATTTGCTAAAACCGGAAAAACGCGTAATCACGGCGCTCGAAGACGTTAGCTTTGAAATCAACGAAGGTGAGTTTGTCGCGTACGCTGGTCCTAACGGCGCGGGAAAAAGCACCACCATGAAACTGCTTTCCGGAATGCTTATACCCACCAGCGGAGACATATCGGTTTTTTCTATGTCGCCTGTAAAACAACGCCGCGCGATAATGAAACGATTGGGAGTGCTTTTCGGTAACCGAACCGAACTATGGTGGGATCACCCGATAATTCAAAGTTTTGAATGGAAAAAGGTTGTCTGGGACATTCCCGACGAGGTATATAAGCGGAATCTCGACATGACGACTGAGCTGCTTGATTTGGAGGATTTGCTGAAAACCTTTGCGAGGGAACTGAGCCTCGGTCAGCGTATGCGGGCGGATCTTGCCATGATGCTGTTACATTCGCCCGAGCTGATATTACTGGACGAACCTACCTTAGGGCTTGACGTAATCGCCAAAAGACAGATGATAGAGTTTCTTAAAAAAATAAACCGCGAGAACGGCGTAACCATATTTGTCACGAGTCACGACATGCAGGATCTTGAAGAAATGGCGCAAAGGATAATAATGATCTCAAAAGGAAGAATTGCTTATGACGGAGAGTTCGACGGGCTGCGAGGTATTACCGGAAATCTCACAAAACTGATCGTCACCATGAACGGGCAAAACAATATTGAAATCGGAGAGATACAACCGATGAGCGTGAAAAACGGGGTTTTTGAATATGATATAGATACGGCAAAGACGCCTGTTAAGCTTCTGCTCAAACGGTTATCCGAAATTGACGGAGTAATTGATATAGAAATCAATAAAGCGCCCATTGAACAGGTGATAGCCGGTCTATATACCGCGTGGAAATAAGGATGAATAAAACTAAAAAAGCCGGATGATACCGGCTGAAAGTATGTTCTTTTAATCAATCACTCTGCTGAAATATAGTAGTAGTATATCGGCTGACCGCCGTCAACAAGAGAAATCTCCACATCTTTTGCCCTGGTCTTTATCTGTTCGACAACCGATTCCGCCTCGGTCTGAGAAATACCCTCTCCGTATATAAGGGTAACAAAATTTGTGTTTCGGGTTATAAAACGCCTGCAAAGCCTTACCGCCGCCTTGCTTATATCTGTTTCGGTAAACAACAGCCTTCCGCCTTCGAGAGCGAGTATCTGACCCTCCTTTATCTCCTTGCCGTCAAAGTCGGAGTCGCGCGCCGCCCAGGTAATCGAGCCGCTCTTTACCGCTTCGGCGGCTTCGCGCATCGCAATTGTATTATCCTCAAGGGACATAGTCGAGTCGAAAGCGAGCATAGCGGACAAACCTTGGGGAACCGAGCGGGTCGGAATGACCGTGATTTTTCTGTCGGAGATTTTTGCCGCTTGTTCGGCCGCGAGAATTATATTTTTATTATTTACAAAAACAAATACATTTTTAGCCGGTACGGAATGGACTGCGGCGAGGATTTCCTCTGTCGAAGGATTCATGCTCTGCCCTCCCTCGACCGTGCGGTCGGCGCCCAGGTCACAGAACAGAGCTTTCAGCCCCTTGCCGGTGCTTACGGCTACGAACCCGAACTGAACGTCTTGATCTACCGGGACATAGTCATACGATTCCGTCTTAACTTCGTAGTTCTCGTTGTGAGCAGATTCGCCCGCGTCAGCTTTAAGGCGCAAATACTGTTCGAGCATATTTTCAATTTTTATTTTACTTAGATAACCGTATGCGAGCGCTGCTTTCATCGCCTGGTCGGGATTCGGGGTGTGGACATGGCATTTTATCAGATCGTCGTCGTCTACGCAAAGAACGCTGTCTCCGATAGATTCAAGTACATTTCTCAGCTCTGCCGCGTCGGTATCGGGGTTCTTGATAACCAAAAATTCGGTACAGTACTCGTTTGTAAGGTCATCGCCTATTCCCTCGGCATAAACGCCCGTACCGCCGCTAACTATAACTTCTCCTTCAGCCAGTTGCATTACCGGCTTATTTCCGAGAGCCCGCAGCATTCCTTCTAAAATAATAATCAACCCTTTCCCTCCGGCGTCGACCACGCCGGCTTTTTTAAGAATGGGAAGCATATCCGGAGTTTGTTCAAGCGTCTGCTTTTGAACCTCAATAATGTACTCGATCAACTCCGAGACGCCGGCGTCCGGCGCTTTTATAACAGCCTTTTCGGCTGAAATGCGCGCAACCGTAAGAATTGTACCCTCGGTGGGTTTCATCACCGCTTTATACGCGGCGTCGACGCCTATCTGAAGCGACTCGGCAAAACATACAGAATCAGCCTCGTCTTTTCCCTGCATACCGCGGGAAAAACCTCGGAACAGCAATGAAAGAATAACGCCTGAATTGCCGCGCGCGCCTCGAAGAAGGGCAGACGACGCGACTGACGCTACCTTCTCAATCTTAACATCATCCGGAAGACGCTCAAGTTCGCCTATGGCATACCCTATTGTCATAGCCATATTTGAGCCGGTATCTCCGTCCGGGACCGGAAAGACATTTAATTTATCGACATCGGCTTTTTGGTTGTATATATTATTCGCGCCCGAGATTATCATATCCCGGAATTGATATCCGCTAATCATTGGAAGAACCTCCGCTTGTAAGACAAAGGAATACTATCCCGCGTCCATCTCATCTACATATATATTGATAGCATGGACTTCAAGCCCCGTTGACTGCTCAACGGAGTATTTTACCTTTTCGGTAAGATTTTCCACAATAGCGGAAATATTTACGCCGTAAACAACCTTTATATGTATATCAATAATCAGCTTATCCGAACGCTCATATACGCGGACTCCTTTTTCCGGAAAGTTCTTCCCGAAAAGCTTAGCGCGAAAACCTTCTACGGGTCCGCGAGTTGCCATTGCCTTTACACCGTAACTGCCGCTCGCGATGTTACCGACCAGATTTGCAAAATATCCGGAAGTCAGAGCGACCATCCCGAGAGGGGTTTTTATTCTGATCATTTAGTCCGCCTTTCGAATACAAAGGAATGATATATCCTGGCCTAAAATTGATTCGGAACGAAGCCTATGTTACATTTAATAGGTTAAAAAGTCAAATTCAGAAAGTTGCAAATATTTTTTTCTTGACATTTTTAGGAGTATGGGATATATTTGACTAACCTCTTTGCAGGCTTTATTTTTTGCGCTCTTGTCATTAAGTTATTGTAGCAAGTAAACGGGTCATATCTGCATCGAGGCAGGCGATAATGGAGGCGCCGGATAAATGACAGTTAAAATAACCTTAGCTTGTACCGAGTGTAAACAACGCAATTACGATACCACAAAAAACAAAAAAAACACACCCGAACGCATGGAGCGTAGCAAGTACTGCCGATTTTGCAAAAAGCACACAGTTCACCGCGAAACGAGGTAGAGCAGACCATGGCTGAGAAGAAAACACCCGCCGTCCCGGCAAGATCGTCTGCCGCGGCTCCGAAAAAGGGAAGGATTAAAAAATACTTCAGAGATATACGAAGTGAATTTAAAAAGATAACCTGGCCTTCCAAAAAACAGGTTTGGAATAACACGCTTGTTGTTCTGGTAACGGTTTTAATTTTCGGGATAGTCGTTTGGACTTTGGACTATCTGCTTGTTTCTGGGCGGGATTTATTGATGAATCTGTTTTATTAAGGACGGACCGAAAAATGGCTGATGCCAACTGGTATGTTGTTCATACCTACTCCGGATATGAGAATAAAGTGGCTACTAATCTTGAGAAGATGGTCGAGAACCGAAGACTTCAGGATATGATAGAGGAGGTCAGGGTTCCTACCGAGACGGTTGTCGAGATTAAAGATAATACGCGCAGAGAGGTCGAAAGAAAGATCTTTCCCGGATACGTACTGGTGAAGATGGTAATGACCGATGAAACCTGGTATGTTGTACGAAACATCCACGGTGTTACCGGATTTGTCGGAGCTTCCTCAAAACCTATTCCGCTGACAAGACAGGAAATAGATTCACTTGGCGTTGAAAAGAGAGAGGTACGGGTAGATTACTCAGTCGGTGATAACGTGAAGGTCGTTGAAGGACCTCTCGCCGGTTTTTTCGGGCTCGTAGAGGAAATAGACTCCGATAAGCAAAAGGTTCGCGTAAAAGTCAGCATGTTCGGACGCGAGACAACGGCTGAGCTCGGATTATCGGAAGTTTCTCAACTCCTATAGAGAAAAACAGTTATCAACTAATTAATAAGCCGGTTACGGTTTATCGGTCGCCGCGGCGACCATGTGGGAGGCAGGTAAATATTAATGCCTGTCGAGTAAACCACATATTGGAGGTATGAATTATGGCTCAAAGAATTGAGGCTTTCATTAAGCTTCAGATTCCCGCCGGCAAAGCAACGCCGGCGCCGCCGGTAGGTCCCGCGCTTGGTCAGCACGGGCTTAATATTATGAACTTTACCAAAGAGTTCAACGAGCGGACCAAAAATGACATAGGAATGATTATACCGGTCGTCATTACAGTCTTTGCCGACAGATCATTCAGTTTTGTGACAAAAACCCCGCCCGCGGCTGTGCTCATTAAAAAAGAGTGCGGTATTGAAAAAGGGTCGGGGACATCCAACAGAACAAAGGTCGCGTCTATATCAAAGGACGCGCTCAGGAGGATTGCCCAGCTCAAGAAACCCGATCTAAACGCCGCGGATGAAGAAGCCGCTATGCGCATGGTAGCCGGAACGGCGCGCAGTATGGGCGTTACGGTAGAGGAATAGAGGGGGATTTAAAATGAAAAGAGGAAAGTCATACAAGGAAAATTTCGCGAAAGTAGACCGTATAAGACAATATGAAGCAGCCGATGCCATGAGCCTTTGCCTTGACACGGCAAGAGCGAAGTTTGACGAGACTGTGGAACTGCATCTCAGATTAGGGGTCGATTCCCGTCACGCCGACCAGCAGGTCCGCGGAGCGGTAGTTCTTCCGAACGGAACCGGAAGAAGCGTCAGAGTAGCTGTGTTCGCCAGAAACACCGCCGCCCAGGAAGCTTCCGACGCGGGCGCCGAGGTGGTGGGCGACGAAGACCTCGCAAATCGTATTCTAAACGAGAATTTCATGGACTTTGACGTGGTAATCGCTACGCCCGACATGATGAGTGTCGTGGGAAGATTAGGAAGGGTATTGGGACCGAGAGGACTCATGCCTAATCCAAAAGCCGGTACGGTAACCCCTGACGTAGCTAAAGCCGTGGAAGAAGCAAAAGCCGGAAAGATAGAATATCGTTTGGATAAAAGCAACATCATACATTGTCCGATAGGAAAGATTTCATTCGGCGCGGATAAATTAGTAGAGAATTTTGAAACATTGGTTGAAGCGGTAGTCCGGGCAAAACCTGCTGCTTCAAAAGGTCAGTATATCAGGTCCTGTGTTGTTTCTTCGACCATGGGACCGGGAATCAAGATAGCTACTCAGAGATACATGACCTCGGCGGCGGTCGCTCCGCAGTAAAACTCTTGCGGATGTTGACAAAATAAAATAATTAATTTAATATAAAAATCTGCCGATACACAATATAATCCTGAGACAGCTGGTGTGAAAACATAAGAACCGACAGGTTCGCCCGCCGAGGAGAGCATAAAAAACAGTATTCTGTTTGTGCCCTTCCTCGTTTACGGGGAAGGGTTAAATATATCAGTTAGGAGGAAAAACATGCCGAGTCAAAAGATACTTTCAGAAAAACAGCAGGTCGTAGAGCAGATAACCGAAAAACTCAAAACCGCGGTTTCGGTAATTGCGGTTGACTACAAAGGAATAAACGTCGCGGACGACACAGCGCTTCGCGCGGAGATGCGGGAAAACGGGATCGATTACTTTGTGGTCAAAAACTCATTATTAAAACTTGCATGCGGAAAATCAGATTTCGAAGAGTTTGTCCCGACTCTTGTCGGATGTACCGCGCTCGCGGTATCGACTGGAGACGCATTGGCGCCCGCTAAGGTAGTCCAAAAGTATTCAGACAGACTTCGCGACGTTTATAACCTGAAAATCGGTTATGTCGACGGAAGGTTTGTCCAGCCGGCTCAAATAAAAGAAATAGCGTCGTTGCCGCCCAGAGATACCTTAGTTGCCATGGTAGCCGGTTCTCTCAACGGTATAATTGCCGGATTTGCAAGAGCTATATCAGAAGTTTCAAAACTAAAAAGTCAAACGGCATAGCCGTAATAAATCAAAACGGCGGATAAACGCCGGGATTAACAAAACGGAGGAAAGAAAAATGGCGGAAATAGCGAATATCATTCAAGAGATTAAAGGTATGACGGTGCTCGAGCTAAACGAACTTGTTAAGGCTATTGAAGAGGAGTTCGGGGTATCCGCGGCGGCGACAGCAGTAGCTGTTGCAGGACCCGCGGGCGGTGACGCTGACGCCGCGGCGGCTGACGAGAAGGACTCATATGATGTTGTTCTGACCGAAGTGGGACCAAATAAAATGGGCGTCATTAAAGCTGTCAAGGATATAACCGGGCTCGGACTTAAAGAATCAAAAGAATTAGTGGATAATGTTCCAAGACCGGTCAAAGAAGGCGCGTCGCAATCTGAAGCAGAGGATATACAACGAATCCTTAAGGAGACCGGAGCAACGGTAGAACTCAAGTAGACTGCAAACACAATAATAACTCCTTTCGTGATTTCTTGCGGAGGGAGTTATTTTTAACAGAGTCGCGTTCCGAGTTGTTTTCAAGACCTTATGTGGCGATATTTATTCTTCTATGAGAAGACGTTCAATAGAGAGCGCCTTTCCTGTTTTTTCGTTGATTTCAACTAAAACACCCGAGAGCGAACAAGGACCGTCGGCAGGAGTTAGGCGGGAAGGAACGCTGAAACGCTGCTTTTTTATCGCCTGTTTGATATCTATACCGATTACTGAATTAAACGGACCGGTCATCCCTATATCGGTGATATAAGCGGTTCCCTGCGGGAAAACAGTCTCGTCGGAAGTCGCGACGTGGGTATGTGTACCGAAAACCAAAGAAACACGCCCGTCAAAACAACGGGCGAAAGCGATTTTTTCGGCTGAGGCTTCGGCATGAAAATCGACTATGATGATCTTGGTGTCCGCGTCACTTAGAATATCGTCCATAGCGTCAAAAAAGTTAGTCGGATGGAGAGGCATAAATGCATTGCCCAAGATATTAACGACAAGCGCGCGGCAATAACCCATATCAAAAACAGATATCCCCGCTCCGGGAACCCCTTTCCCGAGGTTATACGGTCTTAACAGAAAAGGGGTATTATCGAAAAGGTTTTCATAGCCGGACATGTTAAAAGCATGGTTGCCGGTTGTTATCACATCCGCTCCCGCGGAAAAAATACGGCTTATACCTTCATTTGTAACGCCGGTTCCCCCGGGAGCGCTGTTTTCGGCATTGGCGACTACCATATTGATTGAATACAGTTTTTTAATAACCGGAAGTTTGCGTTCGAGAAAAGCTATACCCTCATTACCGCAGATATCTCCGACAGCGAAAACAACCATAACTATTTGGCGTAGTCAACGGCGCGGCTCTCGCGGATGACGTTGACTTTAATTTGGCCGGGATAGTTAAGTTCGCCTTCGATGCGTTTTACTATATCGTGAGCCACTACGGTGAGTCTATCGTCTGATATAATCTCGGGTTTGACTAGTATACGTATTTCGCGTCCTGCCTGTACCGCGAAAGAATGATCGACTCCTTCAAAACTGTCTGCGATCTCTTCAAGTTTTTCAAGCCTCTTGATGTAGTTTTCAAGATTTTCACTGCGCGCGCCCGGGCGAGCCGCTGATATGGCGTCGGCTGCCATAATTATATAGGCGAGCGGCGTCTTGGCTTCCACATCTCCGTGATGCGCTTCTATGGCATGAATGATTTCTTCGGATTCCTTATACCGTTTTGCAACCTCGATACCTATCTGCACATGAGAACCTTCCGTCTCATGGTCAAGAGCTTTTCCGATATCATGAAGCAATCCGGCCCGGCGGGCTTTTGCTGAATCCAAACCTAATTCGGAGGCGATGATACCCGATAACAAGGCAACCTCAACCGAGTGATTCAACACGTTTTGCCCATAACTCGTGCGGTAATAAAGACGTCCGAGAATTTTGATCAGTTCAGGGTGAATGCCGTGAATTCCGACTTCAAGAACGACTCGGTCTCCCTCGCGTTTAATAATTTGATCTACTTCTTTACGAGCTTTTTCAACCGTTTCTTCAATTCTCGCGGGATGAATTCTTCCGTCGGTTATAAGCTTCTCTATAGAACGTCTGGCTATCTCGCGCCTGACCGGGTCAAAACACGACACCGTAATAGCCTCAGGTGTGTCGTCGATAATTAAATCAACGCCGGTTACTGTTTCAATGGTTCGGATATTCCGTCCCTCACGCCCGATTATACGACCCTTCATCTCGTCATTAGGAAGCGCTACCACCGACACGGTAACCTCCGAAGAATGGTCGGCTGCAGTTCTGGCAATTGCCATGGTAATTATGTTCTGGGCAATTCTATCAGATTCATCAAGCAGATTCTGTTCGTACGCCTTAATTCTGAACGCCTTTTCATGATCAAGTTCCAAATCCATTTGCGAGAGAAGCATCTCTTTTGCCTGTGTCTCGGAGAGTCCTGAAATGCGTTCAAGCGCTTCAAACTGACTTCTTTTGAGCTGCTCCGCTTCATCAAGTTTATCTTCAAGATTTTTTCTTTTATCCTGCAGACTCTGAGAGTCTCTGTCAAACTGTTCTTGTTTCTTTTCGAGGGATTCTTCTTTTTGAGTAAGACGTCTTTCCTGTCTTGAAATTTCGCTTCGCCTTTCACGCAAATCTTTTTCAGATTCATTGCGCATCTTGAAGATTTCGTCCTTAGCCTCTAAAACGACCTCCTTGCGGCGCTGTTCGGCATTTTTAATAGCGTCGTTAACGATACGTCTCGATTCATCTTCCGCGGAGCCGATACGAGCTTCCGCCACCCTTCTGCGATGGGCGACTCCGATAAAGAAGAACGCGACCCCGGCTGCAACGGCGGATACGATACCCACAATAATCGGGATAAAAATATTCATTTGTAATTAACCTTACGGTCCTCCTGTAGTATTTTAATCAGAATTATTTTCAGATATTTTGTAAAAACGCATTGGAAAATCACACCAATCCGGTTGATTACTGTCACGATATATGTAATAAACCAAAAGCCAATCGACAAGCTATGAGGCTGATTGACATAAAATCAAACATAAATATCCGGCTTTATTGTAAATGCATATTAACATGCTGTCAAGAAAGACTTTAAAACCACTTGCGCGTATTCCGGAATATGATGTATGATTAGTTCATTCTTTGAGGTTTAAGGAGACGTTATGTCTGATTTTTCAGGAAAAATATTACTGATAACCGGAGGAACGGGGAGCTTCGGAAACGCCGTGCTGCGTAGATTCTTAAATACAGATATCGGAGAAATTCGGGTTTTCAGCCGGGACGAGAAAAAACAGGATGACATGCGCCGTCAAATAAGCGATAACAAGGTGAAGTTTTATATAGGCGACGTAAGGAATCACGAGAGCATAATGCAGGCGATGCAAAAAGTAGATTATGTATTCCACGCCGCCGCGCTCAAACAGGTGCCCAGCTGTGAGTTTTTTCCTATGGAAGCAGTCAAGACCAACGTCATCGGAACCGACAATGTGTTGGACGCGGCTGTGAGAAATTCAGTAAAAAAAGTTATCTGCCTTTCATCAGATAAAGCCGCGTATCCCATCAATGCGATGGGAACATCTAAAGCGATGATGGAAAAAATCGCGAAAGCCCGGGCACAAAGCAGCGACGAAACAATTATATGCTGTACGCGCTACGGAAATGTAATGGCAAGCAGGGGAAGCGTGATACCTCTTTTTATAGAGCAAATAAAAACAAATAAACCCATAACCATAACAAACCCGTATATGACCCGGTATTTAATGAGCCTCGATGAAGCGGTGGATTTGGTGTTGTTCGCGTTTGAAAGAGCTTCTCCCGGAGATCTTTTTGTTCAAAAAAGTCCCGCATGCACAATCGGGGATCTTGCGGAGGCGGTTCGCAGAATATTTAAAGATACCGGAACAAGAATGATAGGCAGCCGGCACGGGGAGAAATTGTATGAGACGTTGCTGACAAGCGAGGAACGAATGCTCAGTGAAGACCTCGGGGATTATTTCAAGGTCGCGGCGGATAACCGGGATTTGAATTATGATAAATATTTCGTGGACGGAACGGTCCGTACCGAAGATCCCGAACCGTATACAAGCCATAATACCATCCGGCTGACGGTCGATGAAGTTGTGGATAAGCTTTTAGGGTTAAGACTCGTTCGAAACGCGCTCAGAAGTATTTAGACGATGCGAAAAGGAGAAAATCATGTTAAGAAACGCGTCAGCCGGAGTTATTCGGGTAAGCGAAAAAAATCCGCACTATTATGAGTACAAAGGAAAAGAAATCCTGCTGATAACCTCCGCGGAACACTATGGAGCGATCATCAGCGAAAAATTTGATTATATAAAGTATTTCGACACTCTTTATGAATACGGCTTAAACTATACGCGGATATATCCCGGAGCGATAATAGAACCGGAAGGATTTTGGCTTACCGAGGATATGTTGGCTCCCGGTAAGAATATTATTCTGCCGTGGGCGCGTTCGGA
>Ga0082212_10005256_pt1 | contig 17712 bp, 22 predicted proteins | sample TergutNt197P3_FD_71548 | JGI IMG/M metagenome (GOLD analysis project Ga0082212, IMG submission 71548) | Neocapritermes taracua P3 segment gut microbial communities from Petit-Saut dam, French Guiana - Nt197 P3 | ecosystem: Host-associated > Arthropoda: Insects > Digestive system > Gut ... | reverse complement strand
ACAGGAGTTGTGTGTGTGTGTGTGTGTGTGTGTGTGTGTGTGTGTGTGTGTGTTTAAAAGAAATAACGAAACGTGCAACTTTATTGTGTTAAAAACACAGTAATGAGACGATATTTTTTTTATAAAAGTCATAAGGTGTTTATTGTAATGCAAATATAATGCAAAAAATCAAAATGCAAGGCGAATCTTGAAACTTTCTAACAAATCTCAGAAAACAATATAAGCAGCTGTTAGGAAATTTTTCATTTATTAACGTTCGGAATTATCTCTTTTAGTCTTGTACATTTATTACGGTACTCTGTACCGTTGGCACATTCGTATATAATTGAAACTACAACTATTCCGGCTGCTCTGCAGCCGGGAAAAGGAAGATGCAGAGCACTTGAATAGTTGTAGTCGATGAATCTACCCAAAAAATAGTAGGTGCAGAACACCGTAACAAGACTAAAAGTGATAATTCCGTAAATTATTTAAAAATAATCTCTTATTTTTTATAATATCTTATCCAACTGTCCGGTATTCTGCCCGATTTAGATTCTTCATATTCTTGCCTGCAGCAAGCGTAAATTTCCTTTTCTCCCGCTGCGTTGGGAATTTCTATCCACCACCGATTATTGACGGGATTTTGATAAAAAACAATATTTTCGTCTAATTGCTCCTGCTGAACAATGTATTTTTCATAAGCATCAATGCTTTTTATCGGATAATCTTTTTGTCTGTTGTTCAAACCCTCTAAAAAATGCCAAATCATCTGTGCAGCCAAAGCAGCAGACTGATGATTGCGGTCGAAATCGGGATTCATCTCAAAAACGCCGAATGTTTTAATTCGGTCGCTATATCCGGCAAATAAGCTTAACTGACAAGCTTCTTGCGCTGTCAAACCATTCGGATTGGCATACAGATAAGCCGGAGAATCCGATTGTTTTATGGCGCTCATATCGAAACTAAGCAAATCCGTATCTCTTATAATCGGCTCAATTTGACCAATGTTTGCTCGCACCATTCCGAGCCTGACGGCACATTGATTGTGTTTTTTCAAAAAATCTAATTGGTTTTCGGGCACAAAATACGACTGATACGCCAACATTTCCAATCGACGCAATTGTTTTTCATTCAACAAATGACTCACAAAAGAATGCGAATGAAAATCATGGTCGTCTTGTCCCAAGTCAATTTTATTATCTACAATCGTTACATTCAATTTCGGCTGACGCGTTTTCAATCCATTAAAAATCGAAAGCGTAAAATCTTGCGAACCGCCCAAAATAATGCTGACGATATTTTTTTCCGCCAATTCCGAAACAATATCTTTCACGGCAGCATAAGTGTCTTTTGCTGTGTTCCCTTTCACATTGCCCAAATCGCAAATGTTGAGCTTTTTGAAATTGCTTTGAAGCGCATACAATTGTTTGCGAATAATATTAGGCGCATCTCCACAACTTCTGTTTTCTACGCTGTTGATACATTCTTCCACTCCAATAATGGCAACATCATAGTCCTTTCCAACAAAATGAGCATCAAGCCTGTTTTCGTTTTTATAATAATTAGTAGCAATTTTTTCGATAATTGGTTTAGAAAAATATTCTTCGATAGCCATAGTTTGATTTACGATTTTAGATTTACGATTCCGGTCGCTGAGCGGGTTCGAAGCGTAGATTTACGGTAATTCTAAATTTTTATTTTATTTCTAATGAAGCAAAGTTAATGGATAAACTAAAACCACAAACGAATTTTTTTATTATTTTTGAAAAATTATTTTTAGCTAATAAAACGATTGAGATTTTACTGACAATAAATCGTAAATCTAAAATCGTAAATCCAAGATTTATTGTATGTTATTTTCAGAAATCATAGGTCAAGCCGCTATAAAAGAACGTTTTATTTCGACCATCAACGAAGGAAAAATGCCTCATGCACAACTTTTTGTCGGAAAAGAAGGCATCGGAAAACTTCCATTGGCTATTGCTTACGCCCAATATGTGTGCTGCACCGACAGAAAGGATAATGATTCGTGTGGCACCTGTCCATCGTGCGTGAAGTATGCGAAATTGGCGCACCCCGATTTACATTTTGTGTTTCCGATTATTAAACCCGGTTCGTCGAAAGCCGTTTGCGATGATTACATTCAAGATTGGCGCGATATTATTCGCGAGAAAAAATATTTTAGTTATAATGATTGGTTGTTGAAACTTGACGCAGGCAACAAGCAAGCCACCATTTATGCCGACGAAAGCGAAGAAATTTCGCGCAAGTTAAGCCTGAAATCGTACGAATCGGAGTACAAAGTAATGATTATTTGGCAGCCCGAAAAAATGAATGAAACGTGTGGAAATAAACTGCTCAAAATTTTGGAAGAACCGCCTGCCAAAACGCTTTTTTTCTTGGTAACCGAAAATCCCGATGCACTTCTCGTTACGATTCAGTCGCGCGCGCAGCGAATTAATATACCAAGTATAACGGTACACGATTTAAAAAAAGAATTAACAGAAAAATTTACTATTTCGAGCGAAGAAGCCACAAATATTGCGCGTGTGGCGAACGGCAGCTACATTAAAGCCGTAGAAACCATCGAAATGAGCGCCGAAAATAAAGAAAATTTCGAGCGATTTGTGTCTATTATGCGCTTGGCTTACACTAAAAATGTGAAAGGCATAAAAGAATGGGCGGAGCAGATGGCAAGCATTGGTCGTGAGCATCAGAAAAACTTTTTGATGTATGCGCAGCAAATGATTCGCGAAAATTTTATGCTGAATTTTCGACAAGAAGACCTAAATTATATGACTAAAAACGAGCACGATTTTTCGGTTCGCTTTTCGCCGTTTATCAACGAACGAAATATTATCGACATTGTGGCGGAGTTTGCCTTGGCACAACGACACATCGAACAAAACGTAAACAGCAAAATGGTGTTTTTCGATTTAGCGTTGAAATTTATTGTTTTGCTCAAAAAATAGTATCTTTGTTGCCCACAAAGCCACAAAGTTCACTAAAAAACGTTGTGTTCTTTGTGCCTTTGTGGGAACTAAATATAAAACAAATGGATTACACATTAAATATTAACAGTATAAAAATGACCGCGCAAGGCTGCAAAAAAACAGGTGCGCGGAAACTATCGATTTTCGATTGGTTTTCGGATTTGCCCGAAACCATCAAAGAAACAGACTATGTAGAGGTGCAATTTAAAAACACTCGCAAAAGTTTTTTTAATAACTCTACCAAAATAATGCTGAAAAAAGGCGATATTGTGGCAGTAGAATCGTCGCCCGGACACGACATCGGCGAAGTAACAGCTGTGGGACAAATTGTTCTTTTTCAAATGAAAAAAACCGGATTCGACCCGACAAAAAATGAAATAAAACGAGTGTATCGCATTGCCCGTCAAGGAGATATTGACAAATGGAATGAAGCCAAAGCGCGCGAAGATCAAACGATGATAAAGTCGCGTCAGATTGCCGAAAAGCTCGGATTGAATATGAAAATCGGCGATGTAGAATTTCAAGGCGATGGCAACAAAGCGATTTTTTATTACATTGCCGATGAGCGTGTTGACTTTCGTCAACTGATAAAAGATTTGGCAGAAGAATTTAAGATTCGGATTGAAATGAAACAGATTGGTGCGCGCCAAGAAGCCGGGCGCATCGGCGGTATCGGTCCGTGTGGCAGACAGCTTTGCTGTTCGACGTGGGTAACCACTTTTAATTCCGTTTCCACGAGTGCGGCGCGCTATCAAGACATTTCGCTTAATCCGCAGAAATTAGCAGGACAATGCGCCAAGCTGAAGTGCTGTATGAACTACGAACTTGACGTTTATTTAGACGCAATGAAAGATTTGCCGTCGAAAGAAATTCCGTTGGAAACGTTGGACGCGACTTTTTATCATTTCAAAACCGATGTATTTAAACGTCAAATGACATATTCATCAGATCCCAATTATGCGGCAAATTTAGTAACGCTTTCGGTGGAGCGCGTCAAAGAAATTATGGCGATGAACAAAACCGGAAAGAAGCCCGAAAAATTGGAAGAAAAAACGGAAACGAACAGAAAACCGGAAGTTGATTTTCAAAACGTGGTGGGACAAGACAGCTTGACCCGTTTCGACAAAAAGAAAAATCAACAGAATAGAGAAAAACAAAACAACTTTAATCAGAACAAGCCGAAACAACACGACGAACAGCAGCAACCAACGGCTCCGCAAGAGAATCAAGAAAACAGAAAATTCAACAACAACCGCAAGAAAAAACGCAGAAGACCTAACAACAATGAAAACAAAAACGAGAGCAACGCTTAACATAAGCTTTTTGTTGGTGTTGAGCATCGCATTTTTGTTGTCTTGCACCGACGGCACCATTTACCACCAATACGCTGCTATTGACAAAGATGGTTGGAACAAATATGCGGCGGCAGTTTTTAAAGCCGATATAAGCGATACGGTTGGCGATTATAACGTTATTATTGATATTAGACACCGAACCGATTATCCGTATCAAAACCTGCACCTTTTTGTGTATTCGTATTCGCCCGACAGCGTGATGATGGGCGATACGTTGAACTGCTTTTTAGCTGATAATCAAGGGCGATGGGTAGGAAAAGGCATTAGTTCCACCAAAAACCTGCCTATTTTGTATCTGCATAATATCAAATTTCCGACTCCGGGCGTTTATACATTTGAAATAAAACAAGGAATGCGTGATGATATGTTGCGAGGTATTAACGATATCGGGTTGAGTATTCAAAAAACACCTTAAAAAGTTTGTTTTTATACCAAGACTTGGTATATTTGTGAAAAATAACAAAATGTCATGGCAAGGAACACATCTATATTACTTGGAGATTATTTTGAAGGCTTTATTGCAGAGCAAGTTAAAACGGGAAAATATTCTTCGGCAAGCGAAGTTGTAAGAACTGCGTTACGTCTATTTGAGCAACAAGAAAATAAAATCAAAATCTTGATTAATGAGTTAAAAATCGGCGAAAAATCGAAAATGATTGCTGATTTTGACAGAAATCAAGCGTTGAAAAACCTTCATGCCAAATATTTGCAATGAAATACAAAATAAGCGAAAAAGCATTTGAAGATATTGAAAATATTTGGCTTTACACAGTAGAAACTTGGTCGGCACAGCAAGCCGACAGGTATTATAATTTGATTTTTGATGAAATAGAGTACATAGCAGAATATCCATTGTTGGGGAAAGATTACGGTCATGTCAGAAAAAATTACCGATGTTCCAAAATAAAATCACATCTGATATTTTATAGATACAAAACAAGTGAAGAACTTGTCGAAATAATTCGTGTACTTCATCAAAGTATGGATATTGAAGAAAGATTGAAAGAATAAAAAATGGGAAAAAATAAACTTCAAAAATTCAACGACATGGAGGTTTTGCCTCATGTTTTTCAATATTCGTTTTCCGATTTGCAACAAAAACCTTTCGAGTTAAAAGGAAATTGGAAAAAAGATTTTTTCAAAAACGAAAATCCCATTATCTTGGAACTTGGCTGTGGAAAAGGCGAATACACCGTTGCGCTGGGAAAACTTTATCCCGACAAAAATTTTATCGGCGTGGACATTAAAGGCGCGCGTATGTGGACAGGCGCACGGCAATCGCATGCAGATGGTATGAATAATGTCGCTTTTTTGCGCACGCACATTGAAATGATTCCTCATTTTTTTGCCAACAACGAAGTTGAAGAAATCTGGCTCACTTTTCCCGATCCGCAAATGAAAAAGTGCCGAAAAAGGCTCACGGCGACCAATTTTATGCACCTCTACCAACAAATTCTAAAACCGAACGGAATTATACACTTGAAAACCGACAGTAATTTTATGTTTACTTATACCTGCGAAATGGTAAAAGAAAATAATTTCAATGTGCTGTTTTGCAACGAAGATTTATATCATTCCAATTTGAATGACCCGATTTTGTCCATTCAAACGTTTTACGAGCAACAATGGCTCAGTCGCGGATTAACTATTAAATACATAAAATTTGAATTGCCGCACAAAGCTGATTTAATTGAGCCAGATGTAGAAATTGAACACGATAGTTATCGGAGTTTCGGGCGGAATAATAATAATTTAAAAAGCATAAAACAATGAAAAAAATTACGTTGATTACAGCAATGATTTTTGCTTTTACAATGTTTGCCAATGTAGCAACGGCGCAAAATGAATCCATTTATGACTTAGATGTGTCTATGGATAATGGCATAAGTTTTTATTCTACTTACGATATGAATAATGCAAGTATTATTCATTTATCTTCTTATGATGGAACATCAAATAATCAATTATCTGAATGGATTTTCCGTCGTAATGAGTATGATTTGAATTCTATTTCTTTTACTCACCCAACTACTGGTTTTCCAGCTAATTGTGAAAGTACGGAAGATGATGTTTATAAGGTAATCATTTATGATGATTATGATTATAGTCATCTTATAAACTGGTTAATTCCAGATGAAGATAAACTTACAAGAATAGAATTATATATTGAAGGCGAGGGCTTTATTTCACCTTTTATTTCGTCAGGTATAAGTACACAATCGTTAGGAAGAAGTAATGTATTGACTTTCTTTTATCCTACAACTACTTCTTTGAATACAACGATAAACAGTAATAAAAAAGCAACAGGTTATTACAACATTCTTGGCACAAAACTTCTCCAAGAACCAACAAGCGGAATATATATTATAATGTATGATAATGGGCAAACCGAAAAAGTGATGAAATAATAATAATTTGAAAAAACAACAATCGCAACTTTTCGGGAATAAAATCCAAAAAAGTTGCGATATTTTTGGATTTTATTCCTGAAAAGTCAAAAATTATGCCTTAAATTTTATTATTGGATTATTTTTTATAGCTATTTGTCGATAAAATTTTTAAAAGAAAATGCAATATTACCCAAATTTAATACTCGACGCTTTAAAACACGTTCGTTATCCGGGCACTGGAAAAGACATCGTTTCGTCTGAAATGATAGAAGACGATATGCGAATTGACGGAAACAAAATAACTTTTTCCATTATTTTCGACAAACCAAACGACCCTTTTGCACGTTCGGTGGTCAAAGCTGCCGAGCAAGCCATTCTTACTTATGTGGATAAAGACGCTGATATTAAAGGAAATATCGCTATTAAATCACGGATTGTTGTAGAGACGTTGCGCGCAACGTCTCTACTGTCCGATGTAAAAAATATCATTGCCGTTTCTTCCGGCAAAGGCGGCGTTGGAAAATCGACCATTTCGTCGAATTTGGCTGTGGCGTTAGCGCAGTTGGGTTACAAAGTCGGCTTGCTCGATGCCGATATTCACGGACCGTCGGTTCCGAAAATGTTTGGGTTGGAAAATGCGCGCCCAATTCTTGAAAATATTGACGGAAAAAATTTAATTATTCCCGAAGAAAAATACGGCATAAAAACATTGTCTATCGGCTTTTTTGTGAATCCGAACGATGCTGTTGTTTGGCGTGGCGGAATGGCAAGCAACGCGCTGAAACAGCTTATACAAGAGGCGCATTGGGGCGAACTCGATTACTTCATCATCGACTTACCGCCCGGCACAAGCGATATTCACTTGACGTTGGTGCATTTGCTTGCCGTAACAGGCGCGATTGTGGTGAGCACACCGCAAGAAGTAGCGTTGGCAGATGCGCGCAAAGGAATAAATATGTTTCAAAATGATAAAATTAATATTCCCGTGTTGGGTTTGGTCGAAAATATGGCGTGGTTTACGCCTGCCGAATTGCCCAATAATAAATATTATCTTTTCGGAAACGGCGGCGTCGAGAAATTGGCGGAAGAACTGAATGTTCCGTTACTGGGGCAGATTCCGATTGTGCAAAGCATTTGCGAAGGCGGAGATGCCGGAAAACCGATTGCGTTGAATCAAGATTCTATTACAGGACAAGCGTTTACAGCTTTAGCCAAACAAGTAGTGGCGCAAGTAGAATTACGGAACGAAAAGTTACCACCAACTCAGAAAGTAGAAGTAAAAAAATAGAAATTATCGGCAATTTACAGGTGCAAGAAAAGCATCTTCGATATGTTCTATTTCAAAATCATTTCCTCGAGGTAAAACCGTAATAACATCAAACCGCGTTTCTTTATTGATGTCGTAAGTCAGAATATATTCGGTGGCAGCACGCACAATATTTTTAATTTTTGCGTTTGTGATAGCATCTTTTGGGTGTTCAAAAACATCTGTAGAGCGTGATTTTACTTCCACAACGATTAGCATGTCATCTTTTTCGGCAACAATATCCAATTCTTTTCGGTCATATTTCCAATTGGTGTGCCTAATAATATATTCCTTTTTACGCAAATATGCTTGAGCACGTTCTTCTCCCAATTTTCCAAAATCATTATGTTCAGCCATTTTAAATGAGTTACAAGTTTTTCCCACAAAGACACAAAGTTCACTAAGAAAGTTTTCAATAAATTTAGTCATTTTCTCGCAACAGCATAATCCAAATAAATTTGGCTTCTACATATTGCTTAACGAAAATGTTGTGTTCTTTGTGTCTTTGTGGGAAATGTTTTTGGTTTGCTAAATTACATCTTTTTTCAAATTTATTGTTTTATATCACAATGAATAATTACTTTTGCGAAATAACATGAAAAAAGAAGTAAAAAAAATACCGCAACGTAATGCCCTCAAAAGAACCAATCGGGTGGCATTTGTTTTCAACGATGAGGAAATGAAAATGCTCAATCGTTTTTTTGATAAGTACAAAGTGCGGAACAAATCCAAGTGGCTACGGGAAACCATTATGGGAGCTGTTTTGAAGACGCTGGAAGAAGACTATCCAAAGCTTTTTCAAGAACGAGAAATGAAGTAAAGTTAATGGATATTCATAGATATTTGCTCCCTGCGGTCGCGATATTGAGATAGTTACTCAATTAATACCAATATCTATAAATATCGCCGAAGGCAAATATCAATTTAATATCGCGAAGCAAAATTATGTATCCTTTTTTATTTATATTGTTAGGTATTGTTGTTGGCTTTTTAGTTACTATTTTTATTAATAAAAATAGTGAAAATAAAAGTCGGCAGCGATTTTCAGAGCTTGATAAAGAAAAATCTGTGCTTGATACAAAATACAATCAAACTCTTGAAGAGTATACTAAATCTGAGCACTTATTAAAAACTGAACGTGAAAATACCATCAAACAATCGACTCGAATAGCAACGCTCGAAAACGAGAATAAAAACCTGTTGGAAAAACTACAATCGCAAAAAATAGAAATAGAAGAACTTCAAAAACGGTTAACAACAGAGTTTGAAAATATTGCCAATAAAATTCTAAAAGAAAGAGCTAACGAATTTACCTCTATTAATCAAAAAAGTATCGGCGAGTTGCTCAATCCACTAAAAGAAAAAATATCCTCTTTTGAGAAAAAAGTAGAAGATACTTATAATAATGAAACGCGCGAAAAAGCTACGTTGCGTAAAGAGCTTGAACAGATTATAAAAACAAATCAACAAATGAGCGATGATGCTCAACGACTTACGCAGGCTCTCAAAGGCGATAGTAAAACGCAAGGCGATTGGGGCGAATGGCAGCTCGAACTACTGCTTGAAAAATCCGGATTGCAAAAAGACCTGCATTTTACGCAACAACAAAGTCTGAAAAACGACGAAGGATTAAACCAGCGTCCCGATTATATTATTAATTTGCCTGACAATAAGCAATATATAATCGATAGCAAAGTTTCGCTTACCGCTTACGAACGGTATTTCAATGAAGAAGACGAAAATTTAAAACAACGCTTTTTAAAGGAACATACAAATAGTATCATAAAGCATATCAGTGATTTAAGTGTAAAAAACTATCAAAATCTGTACGGAATCAATTCACCCGATTTTGTGTTTATGTTCATTGCGCTCGAACCGGCACTCACCATTGCGTTGCAAAATGACCCAACGCTGTTTGAAAAAGCATTGCAAAAAAATATCGTACTCGTTTCTACCACCACGTTATTAGCAAGTTTGCGTACCGTTTCGTTCATTTGGAAACAAGAAAATCAGAAAAACAATGTTTTTGAAATAGCTAAAGAAAGCGGCGCATTGTACGATAAATTCGTAGGTTTTATCGACGATTTAATCAAAGTAGGGCAAACAATAGACACATCGAAAAAGATTTATGCCGATGCGATGAACAAACTTACCGAATCGACCCGAAAAGGCGATACCGTTATCGGACGCTTCGAGCGCATCAAGGAGTTAGGTGCCAAAGCAACAAAAAGCCTGCCGCAAAGCATAATTGACAAAGCAATAGAAAAAAAATAAAGTTTTTTTTGCAAACAATTTGCCACATTAAAAAAAATACCTATTTTTGCAGTCCGAATTAAAAAAATAACAATAAAAACATACAGCGATGAAAAGAACATTTCAACCATCGAACAGAAAAAGAAAAAACAAACACGGATTTCGTGAAAGAATGACTACTGCAAATGGTCGCCGTGTATTAGCAGCACGTCGTGCTTGTGGAAGAAAAAAATTGACCGTATCTGACGAAGTTCACGGAAAAGCATAATCTGTTCCAATAAAATAGCATACGAAAAGTAAAGATTTCAATGAAAATCTTTACTTTTTTTATTTTTTAGACAGTTCTATACTGTTTACAGTAAAATATTTTTTATTTTTGAAAGAAATTTCCGCTTGCACTTTCTCTGTCATTCCGCACTTGACGCGGAATCTCCAATATTTACAAGAGATTGTGGGTCAAGCCCGCAATGACAAGTAGGCGAAATTCAATACATTTTTATATTATATATATGAAAAACTTCTTAAAATTTATTTTCAGCAAGGCTTTTTTACTGAATCTTGTGATTGCCGTTCTATTATTTTTGCTATTGAGCTATCTGACGCTGTTTTTTGTCGGTAAATATACCTCGCATGGCATTTCGGTGGTGGTGCCGGAGTTGCGTAGTATGACTGTTGAAGCGGCCGATAGTATTTTGAATCCGAACGAGCTTCAAGTAGAAGTGATTGACTCGATTTTTATGCTGGACAAAAAACCGGGTATTATCATAGAGCAAAATCCTGCGCCAAATTCCAACATCAAAAAAGGCAGGAAAGTGTATGTGGTAATAAATTCCAAAATGAAAAAGAAAGTACCTTTTCCCGAAATCAAGGATTATTCTTATAGGCAGGCACAAACAATTCTCGAAACTCTCGGATTGAAAGTGTCGTCTGTCGAATATGTACCCGCCGAATTTAAAAGTTTGGTATTATACGCGAAAGCGAATGGCAGAATAATTGATGCCGGTCAAGAGCTTGAAGTAGGTACAAACGTTGTGTTGGTTGTAGGAAAAGGCATTTCTGAAGAAAAAATATTCATGCCGAGTTTTAGAGGCTTGACATTGCAAGAAGCACGCGCAATGTCTATCGAGATATTTATAAATATCGGCGTTACCCATTTCGATGTAAAGCCTGTAAATCAAGAAGATATGAAAAATTATGTTATTCTTAGGCAAAGACCTATTGCAGGCACGGAAGTTAATTTGGGGAAATACATTGAAGTTTGGCTGACAAAAGATGAAACAAAATTAGAAGAAGAGTTGGAAGAAGTTGACCTTGACGGAATAGGAAATCTCTTTGATAATGAGATAGAATATGAATTATGATTGATAACTTTTCGATTGAAGACGATTTTGAAGATGCAACAGAAGGAAATGAACTTTTTGAGCATCAGCGGTTTGTTGTAGATAAAGGGCAGACTATCACGCGAATCGACAAATATTTGGTAAACTTGATGCCGAAAGTATCCCGCAATCGCATTCAAGATGCAGCAGACAATGGTTCCATATTGGTTAATGAAAAACCAGTAAAGTCTAATTACAAAGTAAAACCCGGCGATGTCATCAGCATTGTGCTGACGTATCCGCCATCTGAATTCAGCATCATTCCACAAGATATACCGATTCAAGTTGTCTATGAAGATGACGATATTTTGCTTATTAATAAACAGCCGGGAATTGTTGTTCATCCCGGATTTGGAAATTTTGAAGGAACATTGCTTAATGCAGTGGCGTGGCATTTGAAAGATTCCCCGAAATTTGATGTAAATAATCCACGGTTGGGATTGGTGCATCGCATTGACAAAGATACTTCAGGACTTTTATTGGTAGCCAAAAATGAAGAAGCAAAATCGATATTAGGAAAACAATTTTTTGACAAAACAACCATACGCCATTACAACGCGTTGGTGTGGGGAAACGTGAAAGATGACGAAGGAACCATTGTAGGCGATATTGCTCGCGACCCTCGCGACAGAATGCTTTTTACCGTTTTTCCTGAGGGCGAAAATCCAAATGCCAAACATGCCGTAACGCATTACAAAGTGTTGGAACGATTCGGATATGTAACATTGGTCGAATGTCGGTTGGAAACAGGACGAACGCACCAAATACGCGTTCACATGAAGCACATTGGTCATACATTATTTAATGACGACCGATATGGCGGAACAGAAATATTGCGCGGAACAACGTTTGCCAAATATAAGCAATTTGTAAAAAACTGTTTCGAAATTTGTCCACGGCAAGCTTTGCATGCCAAGACGTTAGGATTTACGCACCCAAAAACGAAAGAATCTATGTTTTTCGACAGTGATTTGCCCGAAGATATGAAAAAATTAATTGACAAATGGCGTATATATGCGACCAATAAAGAATTAGAAGAATGAAGAAAAATATAGCCATTATTGCCGGCGGAGATTCGTCCGAAATAGTTGTGTCGCTCAAAAGTGCAGCAGGTATTTATTCTTTCATTGACGGAGAAAAATACAACAAATACATCGTTACTATTGCCAATAAAGTGTGGCAGGTAGAAACGTTGTGCACCGTAGAGACGCAATGCATTGCGTCTCTACAAGAAACCGAAAAATATCCAATAGACAAAAATGATTTCAGTTTTACCGATAAATCGGGCAAAAAGACAAATTTCGATTTCGCATATATTACCATTCACGGAACGCCGGGCGAAAATGGCATTTTGCAAGGATATTTTGAGTTAATAGGATTGCCTTATTCTTGTTGCGGCGTATTGCCCGCTGCTCTTACTTTCAATAAATTTGTCTGCAACCAATATCTGAAAAGTTTTGGAATTCGCGTTGCCGAAAGCATTATGCTTCGCCAAGGTCAAACGATTCAAACCGAAGGAGTTATCAATAAATTGGGATTGCCTTGTTTCGTGAAACCCAATGTCGGCGGAAGCAGTTTTGGCGTTACGAAAGTAAAAACAGCCGAAGATATGCAATCGGCTATTCAAAAAGCATTTTCCGAAGGAGAAGAAGTGTTGATAGAAAGTTTTATGGCAGGAACAGAAATTACTTGCGGCGTATATAAAACAGCTGCCAAGTCAGTTGTTTTGCCTGTAACAGAAGTTGTTCCCGAAAACGAATTTTTCGATTTTGATGCCAAATACAACGGACAAGTTTCTGAAATTACGCCGGCTCGCATTTCCGACGAATTGACTAAACGAGTACAAGCATTAACATCGGCGATATACGATATTTTGGGCGCAAAAGGCATCATTCGCATTGATTATATTATTTCCGAAGGCGATGTGATTAACTTGCTCGAAGTAAATACCACGCCTGGAATGACGGCTACGAGTTTCATTCCGCAACAAGCTGCTGCTGCCGGATTGGAAATGAAAGATATAATGATGGATATTATTGAAAATGAATTTTGAAAATGCTATAAATTCAAATGGGCAAGAAATCACAAAAAAGAAAAAAACAGAAATTACACCAAAAATCCGCCTTACCGAATAAAAGCAATGAGAAGAAAAATATATGGGAATTTCTATTTATGATTTTTATTTACCTTTTTATATTAGTAGCTTTGCTTTCCTTTTTATTTCAACCTTTGCCTGGATATAATTCGGCAAAAGGTTGGGATTTTTATGAATGGTTGTTAAGAAAATAATTATAGAAAAAACTAACAATTTTAATAGATGTTAGAACTATGAAGTCATTAGAAGAAATAACAAAAATTATCACAGCCGAAATCGAACAATTAGATTGGTCAATGTCGCCACAAGGATTATACGCACCGATAAAATATGTACTGTCGAATGGCGGAAAACGCATACGTCCCATGTTGGTTTTAATGGGTTGCGAAATGTTTTCGGGAAATATAAAAGACGCCATTCCGGCAGCGTTGGCTATCGAGGTTTTTCATAATTTTACTTTACTGCACGATGATTTAATGGACAGAGCCGAAATGCGGCGCGGCAAACCGTCTGTTCATATAAAATGGGACGACAACACAGCCATACTTTCGGGCGATGTGATGCAGATAAAAGCTTATCAACTGCTGGCAAAAACGCCCGAAAAATATCTCAAACAAGTGTTGGATTTGTTTTCGACGATGGCTTGCGAAATTTGCGAGGGACAGCAATACGATATGGATTTTGAAAAAAGACAAGATGTAACAGCCGAAGAATATTTGAATATGATTCGGTTAAAAACATCGGTTTTGTTGGGCAATGCGTTGAAAATCGGCGCTATTATCGGTGGCGCTTCCAACGAAGATGCTGATTTGCTTTACAATGTCGGGATTAATATTGGATTAGCGTTTCAGTTGAAAGACGACTTGCTCGACGTGTATGGAAATCCCGAAACGTTTGGAAAAAAAATAGGTGGCGATATTCTTTGCAATAAAAAAACATATATGCTTATTTCGGCGTTGGAAAAAGCCGAGGGCGATACGAAAAAAGAATTACAAAAATGGATAGATGCGGTGGATTTTAATCCCGACGAAAAAATAAAAGCAGTTACTAATATATATAATGTATTAGGAATTAAAGAAATTTGCGAAAGAAAAATGGTTTATTTTTATAAGATTTTGGTCGAAAATTTAAAAAAAGTCAATATAAATTTGGAATATAAAGAAAACCTGTTTAATTTAGCAAATTCATTAATGAAACGAGAAGTCTAAATTCTTCCCACGTATGCCATACAGAAGGTTACCAAAGACAGACCAGGCAAGGCTTACCGCGTTGTGCGCCGTTATTCAGCAAGGAGAGCGCGACGGGATAAGCGACCCTGTTGCACCGTTGAAGTTGCAGCACGAGGCAAAAACCTTGCTGTCGCAATACGAGCAAGCGCTTTTTATTTACAGGCAATCGTTATCTAATCAAGCGTCAAGCATCAGGAAATCGCGTGAAAACATAAAAATGGCTCGGCTGTATATTTCACATTTTATACAGGCGCTTAATATGTCTATCGTGCGCGGCGAACTGAAGAAAAGCTGTAAAACACACTATCAGCTTGATCCCGACAGCAACAGTGTGCCTAATCTTACATCAGAAAAATCATTATTGAAATGGGGTGAACGAATTATAAAAGGCGAAGCTGAACGGCAAAAAAGCGGAGGAGTGCAGATTTATAATCCCAACATTGCCAAAGTAAGTGTTTATTTCGATATTTTTAAGGAGAATCAGCAAGAGCAGAAAATCTATCAATTAAATACGCAGCGGTATGCCGAAGCCGTAAAAAAAATGCGTGAGAAATGCGATGAACTTATTATGCAAATTTGGAATGAAGTAGAATCGCACTTTGTCAATCTGCCTTGGGACGAAAGAATAACCGCGTGTAAAAAATACGGCTTGATTTATTATTACAGGAGAGGTGAAAAAGTCTGAACGGGATTTTAATAAGACTTTCAAAATTAACAAGATTGATTTCAACTCAATCATCATAATCTTGAGAATCTAATAATTCTTGTAAAAATCCACAGTCTTGGCTGAATGAAATTACCACACAAATACCCAGTAAACAATTTTTAAATTTTCTGTATCTACTACTGCACCAGTCGAAAATCCGTGTTGGTATGTTCTACTTCTTAAATATTCAGTTCTGTTGCCAACAACACCTTTTAAACTGTCATCTTTTATATACCAGCCTTCTCTACAATCCAAAACATAATATTGAACAGTATTACTTAATTTTTTATTTCTGTCAGGGTCAGCAGTAAGTATATAAGGACTGACGTACTCATTATGTACAGGACAGCGACCTTCTTCGCAATCATAAACTACACCTTTTTCAAAATTAAATACAGACATTAAGCAAGTATCATTTGAACTATATATTGCAATCGCATTTTCTTCAATATCTATTAATGTTTTTGCAAAAGATTTCTCATCATTATATTCATACAAAATATTTGCACTAATGTAACCAAGAAATTCATATCCTGCTAAAAATCCCACTGATATTTCAGAACTTTTCGCTACATTCAAATCTGGAAATAACTCAAAAACTTCAGGCAAAAATTGTGATTTGAATTTGTTAAAATCGGCTTGCAAATTATAATTATAATTACAACCAACGAGTATCAGCATTAATACAGAAATTGTTATTTTATGTTTCATCGTTTTTTATTTTTTGTATTGATGCAAAATACCATTTGCTGGATAAGTGTCCCAATTATATCTTCTGGTCGTTGTTTGTCCCGGAGTGCTTGTTGCTCCTGCAAAAGGTAAAACAGGAATAGATTCTCCTATTTTCCCTATCCAATTTAGAATAGAATTCCCAGTACTTTTTTGGATATATGTAACATCAAGACTCCATATTGTTGTTTCGACAAATAGCGTCTTGGAAGGTTTACGAATACTTTGTCTTGTTGTGCTTTCCACCAAATTATTAGTATTATTCATATATGCGCTCTCGGTTACAACTTGATTTCTTGCAGTATTTACGTTAGATACAAATTGTCTTTGAAAGTTCGCAGGTATTGTTCTACCTATAATTTCTTCTTCAAGCATTTTTGTAGGCATCCAATCATAACCCTGACTCTTCATAAATTCTCGTGATTCTTCGCCAAACGAAAACTGATTTAAATGAGCTTCTGCTATACCTATTGCTTTGGGAGATATTATATCGTAAGGCGTTTTTCCAAACATATCACCGTTACCCAACAATTGCCATTTGCCGTTACTACCATTCATCTGACCACCACCAAAGCTCTCATTTGCAGTTTTGGTATCATGACAATATCTTGACCAATATATTTCACCGGTTTCGGATTTACCGAAAATTTATCGCCCGATAATTCAAACCCTAATAAATCCTCAAGAATTATTCTGTAATACCATGCCGCCGAACCGGTGTACCAGCTCCAACCCCCTCTGCCTGTGTGTGATTCGTTTGAATATATATCGCCGGATAAAACATACGGTTCAATCCTGTATATATGGGCAAGCTTTTGCCTCGAACTCTGTTCGAGTTTCGCGCATCTAATCGCGGGGTTGAGGGCTTTTATTATTTCCCAGCCTTTTTTGCAGAACTCAGGGCCACCCAAAGATAAAAACCCCAACGCTCCCCATGCCGCGGCATGCGTATACTGCCCGCCGTTTTCACGTATCCCCGGAACATAGCCTTTTATATAACCCGGATTCTGAACGCCGTCTGAAAACGCCGGGGTAAACAATTTTAAAATTTTGTATTTTTCGTCAAACAGGATTTCATACGCCGTATTTATTGCAATTTCCGCATTATTTAAAGAAGTTATAGCGGCAAATGCCTGCGGAAGTATATCTATTTTACATTCCGCGTTATCTTTTGAGCCGAGTTTGTCGCCGTTATCATAAAATCCCCTTATATACCTGTCTTCTTCAAAACAATGGAGTTCTATAGAATCTTTTATCTTTTTAATTTCGGCTGTATATCTTCGCGCAGTTTCAGT
>Ga0082212_10005255_pt1 | contig 17713 bp, 18 predicted proteins | sample TergutNt197P3_FD_71548 | JGI IMG/M metagenome (GOLD analysis project Ga0082212, IMG submission 71548) | Neocapritermes taracua P3 segment gut microbial communities from Petit-Saut dam, French Guiana - Nt197 P3 | ecosystem: Host-associated > Arthropoda: Insects > Digestive system > Gut ... | reverse complement strand
TCGGTTACCGCTGCAATCTCGCCTGCTGAAAGCACGCCGTCTTGGTTCAGGTCAATCCCTGGCCCTTTCACAATAGCGCGAAAGGCCGGGTCGGGGAAATTGGTTTCGCTTATCGCTACTCCGGGTTCGACCGTCAACCCGGTAGCGTAGATGACAATCAGCGCGATTAATATCAGCACCAGTGCAAAATCCCAAGCTCTCAGCCCTCTTTTCGCGGCTCTGTTTTGGTTCTGGCCCGTGTTCATGTTTGCGTCCATATTAATACCCCTTAGCTCAAAAATGCATAACGATTGCTTTTCGCGGTTATTATAACATTTTTCATCATGTTTACATAGACCATAATTGAATTTTATTCAAATTATTTGCAGCGGGCATCTATCATCTTGCATTTGACTACAAGCCTGTCCCCTGTCGTGTTCCGTTTATTGAGTGGGTAGCAAGTCACAAGGACGAGGCCGTATTCCTCAGTGCTTTCATAGGCGGTTTCATTCCAGTCATCTGTCCTGTGCCTGTATATGCGTATTTCGCTTGCCTGAAACAAAAAATCACCGTTCTCCATGGAGATAGCAATTTCATCGCCTGTGTTTATTCGATCGAGGTTTTTGAATTCTTTATCGTTGTGCGCCGCAATCATGCTCCTCCCTTTTTCGCCAATAGCTTGCCAGCCGCCTTCCGGGCCGTCCATGCACGGGCCTTTCCGCAGGTTTTCCTTCGACGGTAGGTAATAAAACGTGGTGTCAACAATGCCCAAGGCAGGCACGTTTAGCGTACCAATGCCTTCACCCGGGCCGGCGCCCGTAAAAACTCTGTCGATGGATGTTTCTTGGTTGTGTTGAGAAGGGTTTTCAGCTGCGGCATAGTCAATATCGCTGGTTTCTCCGGGAAAAAGTGAGCTGAATGCTATTAAATTTATTAAAATTAAGATAAAAATCCGCATCTCTGCCTCCTTGCGCGGTTTGAGTCCACTGTATTAAGTATAAGGCAAGTCGATGCCAATGTCAAGCAAAATTAACATAAAATGACAAATAATTGGCGAGGCTCGCATTGACAACGCCATACATGTTGAATATAATGATATTTACAAGGAGGGTTGCAAATGATAGAGACTATATCAACAAAACTTTCGCTCAAGGATGTCCTCGGCTCATTGAAAGTCCGCTTAGGCATCGGGCGCATGGACTATGCCGTTGAGCCGGGGCTGTACGCAATAGGGAAGCCGGGGGGCAATTCCCCTGTCCTTGTCAGCGCAAACTACAAATTCACCTTCGACACATTGCGAAAAAACCTTGCGGGCTTGGATTGCTGGCTCTTGATACTCGACACTAAGAGCGTCAACGTATGGTGCGCAGCGGGGAAGGGCACATTTGGCACAGATGAATTGATACACCGCATTGAAACGTCGGAGTTGTCCAAATACGTGTCGCATAGCAGGTTAATCCTGCCGCAGCTCGGTGCTGCGGGCGTGAGTGCGCATGAAGTCAAGAAGTGTTCAGGGTTCGACGTAGATTACGGCCCTATTCGCGCAAGCGACATTAAAAAGTACATCGAAATGGGGTGCGAGGCCACAAGGGAAATGCGAACAGTGCAATTCAACTTGTGGGACAGGCTTGTTTTAGTGCCAGTGGATCTAATCGCAGCAGTTAAGTACTCGCTTCCTGTTATTGGTGTCCTGCTGGTAGCAAACCAGTTTGCACCGAAGCCTTTTGACAAAACTGACGCCGCTGTAAGCGCAGGGGCGGTTTTCGCTGGCACGGTCCTCACGCCAGCCTTGCTTCCGTACATCCCCGGAAATGCGTTTTCTCTGAAAGGATGGTTGCTTGGGCTTGGCTGCACCGCTGGCATTCTGGGGCTGTCAAGGAAGTACACCAAGGATGACAGGATGCTTGCGGCAGGCAGTTTGCTGCTGTACCCGGCAATTTCTTCGTACCTGGCCATGAACTTCACAGGCTCGTCGACATATACGTCACCGTCAGGCGTGAACAAGGAAATGCGAAAGGCGTTGCCACTAATAGTTGGCGCGTCGGCAATCGGCGCCGGGCTGGTGCTCGGTTCCCATCTGCTCGGCGGGAGGAAAACAAAATGAAACACAAATACTTGAAAAACGTAACGACTCTTGCATACTCCGAAAAAAAGTGCACAGGGTGCGGACGGTGTGCCGAAGTCTGCCCCCACGGCGTGTTCTATGCAAACGGGAAAAAGGCCTGCATCCTTGACAGGGATGCCTGTATGGAATGCGGTGCCTGTGCTAGGAACTGCCCGGTGGGCGCGATTAATGTAAATGCTGGCACGGGTTGTGCGATTGCGATAATAACGGGCTGGATTACGGGCAAAGAGCCAACTTGTGGTTGCAGCAGCGAGTGCTGCTAAAAAACGATACTAAAGAGGTCGGATGCACATTGTGAACACCAACCTCTTTACAACGGGGGTTATTTCCGCGCCACTGGTATCTGAAGCTCAGTAAGCCAGTCTTCTTCGTTTTCTTTGTTCCATATGCCGTCGATGTAATTCTCACGAGGGTTGTCCGCAGCCGTGTAGCCGTTTTCAGCAATCCACCTGAACGCAAAGGCGTACGCTTTTGAAAGCCCTGCATAAGGCCCTTTGTGCATCACTGAAACAGCAGTTTGGGATTTCATCTCCTTGAATTTGAAATCGTCAAAATCCGGCCACATTTTGTCAACCGCTTCGCAAAACTCAATGTTGATGTCCTTTTCCCTGTACTCCCCGTCAAGATAGACGATAAAACAGTATTCAGGGACGGCGCATTTCAGATCAGGGTACTGCTTTGTGATGCGCTCGCCAATTGCCGGGATCGCCTCGAAGTAGGCATCGTAATTCGGTAAGGTCATCTTCGTGGAATAGACGATGCACCCAGGCAGTTCTTTGATAGTAGCGACATAGTCCATTATTAGCTCTTCCTCCTTTCCTTGCAGGATAAATTCAATTCGGGAGAGCTGGCGTTGGTTTTCCGCAAGCTCAGAAACAAGCTCGGATTTGCGTTTCTGTAAGAATGTTTTTTCATCGCAGCCTGACAAAATCAGGCGGATCTCGCTTATCGGCAAACCGATTTGCCTAAATGCCTGTATCCTGTGAAACCGCACAAGCTGATTGGTTGTATAGAAACGGTAGTTTGTGAATTTGTCAGTTTCTTCCGGCTTCAAAAGGCCAGCCTCATCATAATATCTTAGGGTTTTTATTGTGGTTTTACACATTTTTGAGAATTCTCCGATGCGGAACATTTGCCCCCTCCTTCCTTGTACGCTCATCCTACAACCTCCGGCAAGGGGAGAGTCAACAGGTTTTTTCCATGAGCCCTCTTCTTTTTTTGACATTTCCATTATACCAATATACCACAGTGTTGAAATAATTCAATGCAATATATTGACACATCTTGCGAATAGCAATATAATGGTGGCAACAAAAGCAAAAATCAACAACAACAAAAGGGGAATTATTACTATGAAAAGAAACTTAATCACCGTGCTGATATTGGCCAGCCTGATAATAAGCACTGCGGTGCCTGTGTTAGCTGACGACAGCGTTACGGCAAAACCCACGGCATCGACCGTCCTTGTGAACGGCGAAAGCGTCACCTTTGACGCGTACAACATTAACGACAACAACTATTTCAAGCTCCGCGACCTCGCCTTTGTGCTTTCGGGCACTGAGAAGCAATTTGAAGTCGAATGGAACGGCGCCGAAAACGCCATCTTTCTCACAAGCGGCGAACCGTATACTGCCGTAGGTGGAGAAATGGCAAGTAAGGGCGCCGAAAACAAATCTGCCAATCCCACTAGCTCAAAAGTCTATCTGGACGAAGAAGAAGTCAGCTTCACTGCCTACAACATTGAGGACAACAACTACTTCAAGCTCCGTGACATAGGAGCTGAACTTGATTTTGGCGTAGATTGGGATGGCGCAAACAATACCATCGTCATTGACACCAGCAAGGGCTACACGCCTGAAGCTACGGCTGCGCAGCCGCCAGAAACAGCGACGCCTAGCAACCCAATATCTTCGTCGGGAGGTGCAGCGAAGCCAAGCACAACAAAACCAGGCACAGCTACCGACCCACCGGTGTTTTTAAGCGACGAAATCTGCGACGATGTGCTGCAGTTTGCCCGGTCTTTGGGATATGCCGCGGGCAGCAACAGGGACAAGAACGACATTTTGTTCATGAATTTCGCCCTGTCGGCTGATTTGCACCGCGTCCTTTATTTCGAGCTCTTTGATGCAAAGGGCTATTGGGACGGCATTGTGTATTGGGATGGCGAACCGGAAGAAACCAAAAAGCTGTATAGCATCAACGAAATGAAAGATCTTCTGCGAAAATATGCGGAATAAGTGATTCATTAGTCCTATGAAACCTCCGCAGTTTTCAGACGAGTCGGCACTGCGGGGGTTTTGGTCGACCTAGCGAGGTATTAGGATGATTCGTTAGTCTAATTGTCAACATGATCGATCGGAAGCCCGGCAGGGCTTGGTTTTTGTTGGAATTGGACTGGGGGTTTTTCAATTATGTCGCTTATCAATATATCAAACCTGACATTTGCCTATGACGGCAGTTATGACAATATTTTTACCAATGTCTCCTTTCGGATTGACACGGACTGGAAACTGGGGTTTTGTGGGCGCAACGGGCGAGGGAAAACCACTTTTTTGAAGCTGCTCATGGGGGCTTACGAATACAGCGGGACAATTTCCGCCAGCGTGGGCTTCGAGTATTTCCCTTTTGACGTGGCTGACCCGTCGCAAAGCACTCTGGATGTTCTGTCGTCCATCGCGCCGGGTGCGCTGCTTTGGCAAATCCAGAGGGAGTTTTCACTGCTGTCGGTCGGCGAAGATGCTTTGTACCGCTCGTTTTGCACTCTCTCAAGCGGCGAACAAACCAAGGCGCTGTTGGCGGGGCTGTTCCTACGGGAAAACAGCTTTTTGCTGATTGACGAGCCGACCAACCATTTAGACATGGCGGCTCGCGAGACAGTGGCGCGATACCTTTGCCGAAAAGCAGGATTTGTCTTGGTATCGCATGATCGGGCGTTTCTGGACGGCTGCGTGGATCATATCCTGTCAATCAACAGGGCGAATATCGAGATTCAAAGCGGCAATTTTACCAGTTGGTTCCGCAACAAGCAACTGCGGGACGATTTTGAGCTTGCGGAAAACAAGAAGCTCAAACAGGAAATTGCACGTCTTGACAAGGCTGCACGTGAAAAAGCAGCATGGTCAGACAGGGCAGAGAGCCGCAAGATCGGCTTCGACCCACTCCGCACGGAAAAAAGCCTCTGCCGCCGCCCAAATGAGGGTGCAAAGTCCAAAAGCATGATGAAGCGCACAAAAGCCATAGAGGAGCGCCAGAACGCCGCTGTTGCCGAGAAATCCGCTTTGCTGAAAAACATAGAAACTGCCGCAGCGTTGAAAATCCATCCGCTGACATATCATGCACCGCGATTGCTCTCAGTAGACAGCCTGACAATTTCCTACAACGGAAAAGACGTTGTCCGCAACGTGAGCTTCGCGCTGGAGCAGGGCGACCGGCTGGCGGTGCTGGGCGGCAATGGTTCCGGCAAAAGCAGCATGGTCAAGCTGATATGCGGCGAGGGCATCCCGCATACAGGCAATATTAACATCGGCAGCAGGCTGAAATTCTCATACGTGCCACAGGACGCATCGTTTCTCGCAGGGGATTTGGACGGGTACGCTGCCGGGCAGGGGATTGACTTGACCCTTTTCAAGGCGATTCTGCGCAAGTTGGATTTTTCAAGAGTGCAGTTCGAAAAAGACATGCGCGACTACAGCGCAGGGCAGAAGAAAAAGGTGCTGCTTGCTCGAAGCCTTTGCGAACAAGCGCACGTGTATGTTTGGGACGAGCCGCTGAACTATATCGACGTCCTGTCGCGAGTGCAGATTGAGGAACTGATCGCAGGTTATCGCCCGACCATGATTTTTGTGGAGCATGACAGGGCGTTTTGCGAGAATGTCGCTACAAAAACCATAAATTTGGCAGCTTCCCAAGCAGAGGATATGCTGTTGTCTTGTTAACATAGCTGGTGAAAGGAGAAAAAGATGGAATTCAAAAAATTTCTGCAAAAGGACTTTCAAGGGAACCCCTTTGAAATGCTGGACAAGGAGTGGATGCTGGTTACGGCCGGCGCACTAGGCGAATACAACACTATGACTGCCAGCTGGGGCGGGTTTGGGGTCATATGGGACAAGCCCGTTGCGATGGTTGTCGTGAGGCTTAGCCGCTTCACTCTGGAATTCATGGAAAAGTACGATTATTTTACGTGTTCGTTCTATCCCGAAGAATACAGGGAGGCTCTGAACATTTGTGGCACCAAGTCCGGGCGGGACATTGACAAAGCAAAAGAGACAGGGCTTACACCCGTCTCCGTTCCCGGAATTGCGGCGGTAACTTTTGGCGAAGCCCGCCTGACGCTGGTCATGCGCAAGCTCCTGCACCAAGACCTTTCCGAGCAGGCGTTTACGGACAAAAAAGTGTACGCTGCGAATTATCCTGACGGCGACATCCACAGGCTGTTTGTCGGCGCTATCGAGCAATACGGGGAATAAGCTGCTAGTTTTTGACGTACTCAAGCAGATCGATGTGGATTTCTATCAAGCCTCCGTTTTCGTCAGGCAATGATACGTCCATGAACAACTGGTCCATGCCGATAAAGTCCGGCGGTTCTGGGATTGCATATTTGGTGCCCGCTTCCCATGATCTGTTCATGCTGGCATTGTCAAATTCCTCGTAGTGCTGGCTGATGCCGGATCCGTTTTTGGTGTCAATGCGCCCCGCCACCCATATTACCCAGTCGCTGGGCGGCTGGTAACTTGCAGGAATCTCAAAGCTCAATTCCCCGTCCTCGTACCTGATGCTGCTTTTTAGCTCGTCCAGCGTTTTCCGCACGTAAAGCCGATTCGCTTCCACAGCCTCTGCCTCTGCCGCAGCCGCCGCTTCCTCTGCCGCCCTCTCTTCGGCTGCTTCAATTGCGGCAGCCGCAGCCGCTTCCGCTTCCGCCGCAGCCATCTCCTCTGGGGTCGGCTCGCTCGCGCACCCGGCAAGGCCGGAAAGCACCAGCGCAATTATGCATAGCAACGCAATTTTTCTCATGTCGCTTTTCCTTTCTGCTAGTTGTCAGCTTGTGAAAAAAGCACGGGGGACTATCTCAGTTTGTTGAGACAGTCCCTGTATCCGTGATTTGTACAAGCGTAATTCCTTATTCCGGTGTGTATTCCTTGGCTGTGTCTATGGATATCGTTTTGCTAGCATCGTCCCAATCCACGCCGAAATCAAAGGCTTCGCCGATGTCGCGCAGTTTGAAATAGTTATTGCCTTCGATGTTGTACGCCGTGAAAGACACCTCTTCTTCGTCAAGGAAAATAGTCTGCTTTGTTGGCAGGGGCGTTTTGTTTCCCTCGCCTTTTCCTGACATTTCACCGCCTATTTCGGTATACTTTTCACCGCTCGTCAGGTAGATTGCGTTTTCTGCTTGATTGAATTCGACTTCGAAAGGTTTGTCGCTGTCAGAAAGCACATATGCCAGGTCGCGAAGCTTGAAATAGTTGTTACCTTCGATGTTGTAAGCATCAAACGAAACATTCTCGCTGTTCACAAGCACAGTCGCGGCAGTAGGCCTTGCGATGAGCGCAGGCGCCGCAGCTTTCAGCTCGCCATATACCACTTCTCCGCCAAGCACGGTCATGACCGCTTCGATGAATTCGATGTCCCTGTCAGGGCATGCCTTCTCATCAAAATAATCCTTGTTGATCACGACAAAGTCCGCAAGCTTGCCAACTTCCAGTGTGCCTTTGATATCCTCTGCAAACTCCGCATAAGCGCCCCAGATAGTATAGGCGCGGAGAGCTTCAGCCCTGTCAAGGCACTGCTCTACGTACCAGCCGCCGTCTCCTCCGGGGGTGCCTGCGCCTTTGGGGGATGCGTACCCAACTTCATCTCTGTATTCTTTTCGGAACTGCCTTGTGACGGCAGCAAACAGCCCATGGTAAGGGTTGAGGAGCTCCACTGCGGCGTCAGTCCCGTTTGCGATGATCCCGCCTGCGTCAAGCACTTTGCGCCATGCGTAGCCACCCAGTATCCTTTCGGCACCAAGACGCGCTTCTGCCGACCACATGTCTGACGTGGCATGCACGAATTGCATGGACTGCACCATGCCGAGATCCGCCGCCCTTTGAATATCGACATCCCTGACGTTCTGGAAGTGCTCGGACCTTATCCTGGCGTCGTCTACGAGATTCGCCTTGCCTTCCGTTGTCAGCCGTTCTTTCACTCTTTCGTATGAATCAATGTACTGCTTGTTGGCACCGTTGCCGATAACATGCGCACTAACTTGGAAGCCGTTCGATATGTTGCGGTACATCACTTCGTCGAGTGCTTCATCTGAATAATACTGGAGGCCGTTGGGGCTGCCAGACATTGTCTTTGGGTCATAATCGCTATAGGGGTCAATCTGGAAAGCCGTCCTGGAGCCCTGTGCACCGTCGAGGAAAATTTTGCAGGTTCTGATTGTCAACCTGTCTCCGTACGCCCCAAGAAGCGGCTTGTTGTTGTTCTGCGCCCTAAACTTAATGTCGTCGCCTGTTGACTTGACTGCGTTGACGTTTGGTTTGGTGCTGCCGCCCTCAAGGTCGCCGCCTGGGCCAGAGACTTCTTGGTATATTCTTATCTTAAAATTGCCGGTCTCGTACTGCTTTTTGAGCAAGTTGATCATGTCCACGCCAGAGCCGGCGTCCATTGCAGACGTAATGCCGTAAGAGAAGCATTCCTCTTGAGCCGCGTAAAGCGCCTCGATCAGCTGCTGTTCGGTCTGTTCCGGGATTGCATTGCCTATGAAGCCATTTGAATCTCCCGCCAAGTAACCTGTCATATGCCCATCCCCGTCCAGAAATCCTGGGATGTTGCTAAATTCTTTCGGTGGATTCTCGGGATTCATGCCTGCGAGTTCTATCGCCATCGTGTTTGCCCATCGCGCATGGCCGGAAGCGTGCTGGAGCACTACAGGATAGTCCGACACGACAGCGTCGAGATCCTGCCTGCTTGGCATTATGTCGCCGCCGCTTGCAGTCTGTGGCCAGCCGGGCATCGTCTGCAGCCAGCCGCCCGAAACGATCCATGTAGCCTTGGGATCCGCACCTTGAGCTTTCAGGCGATCGCGTTCAGCCTTGACTGTATTCAGTATGTCTTGCTTTGGTTTTTGGAATATGTCGATATTGACCAGCATCTGACCTTCCATCGTAAAATGCATATGGCTGTCGTTCAGGCCAGGAATTACCGCATTGCCGCTAAGATCCACTTTCTTCGCGCCATTTGCTACATATTCGTCTGCGACCGACATGTCGCTGCCAACGTATACTATCTTCTGTCCTTTGGCCGCGATGATACTTGCGACTGTGCCCATGCCGCCGGTCATCATGTCGCCGTCCAGAGTGTAGATTTTGCCGTTGACCCATACAGTGTCGGCGTCGCCTTCTGCGGCAACGGCTAAGCCGCTGCCAACTCCAAGTACAGGCAAGAGCATTATAACTGCCGTCAATATGGCTGTTGCTTTTCTTGGTCTTGAGTTGTTGGTTTTCATCTTCATTAATGCTTGTCCTCCTTAATAACATTGAATAATCGTTCAATAAAGTATGCCATTACACCATTGTGCAGACATATTTTAACATATCCAAGATCGCTTTGTAAATCACCCTTAAACATTTGGGGTAGATATTTTTTGTGACAACTGTCGAAACCTAGTTAACAAGCGAGCAACAATGCAAACAAGCGTTCGAAAAATGCTTGCGTACTAGGCAGGGCTGTGATATAATCAGTCATGTAAAAACGAAAGGGTGGATTTTGTAAATGAATAAAAACGACATAATTCCCAGTATACACAGTTCCGCTGCGGAATACCTCACATATATTGCTGCCACAGGCGACAGTGAGCAGAGTTTCGAAATGCGTTATGAGGGCGAAAACATATGGCTCACCCAGAAGATGATGGCGACACTTTATGATGTCAGTGTGCAGAACATTGGCCAGCACATAAAGAAGGTTTTTGATGACGGCGAACTGTCCCGCGATGCAACCATAAAGAAATTCTTTATAGTTCAAACCGAAGGAGCACGGCAAGTCGAGCGTGAAATTGAACACTATAACTTGCAAATGATAATCGCGGTCGGCTTTAAAGTGAACAATGAACGGGCTGTGCGTTTCCGCAAGTGGGCGGGCCAGATTGTAAAGGACTACACCATTCAAGGATGGACGATGGACGCTGACCGTTTGAAAAAAGGGCACATGTTTACGGATGAATATTTTGAGCGTCAGCTGCAGCAAATCCGCGAGATTCGCCTGTCCGAGCGCAAATTCTATCAAAAGGTGACGGACATATACGCGACGGCGTTCGACTATGACAAGGATGCTAAGACAACACGAATGTTTTTTAAGCTTGTGCAGAACAAATTGCATTACGCAGTTCACAGGCACACTGCTGCCGAACTCATCGTCGAGCGGGCAGATGCTACAAAAGAGCATATGGGGCTAACAGTTTGGGATGCAGCTCCCTACGGAAAGATAATAAAAGCCGATGTGTCAATCGCAAAAAATTACCTCAGCGAACAGGAAATGAATTACCTTGAGCGCATCGTCTCCATATATTTAGACTTTGCGGAGTTGCAAGCCGATAGAAAAATCCCGATGTCGATGGCGGATTGGGCAAAGCGCCTTGACGGTTTTCTTGAGTTTAACGGGAATGAAATTTTAATTGGTCCGGGCAAAATATCTCATGAGCAGGCGAAACTCCATGCCGAAACCGAATACGAGAAGTATCGGATTGTTCAGGACAAGCTGTTCAAATCTGACTTTGACAGGCTATTGGAAGAAACCAGCGGGCAGGAGGACAGGGCATGACCGCAGTGCACATGTGCCGCATGCTTTTAATCTGCATATTGTGCTGCAGTCTGCTTTCATGCTCAGGCGGCGTTAATGAAGATTTATTTGCGATATCAGATTCACCATATTTCGAAGGCATGCCGGATTTTAGTTATACAGCTGAAAGGGAGCACAAAGAAGTGCAAATTGTCGGAAACCGGTCTTCTCGATACAGTTTTGACGGGCTCCAGCCATATTTCGACCAAACTGGGGCAACAATGTTCCCGATGGTTCATTTCGACGAGCTTTTCACGAGCCAAGAGAGCTATGAAATTGACGGCGACAAAGTGACGATAACAAAAAACATACTTGGTGTCGAGACGGTCGTTAGCGTAACCGCAGGCAGCAATGTGCTGCTAAGGGATGGGCAAGAAATCGCAATGGCTACCACTCCTGTCAAAAAGGATGGAACAATATACATTCCGCTTGAGTTCGTTGGCCGTGCGCTGAGCTGTGGCGTGGGGTGGTGGAGCAGCGACAATGAGGTGCATTTCTCGCCGTATACTTCCATTTGCGTCTATGTCTGGAACGAAAAAGAAAACTCATCACTAAGGGGCCTTCGGTATTCCTATACGATAAGCGGCGATTACACTGTTGACATGCCTAGAATTGCAGCCAACGCTACACCGAGCTACAGAAAAGTACGGTCCGTGATAAACAACTTGCCTCAAAATGCCAATGTTACAACTACTCTGCTATACCGGATAAAAGGATATGTCGTTCCGTACACCGTGTTTGATCACGTAATCGATGACGTTTACGAGGCTGGACTAATAAGCAGCTACAACGAATACTGTCTCGACGAAATTCCGCCTATCATTAAGGATTTTGACGATTTCGTCAATGATTGGTATTCGCTGGAATTGTGTGCTATTGATGAAGAAGCGATTTATGATTCACCAGGCCATGTATACCGTTTTTCCTTTTTCCCGGCGTTCACTGATCAGATTGTCGTGCGAATGGAAATAAGCGACAAAGGAACAGCAGATGCCTATATTAAAGTCAGCAAAGGTGTCGCTTCTGGTCACGGCGGTGGAATTTCAAGATCAAAGAAGGCAAAAATGAACAAAGCGGAAACTGACGAGTTCCTTGAGCTGTTAAAAAAAAATGACTATTGGAACTTGCCGGCGGAAGAAATTAAATTGTTTGTGCTTGATGGCCACAACTTCGTTGTCGAGGGCGTCAAGGACGGGACATACCATATTGTTGACAGATGCACGCCAGAAGAAGGCGAAGATGTTTACGGTTTGCAGGAGTACTTTTTCAACTTGCTCAAACAAAAATTCAGAATACAGGTGAGAAAATGAAGCTGAAAAGGCATGACTAGCAGCCACAGTGCCATTGCTAGTTCGCCGATTCCTAGGGCGGCAAGCACCGGATGGGCGGAAACATCTGCACCTTTGGTAAAGAAAATACCAAAAGCGGCGAGATGGTAGGAAGCAGCCACCAGCAAAGCAACGCCGATTGTTTTGGGGACATAGTCTGATTTAAATATTAGCATTGCGAGAGGTATCAGCCACAAGCCCCAAAACAGCTCACCTGCCATTTCGATGTATGGCCGCAGTTTGAAAAGACAGGCGGCATCTTCCAAACTTCCCGCATTTGCAGCGATAATTTCTGAAATTTTGCCCATGAGCACTATTGCCGTACCAGTGATTACAAAGCCCGTCATCCACCTTGTCAGCCTATAATCCACCGACACAAACAATTTGCACAGAGTTTTTGCCAGCAATATGAAGCAGGAATATCCGGCAAGGAAAGCTACGGTGCCTGCCCAGAACAATGCTATATTGGAATTGATGTTGCTTTGGGTTGCCGCTGCGTTGCCTGAAATCAGCAGCTTTTCATCGACATACAAATACGAAAACGGCGCAATCATAATGAACAGCATCCACCAAGCACCCGCTAACCGGGCGGTTCGTTTATTTTTCTCAGCATCAAGCATTTTTCTGCCCATCCTCCCTCGTCCATTTTACAGCCATGATGACAATAAAGATTGCAATCATCAGCAGGCCAAAAGCCGCCAATGCGCCTTGACTGACTAATCCTCTGATTTGCACTCGAACACTTCGCCAATTGGAACGCCGAACACATGGGCTATCCGAAAAGCCAGTTCCAAAGACGGCGTGTATTTCCCCGCCTCCAGTGCTATGATAGTCTGGCGCGAAGCCCCGGATTTTTCCGCAAGTTCAAGCTGGGTCATTTCATTTGCGAAAAACCTAAGCCTCCTGATGTTGTTCGTGATGATCAACTTTTTACCCATTGCTAACGCCCCTTTCGTAAAAGTAAACGCTCGCAATTCCTTCCGCTAGCGACCCTGTTGAAGTCGCGCCAAGCAGGATATGCAGTGCAGCCACAGTAGGCAGCCCAAACGCAAGAGCAGCAAGCATAGCGACAAGCCCCGCCCCCGTAACAATATAGCCAATGCGGGCGGATCTCAACCCGACGAGCCTGTCTCTCTCATCTTCAACCACTGTGGAAGCAATCAGCCTTTCCACTGTTTCGTCGCCCTGATCCTGTCCTGATGCTGCGATCTTAACCGCAAATACGACATGGAAAATGATTTGAACGGCAATAACTGCTGCAACGCTCATTCCTATAAAAACAAGCATGGCTGTCGCCCATAACTTGAGATTGTCAGGCGCGGGCGAATGTTTTGATAGCGCATAGGTGATGTAGGCGGCAACTACAAACACCCCTGCGACGATGCTGGCAATTGTTTTTTTACTGCTGTAGGACATCTCTATCCCTCCCTTCTTATAACATAGTATGATAACATAGACATATAGTAACATATAAAATACAATATGTCAAATATAATTTACATGAAAAGCAAAATTTTAGAAAAGGGCAATTAGCAAGCGCAATTTACCAAGACGTTGAAGCGATCATCTCTTTGTGGTATACTTATATCCTGAGAGATATGGGGATGAAAAATGAACAGAAAAAAAATTGCGGAAGAAACTCTGAAAATACAACAGCAGGGCTACTACGATACAAATGGTGCAAGGGTTGAGTTCGCCGAAATGCAGAAGGCTTCGGAGAAAAACAGCTTTTTGATAGTGCCAGAGGAAGGCAGACGGCTGATCCGAGACATGAAGCCGCCTGAAAGGGGGCTACTTGCTCCCATAACGGTGGTAAACCAATCCACAGTGCAGGCGGTTATGGACATGAGCTGGGGCGGCGAGCGCCTAGCCGCTCTGAATTTCGCTAGCGCAAAGAATCCGGGCGGAGGTTTTTTAAGCGGCGCAATGGCGCAGGAAGAAGCCCTCGCGGCGTCAAGCGGGCTGTACAAAACCCAATTGCTCCACATGGCGTATTACAACGCCAACCGGGCCTGCGGGACGATGATGTACACGAACCATGCGATATATTCACCCAGTGTGGTGTTTTTCCGTGACGGTAATTTCGAGCTTGTTTCAACGATAGCCACAGCTTCGGTGCTAACTTTGCCTGCGGTAAACTTAGGACAGGTCGTATTGAAAGGCGAAGACGTGGAGACGGCAAAATCAGCCATGAAAAACCGGATGCGTCTGTGCCTCGCTATTTTTGCCAGCCAGAAGGAGAACCACTTAATACTAGGTGCCTATGGATGCGGGGTGTTCAGAAACGATCCAAAGGACGTGTCGCACTGGTGGAAAGAACTGTTGATTGACGAAGGCTATGGCCGTTTCTTCTCTAAAGTCGTATTTGCCATACTCGATAGTTCCAAAACCCAAGGCAGCATAACTGTGTTTCAAAATGCATTTCTGCAGACAAATGCCAGCGACCTCATTTTTTCATAGACAAGCCTTAGTATTGTACTTTGAATTTGAATTGAACCGGCGAGGCATCCGGCGTCAGCAATTCCATGCGGTAATCGCCGAAATAATCAATAAGTTCGTCCAGCAGCTGGGCAGTTTGAGGGATTCTGTCGTGGGCAAGCAATACGACGCGGCTTGAATTGCCGACTGTGGTTACAGCGTTGTTATAGAGTTCCGACACGACAGGGTTTTTGACTGCGTCCTGAAGCGATGCGTTCCAGTCGAAAAACACATAGCCTGATTCGGAGACCGCATCCGCGATTTCATCATATGTCAGCTTGTTATAGCCGTTTACACTGCCGCCTGGGAAGCGTATCACACGAGAGCGTATGCCGGCAATCCTGTAAATTGCGTCATCTGCGCGGCGCAGGTCTTCCATGAATGCATCAGCGGAAGCGTATATTTCACGATAATCGTGAGAATAGCTGTGCAGGCCAACAGCATGCCCTTCATTGACGATGCGGAGAACCAAATCGGGGTAACGGTCAGCAAACGCGCCAACGAGAAAGAATGTAGCCTTAACCCCACGCTCTTTCAGTGTGTCAAGCACCAGCGGCGTAACGCTTGGCGACGGGCCGTCGTCAAATGTCAAGTACATGACTTTGTCGGGATCGCCGCCATGCGCAGAAACACCGGCTGCATAGTTGACGGGTTCAGCAGATGCACCCTCCGGTGCGTATTGCTGAACTACAACAGCGGCACTGTTATTTTGGCTACTGTCCGGAGTTGCTTCGCCTATAAAGCCAGACAATAGGGATAAAACTACAAAAAGGCATGTTGCTGATAATGTTCTCATGCTCACAGCATATCAGGTTCTGCGCAGATATGCGTTACGAAAGTATTAAGAATTCTTTCGAAAAAGTAAAACTTCACGCATTGCGTTTGCCAAAACTTTCAAGTGCTCCAGCTCGTATTCCCTGAGTTTCATCCGGTCAAGAAATGTATCTGGGTCAATAACGTCTCTGACCTGCGCTTTCTGCTCTTTGCTTAGGGAGTTGTACCCTTTCACTGAGTTAGTCGCAATATGGACAATGCTGTTTCTGATGAAGCCGTCCTTGCGTTCATTCCCAACGGGGCTTGATATTTGAGCGCTGTATCGCATCATCATATAGTCGTCAAAGCTGATGTACTTGACAGCCATAACCTTTACCATCTTGAAGTCGCCGTATTTCTTCCTGTTCCAACGCTCCGTCATAATGGCATGCAGCTCGTCAATCGTTATTGGCTCGTTTAGCGCAATGCGGGCGTCCCGCCTTTGCTGAACCTCGTTTTTCACATTTTCAAGTAAGCCCATTTGTTTTGTTCTCAAAGACCATCTTCATTGACGTGCCTTCTTCTTCCATTTCTATGATGATCTTGTTGCCGTCGACAGTCCCCTTTATTGCATCACCGTCTGCGTTGAGTGTGACTGTGTTTCCGTCAACTGTAAACGTGCCTTTCATCGGATCGTCATTTGCCTCCATCGCACCCATGAAGACTCCGCCGCCTAGAAACTCGATGAAGATATCTTCACGATTGAATTCGCTGCCATCGTTTGCCATTTCACCCAGCGTCTCGAAGAATGTCAACCAGTCTTCCCCGTCAATCTCCCACGATACCAGAGTGTATTTCCCCGTCAGCGAAGACGGCGGGGTTTCCGGCGTGTAGCCCTTGCTTGTGTCAATCACAATCGTATTGTTTGCTCCGTCCCAGTCCACGCCAAAATCAAATGCCGCCCCAATGTCACGAAGTTTGAAATAATTGTTGCCTTCTATGTTGTAAGCAGTGAAACTGACCTCCTTTCCGTCAAGGTATATTTTTGAGCTTGTGGGTGCAGGTGTCTTGTCTCCTGCGCCCTTGCCTGTCATCTCGCCGCCAACAGCAGTGTAGGGCTTGTCGCTTGTGAGTGAAATGGCGTTTTTCGCAGCGTCCCACGCGACCTCATATTGTTTTTCTGTGCCTGAAAGAGTGTGCGCGACATCGCGCAGCTTGAAATAATTGTTGCCGCTTATGTTGTAAGCGTCAAAGGACACAATCGAGCCGTTTACAAGAACGGTTGAGGACGTGGGCTTTGCCACAAGGGTATCCATTGCGGATGCGGGACCAGCTGCAGCAATTATCATGCTGGCTGTCAGTAATAAAACAAACAGTTTCTTTTTCATGGTAGTAATTCTCCTTTCTTTGTGTGTACAGTATATAATAACATATTCGCAAAATCAATTAATTTGCAGTTTTTCGTAAAACCGCTTTATAGCCGCTGCGGTTTCGGCCCTTGTCGCCGTCTTTTGGGGCCACAGCCGTTCGTCGCCGCTGCCGGTTATGATGCCCCTGCTGCAAGCCCAGTCAAGCCCTTCGCGTTTGTCGTGCGATATCGCGAAAAAGTCTGCGTAATTGATAATTCCGGGCAGGTTGCCGTTCGCCGCCCCTTTGCCCGAAAAAACGGCATAGCGCCAAAGCATGTCAGCCATCTGTTCGCGGGTCGCCGGGTCTTCAGGTCCAAAGCCCCCGTCACTGTTCAATTGCGCGATATTGCTTAATAGCACCCATTCTACCGCAGTCTTGTACCAGCGGTTGCCGACGTCCGGCGGTAAGCCGGGGCTTTCGTCAAAATCAGGCATGCCCGCCATATTGTAGATCGTATTGGCTAGCATAGCCCGGCTCATGATTTTGTCCGGCTCGAAGAGGCCATCTGCCGTGCCGCGCATAAACCCCTTCTCATGGACGTACAAAACATAGTCGAAATACCACGAGCTTGCGGGTACGTCAGTGTACAGCGAGTACGCTTTGTCGCTTTCTATAGTCAGTGCGCTTGTAAAGAAACGTGGCAGTTTGTCAGTAATAAACTCCACCTTGCCCGTATCCTTGTCATAAGCGCAAGGTATTTCATGCACTTTGCCTGTGTCGTCCACAAAGTAGAGCGTAAAAGAATAGGCGAGCTGCCCGTCGCTCGGAGCAAATGGGATACTGACCGTGAGCCCATCCTTGAACCCACTAAGGGTGG
>Ga0082212_10005254_pt1 | contig 17713 bp, 15 predicted proteins | sample TergutNt197P3_FD_71548 | JGI IMG/M metagenome (GOLD analysis project Ga0082212, IMG submission 71548) | Neocapritermes taracua P3 segment gut microbial communities from Petit-Saut dam, French Guiana - Nt197 P3 | ecosystem: Host-associated > Arthropoda: Insects > Digestive system > Gut ... | reverse complement strand
GACAGGGCTGTGCGTAGCCAATAAGCGTTATATGGTTGACATCAGCGGCAAGCTGGAACAAATCGGGGAAATGATTGATAACGGCGACTATTTCACCATCAACCGCGCCCGTCAATACGGAAAGACAACCACGCTCCTCATGATACAAAGGACGCTTCCCGATGCGTACATTTGCGCGAGAATCAGTTTTCAGGGCATCGGCGACTATAGTTTCGCATCACCGGAGGCTTTTTGTCAGATGTTTCTGAACCTTGTGTACGATTCGCTTAAATTTGCATCAGTGGAAAGCGAGTATCTAAAAAACTGGGCGGATAGCGAGGTAAAAGACTTTCCCGCGTTGAGCCGCCATATTACTAAAATGTGCAGCGGCAGGAAGTTAGTGTTGCTGATAGACGAGGTTGACAATACAAGTAACAACCGGATATTTTTGCATTTTCTCGGTATGTTGCGTGAAAAATATTTGCAGTGCAAAGCAGATATGGACTACACATTTCACAGCGTGATACTCGCGGGAGTCTACGATGTCAGGAACATCAAGCTGAAAATGATTCGCGAAGGCGCCTATACGCCGCAGTCCGAAGAAAACAGGATATACAATTCGCCGTGGAATATCGCCGTCAATTTCACGGTTGACATGTCGTTCAGCCCGGCGGAGATCGCCACCATGCTCGCACAGTATGAGTCCGACCACCATACCGGCATGGACGTCGCATCCATATCCGAAGAAATATACAGTTATACGGACGGCTACCCGTTTTTAGTATCGAGAATCTGCCAGTGCATTGATGCGGAACCGGGCAAAGACTGGACGCCGGGCGGCGTCCGTAACGCGGTACAAATTATTTTGAAGGAAGAGAACACGCTGTTTGATGATCTGTTCAAGAATCTTGAAAACGACAATAAACTGTATGATTTTATCTATGACGTGTTAATAGTCGGTAATACAAGGACTTATGCAGTTGGCAATCCGACTGTCAAAATGGCTGCCATGTATGGAATCATCAGGGAAAACGCATTGAATGTCGCCATATCGAACAGGATATTTGAACTTGTTATGTGCAACTACTTCATTTCCAAGGACGAAGAACGTAATACCAAACAAATCAACGGCGTCCATCAGGACGACGTGGTGAAAGACGGCCGTTTCGACATGGAACTGTGCCTGCGCAAGTTTGCCGCCCACTATGCCGAACTGTTCGGCGAAAGCGATTACAAATTCATTGAAAAGCACGGCCGGATGCTGTTTCTGATGTACCTGAAGCCGCTCATCAACGGACAGGGCTTCTACCACATCGAGAGCCAGTTTACGGACTTGCGTCGCATGGACCTTGTGGTAGATTTCGGGCCGGAACAGTTCCTTGTCGAACTCAAACTGTGGCGCGGCGAGGCCCGGCATCAGAATGCGTACCGGCAACTACTCGGTTACATGGAAAGCAAAAACGCCACGACGGGCTATCTGCTGACTTTCGACTTGCGCAAAAAAGAAAACAAACGCCCGCACGCGAAATGGGTGAAAGCCGACGGTCGTCGCCTGTTCGACGTGGTGGTGTGACATTACGAGAACTTCCTGAGAATGTATTCGCAATCGTGTTTGTGCTTTGCTCCCACGACCACGTCCCTCCTCCGTAATTGCCACTACCGTCCTCGTCAACAGAAGAGAAGTCCCACGTTGATGACAGTTAAGGAAAGGATCGTGCAAAGCCTCAACACGGCTTTAGGCAGCGTTGGGCTTTTCCTACCTGTCATTCTCCTTCATTGCGTCCTGTACTTGATACAGGATCACACGCGATCTCAAAGGATATCCTGAAACAAGTTCAGAATTCTTTTAGTCAAAAAAATAATTGTTTGCTCCTGACTTCGACAAAACATTTTTTAACATTTTATATTTATCTGATAAATAGACTATAAGATAAAATGCGTCACCCGTTTTGGGTGACGCGATTAAATTTCCTTATATTTGCTCCATGTTTATACGCAAGAAGAAAAATCGGTCAGGCAGCACAAGCGTTGTTGTAGTAGATAAGAGTCGGGGACGATTTCGTGAAGTGAGAACCATAGGTGTGAGTTCGGATACGAAGGTCATATCAGGGTTATGCAGTGAGGGCAAGAAATGGATAGCCGATAAAACAGATGGGCGAGATATGTTTGCACTTTTAGAACAGCAACGGGAAGAGAAACAGGTGATAGATTATTTGCTGAGCAATATAGAAAATATTTTACTCAATGGCACGCAACTTATATTGAATCAGGTTTTCAGGCTTATTGGATTTGATAAGATAGATGATGAGATTCTGAAGCATTTGGTTATAGCCCGATTGTGTCAACCCTCAAGCAAGGCAGGGACAGTCGAGTATTTAAAGTCGTATTTTGATGAAGACGTTGAATTGCATAAGATATACCGTTATTTAGACCATTTGCACAACACACAGCAGGAAAAGATACAGCAAATCAGCGTAGAACATACCGGGAAGATATTGGGTGGTAAAATTGGTCTTGTATTTTATGACGTTTCTACGCTTTACTTTGAGACTGATTACAGTGATGATTTTCGGGTACCCGGTTTTTCCAAAGACGGGAAACATTCCCAGCCACAGGTCGTATTAGGATTGTTAGTAAGTAAAGACGGTTATCCCTTGTCATATTCGCTGTTTAACGGTTCTCAATACGAAGGTCGTACGATGCTGCCGATAGTGGAAGATTTTGTCCACCGGTTTGAATTATCGGATTTTGTGGTAGTGGCCGATTCGGGATTAATGAACAAAACTAATCTGTCGTTACTGGAATCGGCAGGCTATAAATATATCATTGGTGCAAGGATAAAGAATGAGAGTGATGGTAATTAAGCAGATGCTGATAACCGCCAGACACAAATCTATCAGACAGTTTTTCGACCCGAATTTCTGGGAGAATTTTTAGGGTGACGCATTATCGAAGTCAGGAAACGGTAAACAGACTCATCCAAACGTTGGAAAGTGAAAACCAGCATTTGAAGAATGAAATCGAGTTTCTGCGGTCTATGATAAAATAATCAAGCAGTAAATCAATGGAGCGCTTCATTCCATTCGTAAATACATGGGAAAGCAGGATATTAGAAGTCCCCTATATTTTTTTGCCATTTCCAGGCAGTTTTGAGGGTGTCGGCGAGGGTCTCAGCTGCTTGCCAGCCCAGTACTTCGTTGGCATGACGCGGGTCTGCCCATACTTTTTCGATGTCGCCTTCCCTACGACCTACGATTTTATAAGGTACTTTCATGCCGGTAGCCTGCTCAAAGGTGTTGATCAATTCAAGAACCGAGACGCCACGACCAGTTCCGAGATTAAATATTTCGAGTTTATCCGTTGATTGTCCGTTGAGCATACGGTCAATGGCTACCACATGCGCCTTAGCCAGATCAACGACATTGATATAGTCGCGGATACAGGAACCGTCGGGCGTATCGTAGTCGTTGCCAAAAACCTGCAACTCTGGACGAATGCCCGCCGCTGCCTGGGTAAGGAACGGAACTAAGTTTTGAGGTATTCCAATCGGTAATTCTCCAATCACTGCTGAAGGGTGCGCGCCTATGGGATTAAAATAACGAAGGACAATACTTTTAAACGGCGCATTTGCATAAATCGTATCACGAATGATTTCTTCATTGATCTGTTTTGTGTTTCCATAAGGCGAAATAGCCGGTTTTATCGGCGCCTGTTCTGTGACTGGAAGGATGTCGGGCTGTCCATACACCGTACATGAAGACGAGAATACAATTCCCTTAATGCCGTGTTGCGGCATCAATTCCAGCAGATTAATCAGCGAAACCAAGTTGTTCCGGTAGTACAGCAAAGGAAAGTGTACCGATTCGCCAACCGCTTTACTGGCTGCAAAATGGATAATACCCACAATGCTCGGATTGTCCGTTATCACCTTTTCGACAGCCTCCCTGTCGTTACAATCCGTTTGCGAAAACACCGGTCGTATGCCCGTTATCTTCTCTATCCCATCCAGGACGCCGATATTAGAGTTAGACAGGTTGTCGATGACAACAACTTCATAACCTGCATATTGCAGTTCCACCGTCGTATGCGACCCAATATATCCTGTCCCCCCCGTCACTAAAATTTTTTTCATACGTACATTTTTTATTTTTTATATTTCGGTCGTATGGAACTCACATGTTCATTTACTTGGGTGTATTAAGGTACATGCTCGTTTCATTTATGATTATTTTATGTTCAACTATTAAACTATTCCGGAAAAGCCCATGAAAGCCATGGCTAACAGTCCGGCTGTTATCAGAGCGATAGGCGTTCCTTGCAAGACAGCGGGGATGTTTGATCTTGATAGTTGTTCGCGTATGCCAGCGAAAATGATCAACGCTAGCGCGAAACCTATGGCAGTAGAAACAGCAAAAACTATCGACTGCAATAGGTTATATTCTTTTTGTATCACTATAATGGCGACGCCGAGTATCGCACAGTTTGTAGATATCAAGGGGAGAAATACGCCTAATGCCTGATATAGCGAAGGAGAAACTTTTTTAAGCACGATCTCAACCATTTGCACCAGCGTGGCGATGATTAAAATAAAAACGATGGTCTGAAGGAAAGCCAATCCAAGCGTGTCGAGTAGATATTTCTGTATCAGAAACGTCACAATGGTAGCAATGGTTAGTACGAAGGTGACGGCCATCCCCATCCCAATTGCTGTATCCACTTTTTTTGAGACGCCAAGAAACGGGCATATACCGAGAAACTGCGACAAGATAATGTTATTCACAAATACAGCAGCAATAATTATAATCAAATATTCCATAAGTTTTCAGTTACGAGTTTTAGGGATTAAATATTGGTAGAACGGAAATTAGCGTAAATTAGTGTAATTTGCGGACGAGGGCGATCAGGTAGCCTAAGGCAATGAAAGCGCCAGGGGCAAGGACAAAGACGAGGGCACCATAGTTTTCAGGAAAGACAGTCAGCCCGAAGGCTTTGCCGGTACCCAGCAGTTCGCGGCAGAACCCAAGCAATGCCAGCGCAATCGTAAATCCTAACCCGGAGCCAACGCCATCGAGGCAGGAAGCGAAAACGCCGTTTTTGGACGCAAACGATTCAGCGCGTCCGAGTACGATACAGTTGACCACAATAAGGGGGATGAAAAGACCGAGACTCTTATATAAATCAGGCAAGAAGGCCTCCATACACATCTGCAGCACCGTGACGAATGAAGCGATGACGACAATATATGCAGGTATGCGAACCTGATCTGGAATTAAATTTTTGATAGCCGAAATGACGGTGTTGGAACAAATAAGCACAAATGCAGTCGCTAATCCCATACTCATGCCATTAATAGCGGATGATGTAGTAGCCAAGGTTGGACACATGCCTAACAGTAGGACGAAGGACGGGTTTTCGTCAATGATTCCGTTTTTAATTATTCTTAAATATTTCATGAGATATTTAGTTAACTTCAATACTTATAATTTCTTTTTCGGCTTCGGTAATAGAATCGTTGTTTGTTTTGTTATTGGAAGCATCATCACCAGCGCTGTTTCCTGTTGTTGCGCCGCTAACGGCGTCTGTATTTCCCTTGAAGGCTATAAAGGCAAGGTTGATAGCTTCAAGAAAAGCGCGTGTAGAGATAGTGGCGGCGGTGATGGCATCGACATCCCCTCCGTCTTTGGTCGTTCGAAGCTCGCCATTTTTCATGTCACGTCCGATAATATTTTGCCGGTTTTTATCCTTACGGAACCACTCTTCCATCTTTGAACCCAACCCCGGCGTTTCGTTATGCTCCAGTACAGCATAGTTCACAAGTTTGCTTTCTGCATCGAAGCCGACCATCACGCGTATCAACCCGCTAAATCCGTTTTTTGTATAACTTTCTACCGCGTTACCAACCCATTGTCCCTTTATTCTTACCGGATAGACAGTCAGCGAATCCCGTTCGGAAATAGCCGCTCTAAACTGTTCTTCCACAGGATTATTATCAAATGCGGGGGTCACTTTTTGTATGGCGTTCCTAAGCTCGGCGGCTTTGGATGCGGCAATGGCGCTTTCTGTATATTTATTAGCTGCCGATAGAGCAACGCCTGCAATAAGGCATATACCGGTCAGTGACATCAAGATATTCAAGAATGATGATTTTAACTTTTCCATATTAATTTCCTCCGAAGCGCTTGGGTTTTATATACCTGTTAATCAGCGGCGTTAAGCCGTTCATGATCAGGATAGCAAAGGACATGCCTTCGGGATATGCTCCGAAAAGGCGTATTAGTGCGGTGAGAATCCCTATACCAGCCCCATAGACGAGCATCCCTTTCCGACTCATGGGCGAGGTCACATAATCGGTAGCCATGAAAACGGCGCCGAGCATTAACCCGCCCGAAGTAAGATGTATCAGCGGATTAAAAACACGCGCGGAAGCCATCAGTGTTTGCATGTCGGATAGGCCTGTCGAAAAATGGCTTTGAAACATGGAACCGGCGAAAAGCGCTCCTGTAAAAATCGTTACTGTAGCTAAAATGGAGACTGGTATATGCCATGTAATTATTTTGCGGTAAAGCAAATAGACCAAACCTAAAAGCAATGCTATCTCGCTAATTTCGCCTAAACTGCCGCCCGTCAAACCGATAAACGAATCCTTGATTGAGGCCATATCGCTACTGTGATGGAGCAATGAGAGGGTCGTAGCGCCGGTCTGCGCGTCAAGATAAGACATCGGAAAAATGTCTGCCACCGGCCATGTCGTCATCTGCGCCGGAAAAGAGATGAGCAGAAACACGCGGCCTACTAATGCAGGGTTGAAGATATTGTTGCCCAGTCCGCCAAAGGACATCTTCCCGATGCCAATGGCGGTTAATGCGCCAACAATTATAATCCATACCGGTAAGTTCGATGGCAGGTTGAACGCCAATAGTACGCCTGTCAGGATGGCAGAACCGTCTTGTATAGTTGATTCTCTTTTGAAAAGATATTTTTGAATCAGATATTCGAATAGCAGGCAGGAGGAAACAGAGACAGATGTTACGATCAATGCCCCGATACCAAAACAGTATAACGAAACCAAGAACGCCGGAATAAGCGCTATCAGTACGCCATACATATTTTTGCAGATTGTATCGCCGCTATGAATATGGGGAGAAGGAGATATTACTAATTTTTCCATTCGATAATTGTTTTGTTACATTAACTCTTTCCGGTTTTTATCCTTTAATAACGTCACTTTAACTTTTCCGCGCTTTTATCATTTCCATGACGGTAGATTTCCCCAGTCGTATAAAATCTAATAGCGGACGGTTGGCGGGACATGTATAACTACACGAACCACATTCTATGCAGTCGATAACATAATTATTCTCGATTTCTTCCCACAATTTATGTTGCGCAAGATTCATCAACAGGCTGGGTTCAAGCCCCATCGGACAGCCGCCGACACATTTGGCGCACCGGATACAGTCGTACATCTTACCCCGTTTAGCATCATCTTGCGTCATCAGCAAAATTCCGGACATGCCTTTCGTAACTGGCACATCTGTATTTATCACGGTTTTTCCCATCATAGGGCCTCCGGCGATGATCTTACCAGTGTTTGCAGGGATGACACCGGCGGCATCAAGCAGGACGCTAATGGGTGTTCCGATACGGGCTAAAATGTTAGACGGTCGAGCGATATTTTTACCTGTCATCGTGACAACGCGCTCAATAAGTGGTTTGTTTTTCTGAACGGCTTCATAAACGGCATAAACAGTTCCGACATTATGAACGATAGCGCCTACGGATATGGGGAGCGCGCCGCTTTTTACCTGACGGTGCAGAATAGCGTCTATAAGTTGTTTCTCGCCTCCCTGTGGATATTGCGTTTTGAGGGCCACGATTTCGATCCCTTTTTCATTCGCAGACAATTTTTCCATCAAGGCTATGGCGTCTGGTTTGTTGTTTTCGATCCCTATTACGGTACGACTGACATTGAGTGCGGTCATAAGCAACTGAATACCTGCCATAATCTGTTCGGCTTTTGCTAACATCAGCGCATGGTCGGCTGTCAGGTAAGGCTCACATTCTACTGCATTGACGATGAGGACTTCCGCCTTGTTGCCTGGAGGCGGCGAAAGCTTGATTTTCGTCGGGAAGGCAGCTCCCCCCATGCCGACAATGCCCGCTGCATCAATCTTCTGTATTATTTCTGTTGGCGACAGTGTACAGTCTTTGATGAGCGTTTCGCTACGATCAATCGTCGGCTCCCATTCATCGCTTTCGGTCTGGATATAAACAGCCGGTCTTGCGAACCCGAAACCATCAATCACATTATCCACTTTTAACACGATTCCCGAAACCGACGAATGGACGTTTGCCGAGACAAAACCTGCAGTTTTGCCGATCAATGTGCCGACATTGACCTTGTCGCCTTTGGTTACCACCGCTGCTGCCGGAGCGCCTATATGCTGACTTAACGGGATAATAACCATGTCAGGTGGTTTGATGATTTGTATCGGTTGTCCCGCCGAAAGTTTGCTGGCTGGTGGATGTATGCCTCCTATGCTAAATGTGCGCATCTTTTTTATTCTTCATTTTTCTTACTGTTAATATTTTCCAGCGATTTTCGGGGAGGGAAATTCAATTCGTGAATGGAGCCTGTAGAGCATATAGGGACGCATTTACGGCACAAGCGACATTTGGCATCGTCGATATACGCCATGTTTTGAACAATCGTAATGGCGTCGAAAGTACATACTTTGATGCACTTCGTACAGCCGTTACAGGCATTTTGACAGGCTTTTCGCGCTATCCCGCCCTTGTCTTTATTGACGCATGATACAAGTATCCGGCGTGATTTCGGACCTTTCTTACGTATCTCAATGATTTTTTTCGGGCATACTTTTATGCAGGCTCCGCAAGCCACGCATTTGTCTTCGGATATTTCAGGAAGTCCAGTTTGCTCATTCATACGAATAGCATCGAATGTGCAGGCCTCCACGCAATCGCCCCATCCAAGACATCCAAAAGAACAACCCGTCTCGCCGCTATATAGCGCAGATGCGATTGCACAACTTTTTACCCCATCATATATATTAGTGCGCGCGCGAACATTATTATTACCGTTGCAACGTACTACTGCAATTTTGGGAACGCTAACATCGGCTACCTGCCCAAGGATAGCAGCAATGCTATTCATCATGTCTGCACCGCCCACCGGACAGGTTAATCCTTCGAGCGTCGCTGCTCCCACACAAGCCACAGCAAACCCCCCACAACCTGGATAGCCGCACCCCCCACAATTTGCGCCCGGTAATGATGCCGTTACCTGCGCTATGCGGGGGTCTTCCTTTACTTCAAATTTCTTTGATAAAAAGTATAATATGAAAGCGGCTATCGCTCCGGTAACGCTAATTAACAGGATTGCTATGTACATTGATAATGGTTAATGATAATTGTGGATGACGGGTGAAACTCGTCATTTTTCGCAAGGGTGAAAATAAATTTTTTCTTTAGTTTGTTGCGAAACAGGTATAATACAAAATAATAAGGAACAAGCATAACAAGTCCTGCCAATCCGCCAACTGCCTCGTCCCCACTGATCACTTTTCCTGCGACCACGCCCAATATGACAAGCGCGAGCGGAATGACAAAGGCAATAAAAACGGCAAAAAAGCCATTCGACTGTTTGACGGATACGAACACATTGTCATTGATGACAAAGCTACCGGAGCGGTCATCGATTTCAATAATCTTTTCTTTCTTATCAGCAGCAAGACACACGGCAACAGCACGACATTCGTTACATGATGTCATCTGTTTGACTCGGACATAAATTCTTTGATTTTCAATGCGTTCGACTATGCCCTGATGCTTGATAAAATCGTTCATTTTTCCTACAAATCTGTTATCACAATCCGAAAATTGCAAACTGTACATTGCAATTCAGCCACAAAAATAGTCATTATATTTATTCCTACAAATTTTTCTTCGGAAATGGATGTATTTAATGAATTTGTCGGCTATTGCCATGTATATTTAAATCCGAATGTTAATACTTCGTTAATTTGCCAATAAGATTTTATGTCCTCCTTTCGCTTAATACCGTCATCATATCGCAGGATAATTTGCAACTTAATGGAAAAATACTTATTTAATGAATAATCAAATGAATTATCCATGTGGCAGGTAACTTTCTCATAATTAGTAAAATAAGTGTATTTTGTCTTGAATGTTAAACTTTTGTTAAATCTGCCATCTTTGGTTAATTCCAAGTTGGGGCCAAAAGAATGTTGTTCATATTTAATCTTGCCGCTTGCATCTCTGGGGAAGCCGTTAATGACGGTTGTATCACCATTATACTTAAATTGAAATGCTAAAGGATTAATCGTTAATTTTAAGTTTAATGAACGGTCTGGTTTTTTAAACTTGGGTACTAAATTATAAGTCATACCTATGCCGTTGGTTAAGATTAATGGCGTTAAAAAAGCCAGATTTTTATTTTTTGTGTTGGCTATATAATGATTCCCCATAGGTGTAAATATTTCTGCTGAAAGGGAATAACTCCATCTTTTGATAGCTTTTAATTCAAAAACGCTATTTAAACGAAATTCATCATTGATGATGATAAATTTTCTCAATGTGTCGTTTGGTGCATTATTGAGGGTAAGCCATGTTTTTAATGTATTAGTAAGCGCTATTTTATCTCTTTCATATTTAAAGGTGCTGATTGACAGCAAATAAAGGTTCAAACTATTTATATCACTTCCTTGATGCCAATTCTTTGATGATCTATTATGAGAAAATTTAATATCGGGTTCAAATTTCAATGTCCAATAGCGCCTATTAGGTTTGTATTTTACAATCGGGTCTATCAATTCTTTGATAGGTTTGGCGTTATTGATCTCAATTTTCACTTGTTCTTTTGATACATCTATACTTTCTACTTTTACATTCGTTGCAGGTAATTGCGAAATCGAATACTTAAAGATATGCGGGTTTGATAACATCCTTCTATAAACCAATTCGTCTAACGATTTTAAAAACTGATAATGTCTGAACATTTGGACTGATTGTTTATCATTATTAACGAAAGACGAAGGAAAAGTCAAGTCGTTGGATAGATTGAAGGTAGAATCCAACTCAGGAAATAATCCACCTCGGAAGACTAAGAGCGGCGGGAAAAACTTATTATCAATCATCGCCTCTTGTATTGATTTATATTTGCCTTCCGGCCATGGTTCCATTGTCGAAATCAACCAAGACTTTGCTTCTGGCGAGAGGCCTTCAGCGCTTTGGTTCTGCGCGTTCAAACTATTGATGTATAGCAGGTAACAAGCTAAAAGTAACGCAAAAAGCCGATACGGTCTGTTTGAAAAAATCTTCATTTTTTTATCAATAAACAGTTTTTAGATTGCAAACATACAAAAAAAATGATTTAACCAAGCAGTTTCGCAGTATTTATTCCTGAAAAATTTTTGTTTTACGCTCAGCTAACACTATCTTTGCAGTTATTTATTTAATAATTACTTATGGAAACGAAAAGATTTCAAGGCGACTGGCCTAAAATTGGGATTCGTCCGGTCATAGACGGACGAATGGGTGGTGTACGCGAATCACTCGAAGTTCAAACGATGAACATGGCGATAAGCGTAGTTGAACTGTTAACTGCTAACTTGAGATATCCGGATGGTTCGCCGGTGCAATGTATTATTGCCGATTCTACGATTGGTCGTGTAGCCGAAAGTGCGGCTTGTGCAGAACTGTTCAAAAAAGAAAATGTAGGGGTGACACTTACAGTGACGCCCTGCTGGTGCTATGGTAGCGAAACGATGGACATGGACCCGTATACAGTGAAGGCTGTCTGGGGATTTAACGGCACAGAACGCCCGGGCGCCGTGTATCTGGCAGCAGTCTTAGCTGCGCATGCCCAAAAAGGGTTGCCTGCTTTCGGCATATATGGTCACGATGTAAAAGATATGTTGGATACAGTCATCCCAGACGATGTGGAAGAAAAACTGTTGCGTTTTGCTCGTGCAGCGATGACGGTAGCTATCATACGCGGGAAGTCTTATCTTTCCATAGGCGCCGTTTGCATGGGCATTGCAGGCTCAATCGTAAATACTGACTTTTTCGAAGACTATCTGGGGATGCGTTGCGAAGGTATTGACGAAGTGGAAATTATACGTCGCATGACACTGGGAATTTATGATCAGGATGAATATGTAAAAGCGCTGGCATGGACAAAAGCCAATTGTAAAGAACATGAAGACGTCTGTAATCGTCCGGACATGCAAAAATCACGCGCAGAGAAAGACGGCGACTGGGAGTTTAGCGTCAAGATGACGCTGATTGTACGTGATCTGATGGTAGGCAACCCGAAACTGAAGGAGTTAGGATTCGGCGAAGAGGCGTTAGGACACAACGCGATAGCAGGCGGTTTCCAGGGACAACGCCAATGGACGGATTTCTATCCGAATGGCGACTTTACGGAAGCGCTTTTGAATTCTTCGTTTGACTGGACAGGCATACGGCAGCCTTATATCTTAGCCACCGAAAATGACGCAATGAACGGAACAGCTATGCTGTTAGGTCATCTGCTAACGAATACAGCGCAGATTTTTGCCGATGTGCGCACCTACTGGAGTTCGACCGCTGTCGAGCGTGTGACAGGCAAAAAATTAGAAGGAAAAGCTGCGAATGGCATCATCCACCTGATTAATTCAGGCGCCGCGTCATTAGATGGTTCGGCGCGTCAGTCGGATGAAGACGGTAATCCGGTCATGAAACCGTTCTGGGAGATAAGCGATGACGAAGCGCAGGCTTGCTTAGATGTTACATGCTGGGTACCGGCCAATCGCGGGTATTTCCGAGGCGGCGGTTTCTCGTCAAAGTTCTTGACCCGCCAAAACATGCCCTGCACAATGGTTCGCCTGAATTTAGTAAAGGGTTTAGGCCCCGTCATGCAGTTGGCCGAAGGATGGACGGTAGAATTGGATGCAGCATCCCATAAAATTTTAGACGACCGCACCGATAAAGGTTGGCCGACCACCTGGTTTGCGCCGCGCCTGAATGATACAGACGCATTTAAGGATGTGTATTCGGTGATGAACAACTGGGGCGCTAATCACGGCTCCATCAGCTACGGGCATATCGGCGCCGACCTAATTACCTTGGCCTCCATGTTACGCATACCGGTATGTATGCACAATGTAGAAGACAAAGACATCTTTCGTCCCGCCGTATGGAACGCCTTTGGCATGGACAAGGAAGGCTCAGACTACCGCGCCTGCCAGACCTACGGAGCGCTGTATAAGTAATTGAAAATTAAGAACCGAAGGACTTTTTCGGAACGGGAAAAATTGCGAAATACTACCTGAAACCGATGATGCGTCGGACTTCGTTTAGCGTTTTCTGGGCGCTAACGGAGGCTTTTTCGGCGCCTAAACGGATGACTTTTTCTAAATAGCTTTTGTCGGCGCTGATGGAATGGATTCGTTCCCGTATGGGGGCGCAAAAAGTGTTGATGTCGACCGCTAACTGTTTTTTCATATCGCCATACCGGATTTCGCAGGCGTTGTATTTGTCATTAAAAAAGTCGAATACGTCTTTTTCAGACACAATCTCCAACAGCGTAAAAAGATTCTGTATAGGCTCCGGCTTTGTGCTATTCAGTTCAATAGGGCCTGTATCGGTCACTGCACGCATGACTTTTTTCCGTATGGTACTCTCGTCATCCCTCAGATAGATCGCGTTACCTTCACTTTTTCCCATTTTGCCGGTTCCATCCAAACCCGGCACTTTGATCGCTTTTTCGGAAAAATGAAAAGAAGCAGGTTCGGGGAAAAAATCTATATCATAGATATGATTGAAACGACGGGCGCACTTGCGTGCCATCTCCATGTTTTGCTCCTGGTCTTTGCCGACAGGGACTTTCACTGCACGATGTATGATGATGTCCGAAGCCATCAGCGTAGGATACGTCAGTAGTCCGGCATTGACATTATCCGGCTGGGAGCGCACTTTCTCCTTAAATGTTGTCACCCGTTCCAACTCGCCAAGATAGGCGTTCATATTCAGATACAGGTATAGTTCCGCCACTTCGCGCACATCGCTTTGCACATAGATAGTCGCTTTTTCTGGGTCAAGCCCGCAAGCTAAGTATTCGGCTAAGATCGTGTTTACGCTTTGCCGGATGTTGGCCGGTTTGGGATGCGTCGTCAGCGAATGCCAGTCCGCGATAAAGAAAAAACATTCATATTCGTATTGCATCTGTATAAAACTCTTGACCGCGCCAAAGTAATTGCCGAGGTGCAGATTGCCTGTCGGGCGTATGCCGCTTGCTACTATCTCCATGTTTTTTTAAAATTGAAAATTATTTAATTTACCTAAATATTTGTTTTTCTTACGAAATAGCCTTCCCTATAGACGCTTAAGCCATGCGGAGAGGAGGTCGGTCATTTGTTTGTAATATTCATAACTGTCGCGAAAACCCCAACCGTGTCCGCCTGTTGGGAAGATATACATTGCAGACGGCACATCATTTTTCTTTAACGCATCATAATAATCAATACTATTTTTCGGGACAACAACCTTATCGTCGTCACTTAATAACAAAATCGTGGGGGGGGTATTCACATTCACCTGTTTTTCGTTCGAGAAATGATAAATATCCGTTTGTGAAGGATTATCTCCCAACAGGTTACCCTTCGATCCGCCATGCGTAGCCTCCATCATTGAGATGACCGCATAAAACAAGATAGAAAAATCCGGTCGCGAACTGATACCCGACATCGTAAAATGCGTGGATGCCGTCGAGGCTAAATGTCCTCCAGCTGAAAAGCCACAAATGCCTATTTTTGAGGGATTGACATCAAAATCGGTAGCATGGGAACGAACATACCGGATCGCTTGTTGCGCATCGCTAAGCGGTACCTCTTTATGTTTATTTGGCATTCTGTATTTCAGAATAAATGCCGCAATTCCTTCTTTATTAAGCCATTTTGCTACCATATCACCTTCATGGTTGATTGCCAAACCCGAATATCCGCCACCCGGACAAATCACAACAGCCTTACCATTCCGGTTATTTTTCTCCGGCAGGAAAACAGTTAAGGTAGGAACGGAAACATTGATAATGAATGTCCCATTATTAGTCGCGTTCTCTTCGCTTTTTATCTCATTACTTGTTGGAGGTTCGCCTTCCCACAATTTAATTACTTGTTGCGCTTTACTCGTTGTTACGAACAATGCGAACACTAAAACTACGTTTGTTCTAATATTACATTTCATACGTACATTTTTTATTTTTTATATTTCGGTCGTATGGAACTCGCATGTTCATTTACTTATGTGTATTAAGGTGCATGCTCGTTTCATATTTAATAATTCGTAATTATCAATTGACTTTATTCGGGACGGTTTTAAACTGATAGATACAGCGGCTGGCATATTTTTCGCCTGGACGAAGTACCGTACTCGGAAAATCCGGTTGATTCGGGCTGTCGGGATAGTGTTGCGTCTCTAAGCATATTGCCCCACGATGGATGTATGTCACGTCAAACTTACCGTTGGTAGCTTTGGCCATCGCATTACCGGTGTAAATTTGGATGCCCGGCTCGGTGGTATATACATCCATTACAATGCCGCTTTCGTCGTTATACACCTTTGCAGCCAGTTGAGTAATGCTCCCTTTTGCATTTAAAATCCAGTTATGGTCATAGCCCTTTCCTATCTTCAGTTGCTCATAATCTTCATCAATACCGTCTCTGATACGCGTCGGCGTACGGAAATCCATCGGCGTGCCTTCAACTGGAATGATAGCCGCAGGAATGAGCGTCTCATCGACAGCGACATAAGTATCCGCATTGATATACAAATAATCATCTAGAATCTGTGTACCTAACTTTCCTGAAAGATTAAAATAGCTATGATTTGTCAGGTTAACAACGGTGGGTTTATCAGTCGTTGCTTCATACTGAATATCAATGGCATTTTGGTCGGTCAGTTTATAGATAACCGTCACTTGCAGGTTTCCAGGAAAGCCTTCTTCGCCGTCTTTTGACATGTAGGTCAGTTTAAGCGTCCGTGCATCAGACTGTTCGGCATCCCAAACCTGTATATGAAAACCCTTCGGGCCGCCATGCAGACTATTGCCATTGTTATTTTTTGCTAACTGATACGTCGAACCATCCAATGTAAACTGACCGCCTTTGATACGATTGCCATACCGGCCTATCAAAGCGCCAAAATTTCCGCCCGATGCAAGATACTCGGCTATGCTGCCATATCCAAGTACAACATCTCTCATCTGTTTGTTTCTGTCGGGAACTAATAACGACACAATACGACCGCCGTAGTTGGTGATGCAGGCCTCCATACCGGTCGTATTTTTCAGGATATACAAAGCTATAGCTTTGCCATTCGCTTCTCCGATAAAATCTTTTGTTTCTAAACCAGAAAGCGTTTTAACATTTTTCACTTCATCCTTGCACGACAACAGCGCCACCGCTATCAATGCCATAACAACTAATTTTTTCATCTGTTTTTTATTAAATAAAGACGCAAAGGTATATCAAAACTTTCAATATCCAAAATGGACATATTCTTCTTATCCACAGTGAAACAATCAAAGTTGAGTTATTTTTTTAAAATAACAAAAAAAAAATTGCAGGTAAAAAAAATGTTGTATCTTTGCCATCTCAAATAATAAATATTAATGTAATTGTTTTAATCATGAAAAAATTATTTTTACTCGTATTGTGTGCCGTGATGACGGCAGTATGTGCTAAAGCACAGCTTTATGTAGGTGGCGCTATCGGCTTTGATTACTTTGCAGATAAGTCATCTTACGGATCGACGACCAGCAAAGGTGATGCTGGTTTTATAGTTAATTTCAGTCCCATGCTTGGATTCGATCTTTCAGAAAAAATGTCGTTTGGCGCGAAAATACTTCTTAGCGCTTATAACTTTAGCGACCGCGAATCTGATCCGACAAAGAGCAACGCTTTAGGGTATGGACTATCGCCTTATATTCGTTACGCGGCATTGAGCGTAGGGAATTTTTCTCTGCTTATAGAGCCAAGTATATTTTTTTTAGGAGCAACTACTAAAGAAACTTACGGGACAACATCACACGAAGGCCCAAAGTTATTAGGATATGGTTTGCAAATCGGACCCGTACTTACATATAATTTAACTAACAGACTATCTCTTGAAGCAAATGTTAATTTTTTAAGATTTAGCTTTGGTCAGATAGCGGCAAAATATGGTTCTGGTGATAGTGAAAGCAAATTTACTACTACACTTTTTGGCATAGGAATAAATCCGACCTCAGAGATGATTAACATAAGTAGTGAAATTAATGAAGTAGGCGTTGGATTGCAAACAACGTCTCCTCTGCAAATTGGTTTAACTTTTCGGTTTTAAACTTTTTCGATAATGATTTTTTTAACGTAGAGACGCGGTAGACCGCGTCTCTACGTTTTTAAGGAATTATGATACAATATTTAAACCTGTTAGAGCGCGTGCTTCAGGAAGGAGTACGAAAAGAAGACCGTACCGGTACGGGGACGATCAGCATCTTCGGGCATCAGATGCGATTCAACTTAGATGATGGGTTTCCGATGCTGACAACTAAAAAATTACATCTCCAATCGATCATTTACGAACTGTTATGGTTTCTTAAAGGGGATACAAATGTGAAATACCTTCAGGAGCATGGCGTTCGTATTTGGAACGAATGGGCTGATGCCAATGG
>Ga0082212_10005253_pt1 | contig 17716 bp, 21 predicted proteins | sample TergutNt197P3_FD_71548 | JGI IMG/M metagenome (GOLD analysis project Ga0082212, IMG submission 71548) | Neocapritermes taracua P3 segment gut microbial communities from Petit-Saut dam, French Guiana - Nt197 P3 | ecosystem: Host-associated > Arthropoda: Insects > Digestive system > Gut ... | reverse complement strand
TTTCATGCCCGTGAATGGAGCTATAAAACCAAGTTCTACAAGACGTTTTGCTGCATCAGAGCACGTTGATTTCTGAATGGCCAGCAACTCACAAACTTGTTTCTGTGTACGAGGGAATTTTGGGTTATTGCAGTTGATAAGAAGGACGTAGATTTTCTTTTGCAATGAAGTTGTTGAGAAGTCAATGTTCTTCATTTGATCCCTCTTATGGGTGCCGGTTCGGTACGATGTGGTTCGCTCGACCGAACTGCTGTATAAAGTAGTTCACCCAGTAGTTCGAACCAAGAACGAACTGCACCACCTCTCGTTTATAAACGGTTGCACATTTCATATGCAGACCACTCCTGTGTCAATGTGAGAGAGGCTTGGTGACATTTTCAACTCTATACCCGAATTTTGAACCAAACTTGCCCCATTGGTTATTGATGATCTTGTACATGGAACACTGGCAACCGTAACAGCGACTTTTGAGAACAAGTGCCGCTGTTGCCCCATCATATCTGGAGTCAATTTGCCACTAATTGGATTACATGAATCAGAATGTGGACATGTTAGTGGCGGTCTGCCCTCCCTCGCACTATCTTTACCATCCAAACATGTCTTTTCTAAGTTCAATGCATGGATGTATCGTATCGTCTTTGATAAGAAACAATCCGGAGCTTCTTCATTTTTCTAAATGGGACTACAATCATGTCTCTGGCATCAGATTAGTATGATGTGTAGGACAAAATCAATTACAGATAATTATTACATATGATGTATCATACAAAACGACACTGTTATATCCTTTTTTGATTTTCATCCCAACCAGGTAAGTTAGGGGTTTAATCAACAATTCCGCTCCTTGATGTGATTTGCATGCTCTCCTTCATATTTCTCAAAAAACGCATCAGAAAGGGCATTGAGTTCTTTTTGCATCGGCGTTATTATCTTTTTTTCTTCCGCAAGCTCGTTGAAAAATGCCGTTATCCACGTTATCCGCACATCTTCTCCGTTCTCCATCTGATGTTTTATCTCTGACATGACAGTGTTCCAATCCATCTTTCCAGAACGGACGATCTGTGCGCTGTCTTCTCGGTCTCCCTCTCTTTCAGAAACGGATTTGAATATCAGGAGATCTTCAGGTGCGCACACATGCAGTCTTACGCCGCCCGTTTCCTCGGGACGCGATCTGCCTTTCATACCTTCTGATAAAAAGAGGGTTCTGCACACAGTTCTGTTGAACAGGTCCACTCTGGCCTCTCCCCTCACAAGTATCTGTGATAAAGACATCTTCAGATGTGCCTCCTCCGGCATCTTCGATATAAAACCCACATCCAACAGCAGCTGTGTCAAGCCATTGAATGTTTCTTCATCACCTACCACGATGTCCACGTCCTTTGTGTACTCTTTGAGGCCGTGTTTCATAAGAGCGCCCCCTCCGATAAGATAAATATCCATATTTTTGTCCGTATTATCGCTCAGTTCTTTGAAAAGTTCCAATATCTCCCTGTATTCCTTTATCATCCGAGCACCACTCCAAACATGTCGGCACGTTCCTGCATCTCTTCCAAAGGCATCCAACCTTTGATGCGTTCACCTCTTAGTACGGCATCCATCTCCTTCCTGATGCTGTTTTCTATGGTGAGTTTGGATGTGGTTTTTTCTACATCGGCACAGTTGATCGGATCCTTGTGTTTCACGTAGAAAATAAGTGCCATCATCCTCAGTCTCCATGAGTCATTCTTCTCGAGGATGTAAAGCGAATGTAAGAAGACCTCTTTCAGTGTAACACTTTTCCGGGGGCTTATGCAATATTCTGTCCCGGCAGCGAAATCCAGCCCGTAATCCCCATACTTGGAGAAAGCGGTCGCACACCCGCCCTCTTTGTTATAGCATGAGAACAGGACGTATTCCTCTGTCGAATGATATATCGAGGAACCCGGCGGAGCCCGGAGGTCGTTGGTGCCGGTATATGCTGCGCACTCGTCCGCGAGAGGCCTGAGTTTAGGCCACAGCAGATCGTTGATAGTGTATTCCGTGCCCTTTTTCCAGAGCATGCCTACATTGAGCATCTGACTCATCTTTCTGGAAACGGCAGATTTCGATCTCCCGATCTTTTGGCACACATTCTTCACGCTTTGCGGGACGCGGAATTCGATCAACAGTCTGATCCCTATGCCTCCCAGCGCTGTGGCAGAATATTCGGAATCCCTCAGGATATCAAGCAAAAGAACAACATGCGTCTTCCTGGATGGAGATACCCTGCCGTCGGACAGGGTCAGTGTGTCTTTGGAACGCAGTGACTGGACAACCCTGTACGTCTGTGAGATGTCTTTCCCTGTTTCTTCAGATATCATCTGCATTGTACGTATGCCTTTGCTCACACACTGCAGGACCTCCATTTCTCCGATAGAAAACATACCCGATAATTACATTTTATATATAAATAATTTGTATTTAGCGCAACAATTATCTTTTTTCGACAGTCATGGAATAACGTAATGGATTCTCTAGCATCATCAGAACAGCGAACGTTTCACATAAGAAGCTGAGTTCGAACGGGCACTCAAATACGTCCGCCACCGGCCTGTTCAATTTTACCGCAAATTGAATTATGCGGATGAAAATGTGAAAGACCAATTGTCGTTCGCATTCCCTCGCATCACACATCTTGAAAAATTTGTCCCCACTCCAGCGGTATGAATAGGTTTTAAATTTAGCCACCTATATAATCTCTCTGCGTACGGCCACACCGCACGATGAGGAAATAAAAATGATAATGAACAAGCTTAAGAAAGACACCTGCGGAATAGCTACGCTGGTCATAGCGATTGTAGTTATTCTGGTCATAGCCGGCGCTGGGGTTGTGGCCTATGTTGCACTAAGCAACAGTGACGATCCAGGAAACGACGACCCGGGCAGCATACCCGCGCTGGGCGGACCCGGGCTCAAAGCAGGCGAGAGACTGACCTATACACTCAGCGGAGATATTGCCGTGAAATCGACAGGACCAACGGTCACCATTGACGATGCAGTGACGGGAACGTTCGTCATAGGGTACACACAGGAAAGTACCGGCGGTCTCACAATGTCGGTCACAATGAATGTCGCATACGACATAATGGGAGAGACCGACAGCATCAACGAGACCTTTTCAACCACGATCAGCAGCCTTGACATGACGGAATTCGGCACAGGCACGGTAGACGCCTCCAGTCTGAAAGAACTTGGATACACCGATGCAGATATCCGAGCGATCCAGGCCCTCATTGACAAATACCAGACAAAGATGGAGAAGCTATCGACATTTGACGGTAACATCGATGTCGAGAAGCGCACATACTCGTATGACTGGAATGACTTCAAGTCACTCATTCCTGACACGGAATACAACCTCGACTCGATCCCGATCAGCAAGTTCGACACCACGCTGACACTATGGTTCGGAAAGGATATTCTGTACAAGGTACTCTTTGAGATCGACATGAAGGGGAATTTCTCGAACTCGCCGGCTGAGGATTCAATAAAGATCAGCGGCACTCTGGAGTTGACAGGGCACAGCGGGTTGTGAGGCTCCTTTCGATAGATCATTTGTCTTTAAAACAGCGGCTCCGGCCCAAACTGCGGCCGGACCGCATACTCTTTTTTTACTGATCTTTACCGGTTTCCGTTTTTGTACAAACAGAAAAAACTATGTTTTTTTACTCCTGTCGGTTCAGCGCGATCAGATCCTCTCTTTCATACCGCTGATGGCCCCGCAGCCCTTTTTTGTAGTTCCAGCACTTGATGGCATCCTTAAGGGTCCTTCCTTCGTTATCGGCAAAGAAGTCGCGGACGTAAGTGTTGTACTTGAACTGCTTGTCTATCGCGGTCTTTCCCTTTTTCTTTTCTTCTAAGATGATATGGTACTCTCGAATTGCATCGCCGTAGGTCTTTCCTGCATTGGACCTCAGCCATTTCATGAAAACAACGTTGAAAGAGAATCTTTTGCCGATTGCTTGCTCAAAGAAAGCGCGGCATTTCTCGGAGCAGACAAAGTTTTCTCCGATAAAGGAATCTGCGGAGATATCTCCCATTTCTGCAGACGGCCTTCCTCTCGTTTTCGATGTGAGTCTTTCGCCGGTGTCAAGATAGCGGGATATTCTCTCCGTAAGGACATCCTTTCCGCCCGCGGCCTGCAGACCCTCCTGTCTGCAGAAACGCACCAGCTCTTCCTTCAGGTAATAGTAGTTTCGGAACGTCTCGCTGTCAAGCCGTCTGTCAAGTTCGGGTCTTTCCGTCATTGGTCTTCCTTTGCGTTGGGTCAGATCGAGTCAACGATCGACCCGATGTGTATCTCCGTCGTGTTAAGTATCAGGACGTCCACATCTCCTTCCTTGATCATCAGCGGCAGTTCCGTGCAGCCGAGGACCAACGCATCCGCATTCTGCTCTTTGATCAGCTTTTCAACGATCTCAAGCACTTTCCGTTTATCATCTGGAACAACGATGCCGTTCTCGAGGTTAGGGAAGAAAAGTCCGTGTATCTCTTCCTGTTCCTTTTTCGGCGGGACGACGGCTTTGATCCCGTACTTTCCGAATGCTTTTTGGTAAAGATCGTTCTGCATCGTGAAAAGCGTGCCTATCACAAGGACCTTCCTGCATCCTTCGGACCCGGCGCGTTTGCAGGTTTCGTCGACTATGCTTATCAGCGGTATCGGGGACCGTTTTTCCACTTCGTTGAACACGATATGCAGGGTGTTAGCAGTTATGGCGGCAAAGTCCGCCCCCGCATTAGCCAGATCGTTCACTGCACTGACCAGTTTGTCGGTAAGGGCGTCCCAATCCTTGTTCTGAACAAGGGAACTCACTTCATCCATCCTGATGCTGTTGATGACGATCTCAGGATAACTGTCACCACCGTTCTTTGCTCTGTACCCATCGATGATGCCAGTATAGTAGTCAAGCGTTGATGCCGGGCCGACGCCCCCAATTATCCCTACCCTTTTCATTGTGATCCTTAATGCCTTTCATCAATAATAAGAATCCCCGGCGGGGTTATCTGTTAAGTATGTTGTTATTAATATAGAGAGCACAATATTTGACAAAGGAGGATGCAAAATATGGATAATGATACGAAACTTCAATTCGTTACAACATTCTCTGCCCTTATAACGGCCGCTTTCGGCCTTGTAGCGGCATTGGCTTGGAACGATGCGATAAAGACCGCGGTAGGAATGTTCTTTGAGAACGACAGCGAGATATGGGGTCAGCTGATCTATGCGATCCTGGTAACCATACTGGCTGTGATAATGGTCATTATGATATCGAGAAGCGCCAAGAAGCTCGCCGATAAAGTAAAAGCCGAAAAAGAAGAGTGAGCGACCACTCTCAAACAATTTATCCTTTCTTTTTCTTGAAATGGTTGTTCACATAGTTCAGAGTGTCCTGCCCTTGGAGCTCGACGCTTGACGGCCCGGACCTGACATAGAATGCTTCCCGCTTTCCGTCCCAGAGGAACACGGGTGTTTCGCTCTTCCTGCAGACGACCCTCATAACTCCCTTTCCCTGATATTCGGACAGCCTGAAAGTAATGAAAGGGAGGAACTCGTTCCCTATCTTGCTGGCAATGAGGTTGGTAAGGTGCAGGTTCAGCTTATCTCTGTTCTCGAAACTGTACTCGTCTATACCGGAGACCGTGCCGTCGTCCGAGACGCCTATCAGCAGAGTGCCGCCTCTGCTGTTCAAGAATGCTACGAGCGTTTTGAGGACCATCTTTTCGATCTTGTCGTCCTTCTCTCCGTTGCCGAGATTCGTCCTCAGGGTCGATTTATACTCCACCCTCTCGCTCTCGCCGCTGTCGAGGGCCTTCTTAATTTCCATCCTTTCGTACTCTTCCACGCCTATCGTGGCGACGCGGTAATCAAGGTGTTTTCTCGCCAGGCGCCTCACGAATCCGGAATTCCTGCCGAAATAGAATGCGACCGAAACAACAAAAGCGCCTATCAACACGAACAGGAGCTGTTCCATCACTGCCCCGATGGTCTGCGCCGGGTCATCATAGCCTGAGGTGATCGTCCTTATGGGGCCGAATATCGACTCAAAGGAGCCGATGTGCCCCTCCAAGGCCAGATACAGGTAGTAATGGACCAATGTCAGCACGATGAACAAAGAAAGCGCGACGGAGATCGAGACAAAGATCATGGTCACGGGCCTTTGCCGGTTGAGCTCCGGCAGCGCCGTCATGAAAGAATATGTTATGATCATCCCTCCCAGTCCCATCACCACCCCGAAAAGGAAGTTCACAAGTGCCACTGCAAAATAGCTTTCGCCAAAGAACCTTCCAACGATGATCAGGCCCATCAGACCCACCATAAGGAAGATCATGAAGGGAGGGATGTGAACTATCTCCCTATCGGTCAACAGCGCGTCGATGAGAATGACGATCACCGGTAAGGTGATGAACACCTCGGGGAGCCTCCCGAGATATACGCCTGCGATAAGGATCACGACCGAGAGCAGCAGCACGAGCGCATAGGCTTCATAGAGGGGCCTGCTTATGTACCTCCCTATCGAATCCTCTCTTCTGTCGGCCGGAGTCGCTTCCCCCTCAGACATGATAATCTCATGGAAGGGACAATATATATTTCTAATCCCCAGGCGGCCATTAATCTGTACAAAGGATGACTTTACCAGTGACTATTAAATAATATAAAGGGGTAGCATGTGCCGGAGCAATCGCATTGGTAGAAAACAAGGAAAGCACGGCCAAGAAAGCCACCGTACCTCACAAACCGACTTCGGATAAGCCGAACAACAGCAGAAAACCGAAGCCCAAACCAAAAGTCACCAACAAAAGGCAGGCCATGCTGAACACCCAGAAGCTGGCACCTTTCAAGTACGACATGAACGAGGTGCTTTCCGCGTCTGCGATGGACCCTGCCAAAGCATCAGCTTTTCTCGCATCGGTAATAGCGAAAGCGTCAAGATTGTCCACCAGAGAAGCGAAGGAATACGCAAAGACATTTTTGGAGTCCGGCGACCTTACGAAGGAAGAGTTCGACAAGGTCACCAGGCTGATGGACAAATACAGCAAGTACCGGTGACAGGGCATGAGGTCCCTTAAGATGGAAAGGGGCAGGACATTCGTCCTCAGGCTGGAAACGGGAGAGGTCCTCCACGAAGTTCTGGAGAGATTCTCCCGCGAGAATGGGATAAAGAATGCCATGGTGACTGTTGTTGGGGGAATAGGCGAAGGCTCGCGTTTGACGGTGGGTCCCGAGATCCCTTACGACGAAGGCATAGTGCCTATAATCATCACATTGGATGCGCCGCACGAACTTACGGCATCAGGCACGATCTTCCCGGACGAGAAAGGGGATCCAATGGTGCATATCCACGGGTCGGCCGGAAGAGAGGGCCGGGCAGTCACGGGATGCCTGAGGGCAGGTGTGGTCGCATGGCTTGTTTTGGAAGTGGTGCTTGTGGAATTGATCGGCGAAGGCGCCGTAAGGAAAGAGGACACTGAAGCGGGATTTAAGATCCTGGAACTGTGATCATCTTCTATTGTATGTGTCGTCAAAGTTGTTGAAGACCGTATCCGTATATTTGTTCATGTGCACCCGGTCTTCCTTGTCCGGGACGATGAACCCTTCTATCGGATACTCCATGTCGCAGCGGGGGCAGCGGACAAAAGGACAGTTCTGATTTGCTTTGGAGCAGTACTTGCATGCGATCGCTCTTGACTGGAAAAGACTGAATTCGGTGCCGCAGTTGGGGCAGAGGAATCTTCTGGCCGCTATTTTCAATTCTTTGGTGATATTGGCGGACCTCTCCTCCGGCGTGATCCACATTGGGGCCTTCGGGGAAACCGGAACACGATACGCCGGAGGCTCTGACATTATCTCACTTCCCCTTCGATGCGCTTACTACCGACCTGAGCATCTCGTCATCGGAGCATCTTTCGATGAATGTACCGGTGACGACCGCGTTTGCGCCGGCAAGCCTGGCAGCTTCCGCTGCCTCAGGGGTCCTGATGCCTCCCCCCACAATAAGGGGGATGGATATCTCTTTCTTTACCGCCGATATCATCGCCGGAGGTACGGGCCTGTCCGCGCCGCTTCCCGCCTCTAAGTAAACAAGATCCATTCCGAACATCTCGCATGCCAGTGCATATCCTACTGCGCGGCCGATATCGTTGTGCCCGATCGCGGCGGCTTTGCCCACTTCTCCGACCTTCATGCCCGGCTCAACGATGATATACCCCAATGATATGCTTTCGATCCCGAGTTTTTTGATGTAAACGGATGCACCTGCCTGGGCATTTATGATCCAGAAAGGATCGACACTGTTCACCATGCTCATGAAAAAGATCGCATCAACATCTTTCGAAAGGGCTTGCGGGCTTCCCGGGAAATGTATGGTCGGCAGGCCGGACGCCTCTTTGATAGCCTTCGCGGTGTCGCCCAGGTTCTCTGACGTAACGCCGGTGGAACCGCCGATCATTATCGCGTCCGTGCCGGCCTCTTTCATCTTTTTCGCAATAGCGCCGGCATCCAGGCAGTCCTGCTTGTCCGGGTCCAGAAGGGCCATGTGGATGGTGCCCTCTTTCATTTTGTTGACAAGGTATTCTTTCACATTCATCAGATAACACCCAACACGAACGCGACCAGCGCTATGAGCATTGCGTATTTCGCCATCTTTTGCGAAACGTCTGCCTTGCGGAAAATAATGAACGCACTATAAATAAAGATTGCATCTGCTATGAAAACGATGCAGTACAGCCATCCGAACGTCTGGTCGATCAGCGGCCACACGCTCAACGCGGGTCCGAGCACAAAGAATACGGCACCTGCGGCGGCCGCTTTCTTTTTCCCGATCACCATGGGGAGCGTCCTCCTGCCCTCATCGGAACCCATGTCCTGTATGTCCTTTGCGATCTCCCTCCCTATGCTCACCAGCGCGGCCATGGCGGCGATGATGAGATTCCCCTCGACATTGCCGACGACGGCTCCGCCGAAGAGGAAGATCGTTCCCGTCAAAACGGCAATGGCCACATTTCCAACAAATCCTCTTTGTTTAAGGTAGAGTTCATAGGACACCATCAATGCCGCGGCAATTATGACCATCAGTGTCACAGTGAAGGACATCATTGCCAATGACAGGAGTGAGGCGGCGGCAAGTCCCGACACGCCTATTATAAGCGCAGTGCGGGGGGCTATCTCCCCCGTCGGAAGAGGCCTGTCCGGGTGGGCGGTCTTATCGATGTCGCGGTCAATGTAATCGTTTAGAGAATTGCCTCCCGCCATGAAGACGAGCACCACCGCGCCGGAGATCAGAAGATTTTGAACATGGTCTCCTATACCGAAACCGACCGCGATGAAGGCACCGATGACGACCCCCAGGATGCCCATGATGCCGTTTCCGAACCTGAATAGGCGGAGGAATCTGTTCACGGTTCTTGGATATGGTAAGCGTTAAAATAGTTAATGCCCGGAATTCCTGAACACGTGATAATGTCTGGAAAGCGACCCATGGACATGCTGTCTGAACACCGCATCCAGTTCCATAGTGGAGGCATCTGCTTCATACGGCAGTATGATCCCCGCCTTCCCGCCCGGCCTAAGTACTTTCGGAATTGACGACATTGCGCTTTTTTGGATGCCAAGCGCATCATCGCCCCCGGTCTTTGTGGACCTGCCGTAAGGAGGGTCGGTGACCACCACATCTATATCCGAAAACCTGTCGGGGATATCCCTGATGTCGATGACATCATGATCATGAAGTTCGAGTCCGTAGAAGTCCATGTTCTCTCTGCATCCCAGCACCATATCCTCGTCGAAATCGGATGCGACCGCCCTCATCCCCATCTCGGCGGCCTCGATCACCAGGCCCCCCGTACCGCAGAACGGGTCGAGGACCACATCTCCTCTTTTCGCACCTGTCAGGTTGATGAGGGCCCTGGCATATTTGGGGTGAAGGGAAATGGGAGAGAAGAAGGGGCGTTCGCTGACCTTTCTTTTTTCCATGATGTTCCTGTCGATCGATCTTTCTTCAATGAACAGGTGAACTTTGTCGCAAAGCTGCATCTTTACGATGATCTCCGGGTCGCGGAGGTTCACGTCGTTGTTCTTTGAAAGGAGATCCCCCGCATCCCTTATCAGTTTCTGGGAGTCCAGATCCTTCATCATTCCTTCGAACCTTTTTGCCCTGATCGCGAATGTTCCTCTCGGCAGTTCTATGCTTGACAGGCCTCCGATGTCGTCCGGGTCGTATGAACCGAGATATCTTCCTATCGAATGGGTAAGGGCTATGCGTTCGGCAAGGCAGTCAAGGCGATCTTCCGGGAAGGAAGCGATCAGATAACCGGGCCCCGTTCCGATGATCCTATGCCTGGCGCATTCCGCTTCTATGCACCTTTCAGCTTCCGCTTTAGGCATATCCTTGGATTCGCCGGACAATTCGAAAAAGAAAACGGGGTCCACGGACCCCTTTAAAGTTTCAGTCCTTAATACCATCTTCGGTCACCATGAACACCGCCTCCCCCTCCGGCAGGTTAGGGGAGTCAATGAGCCTGGCGATCCTCTTTCCGGCCTTGCCTTTCCTCAGATAGATGCGGAAGGTCGCGGTGTGACCCACGATGTGTCCGCCTATGGGCCTGGTAGGGTCGCCGAAGAACGCATCCGGCTTAGCGGCCACTTGATTGGTGACGGCGATGACGGCGTTGTTAAGCGTGGCGAAATTCAACAGGTCGTGCATATGGCGGTTGAGGATCTGCTGCCTTTCCGCAAGAGCGCCCCTGCCCAGATATTCCGCCCTGAAGTGCGACGTCAGGGAATCGACTATCATAAGTCTGACCTTTGTCTGCTGTGCCAGCTCGAGAGCTTTGTCAACAAGGAGGATCTGGTGCTGCGAGTTGAACGCTCTCGCTACGTGTATCCTTCTCAGTGTGTAGTCCGGGTCCACGCCCAGATAATTTGCCATTTGGATTATCCTTTCCGGCCTGAAGGTGTTCTCGGTATCGATGATGATCACATCGGAGTCCAATCCTCCCTTCTCCTCAGGCAACGTGGCATTCACTGCAAGCTGGAAACAGACCTGGGTCTTGCAGCTTCCGAATTCTCCGAAGAACTCCACGATGGATTGGCTTTCCAACCCTCCGTTCATAAGCTCATCGAAGGCTTTCGAGCCGGTAGTGAGCTTGGTCACCGCCTTGCGGCGTTCAAGGATGTTGTCTCCTGTCTCAAATCCGCCGATGTCGGCGCAGAGCTTCGCACCTTCTATGATGTCCATCGCCTTCTTCTCGCCGATCTCGCATGTTTCTGCAAGGTCTTTCGGCGACGCTACGGCGATCTCCATCAGATCTGTGTACCCACCTTCACGGAGTTTTTCTGCTATGGCTGGTCCTACTCCTGGTATATCTTCTAGGGTTTTCGCGGTCATTGTAACACACTCAATTCTTCAAGTCGCTTTGAGTATATAAGCCGAATCAGGGGGTCACCGAATTGGCCGAAAGTGAACTTTGATGAGGAAAATATTCAACGTTTGGCTGAAAATCGCAACAGATCATCGATTGCTGAAAAATAGATAAAATGAGGGGGTGACCCCTCATTTGTTGTTGTTCTCTTTGGTCTTCGGTGTCCCGTCTTTATTGTATCCGGGGCGTCTTGTGATTCTGGTGATCGTGCCGTTCCTTCCATAGTCGCGGCCATCTGCATACTGTAAGGAAGGATCTCTGTTTTTTCTAAAGAAGTCTGATATCATGCCAAACACCACCCTGCAAGTTCTGCAAATACTCCTACCATTAATAGCGCTACCATGTATGTTAGTCTATCGATAAGGTTCGCGTTATTCCGATACACTGCCTCATATGCCCGGTCCATGCCATTTGTAATCGTTGCCTCGATATCACACACTTCATCATTTTCGTAAGAGCTTTTCGCTTCCTCGACGCCCATTCCTGTCAACAGTGCGAAATTGCTTGAGGACAGTATTGCAAATACCCCGTAAATGCAGCAAAAAAGAACAGAACATAGGGAAATAATGAAAAAGACACCGTAGCCATCAAAAACAGGCTCCATCGCTAAAAGTTGCAGAAAGAGAATTGAAGCAAACGCAACCATTACACCTATAGATTGCAACATAGTGTTCTGACGGTCCGACGCAAGGCCCAACTGTCTGCCGAGGTCCTCTCTTATGAGCGTCAAGGCATTCTGATCGTCTTTCTTAGATGCGTTTTCGAAAAACGATTCATTTTTTTCATATTCTGCTTTCCCCCCAGTGTTGTTCTCTGGAAGGCTACCCCCTGTGAACCCATCGGTCATTTTTACTCACCATTTCTTCAAGTCGCTCATAGTATAAAGGGCGAATCAGGGGGTCACCGAATCGGCCGAAAGTGAAACCGGAGGTTCCTTTTTTACATATAAACGTTTATATTGTAAGTAGGGATTTGAGGGAACATGGCAAAGAAGAAAAGGCGCATTATCGAAGAGAAAGAGGAGGAATATCAGTATGTTCCTCCCGAGTTCGATGAGCGCGAGTTCATTCTCAAGGATATCTACGGCACGAAGGTGCTGTTCGTCATAACCGCTCTGGCGGTAGTGATGGGGATAATCGGCGCAGTGTTGTGCAAGGTAGGCGGAGACAGCGGATGGTACGCCGCGACCGCAGTGTCGTTCCTCTTCGTTCTCGGAATGAAGAAACTGCTGATGCTGATCGGATTCCGCGTGGACCTCCTTGAGCTGAAGACCATGCTTATGAATTATCTTCTTTTCCTGATGCTTGCGCTGGGAGTATGCATAGTGCTGATACAACCATACTGAACCGCCGCAAGAAAAAGGCTCAGATCTCCCAACTGTTCTTTGGGTCCAGCAATTCGGTGAGCAGCAGCGGGTCCGTCTCGTTGAGAGAGGATTCGTGATCCTTTATCTTCATGTTGCGGGGATCTATCTCCCTCCCTATGCCGGAGACCGCCGCCTCGTCCGCCAGCATCTCCTTCGCCGTGAAGTACATCCTCTCAGCGATAACGTTCCAGCATCCGTCCTCTATGAAGGGCGGACCGTAGACGTTGTTCTTCCATTTTGAAAGGAAGGAGTCCGCCGCTTTCACCCAGACGGGCGGACCCGAATGCTTGTAGGTCTTGGAAAGCACATCTCGTTCAAGCTCAAAAGCGATCTCAAGCTTCTTCTCGTACATCTCATGGACCGCCCTCAGCACATTGTAGTCGAAATCGTTGAGCTTTCTCGTAAGAGCATAGCGCGTCTTCCACAGCTGGGAGTAGAGGTTCTCCACCACCACGTTAGGTCTGTCGAAGACCACCGTTATTATCCTCGACCCATCCCGTTCGGAGATCATCTGCAGTTCGTCCCTTGAAAGCGGTCTCCTTTCCTGAGGGAAGAAGAACTTTTCCGAAGGCGACGAAAGGTACGCTTTTGACGCTATTATGAAAAGGGCCATGGTATCCACGTGAACGGCGGAGGCGACATTCCTTTTCTGATCCACCGGATCATAGACAATGAGCGGACCCAATATCGGAGGCCCCTTCTTCTCTATTGTGATTATGGTCCCCTCTTTCCATCCCACCGCCCCCTCCAGCGTTTTGAGGAAATCCCCATAGTATAGGATCAGCAGTTCGCACAGGTATCCGGAGAATCCCCTTGTATTGGGTTCCGCGCCGTATACCCCTATGCCCTTCATGAACTTCTTGAGAAGTCTTACCTCATCCATCTGCTCTTCCTTGAGATTGTCCAGTATGTACCGGGTGTGGAAAGGCGTGCGGTCCACCGCCGTCCTCAGCTTTTCCGTTGTTTTGATGGAGTAGCTGGGAACAAGGTCGACGTCCATCCCCTCGTATACTCCGCGGGTGTAGGGATGTTCTGAGTATATCCTCTCTCCATTCTTTATGACAGCCTCCCCTATGGACAGGCCCACCGACTCAAGGTCTTTGAGCGAAACGGTCTCCGGAAAAAGCAGGAAGAGGTCTATGTCCGGGTCCGACAGGTATGTGCCTTTCGCGTACGATCCTACGAAGCGGACCTCTACGTCTATGTCATTCTCTCTGACGTAGTCCTCCACTTTCTTTTTCAGCGCATTCGCGGCCGCATCTATCTTCTCGATCTCATCGGCGGTAGGTTTTATCTTCCCCAGTACCTCGGACTCAAGACTCATTGCCGAAAATACGCGTCGTGGATTTAAGCATTGTCTGACACATGCCCGCTTCAGGGGGAACTGTTTGGTATCCACAGGTCATCGTACGTTTCCGACGCCGAGAAGGAAATACTTTCTCCCACATCCATTATATCGAGGTCCCTGACGGATATCGTTCTCACCCCGGCCCTCTTCTCGGTCTCAAGCGCCTGTTTCTCCGGGTCTCTTTTGATCATGACTATTCCCAAATGAATGAAGACCGCCAGTTCGGGTCTGACGCGTTCTATGAAGAACACAGCGTCCTCGGTGCAGAGGTGATAAGGTATCCTGAGGTCGTCGGGGGTGGTCACTGGAAGTATCAGAACGCGGCTCCCTTTGTATTGTTCCGCTATCTCGTCCGAGTAGCTGGTATCGCTGACGTAGGAGACCACTCCGTTGCTGCTGTGGAATTTGAAACCTATGTTCGTAGGATCGCTGTGGTCGGATCTGCAGGTCTCGGCCCTAAGGCCGTCTATGTCAAGAACATCGCCGGGTTTGAGCACGGTAACTTTTTCGATCGTCTTTAAGTGGTATCTCGAGATGCACGGCCCCAGCGCCCCCTCTCCGTTGATCACGGTAGGGCTTCCGTAGAGGTGTCCCCTCTTCTTCCACCCTCCGAAGGTAATGCCTTCTATCACCGATTCGGCGTCCGAGTAATGGTCGGGGTGCGCATGCGATACTATCACCGAATCGGTACGGGTAAGGTCGTAATGTATCCTTTTCATCTGGGTCAGGGCCCCCGGCCCGGGATCGATATGCAGATGCTTTCCGTCGCCGTGTTCCACAAGCATCCCTCCGGTGCAGCGGGTCTGATACATGGCGGTGTGCCTCCCGCCGCCCGTTCCAAGGAATGTTATACGGAACACCATGCTACCCTATGGAAGAATCGCTATATCCTTTTTTCAGTCTGCGAAACGGTTATTACATTAGATGAAAATCCGGAAGCATGATCACAGCCGTCAGGGATGCATGGGTAGTTACGCAGGACCCCCAAAGAAGGATCGTCAGAGGCGATGTGGTCATCGACGGGGAGAGGATAGTTTCCGTCGGGGAAAGGTACAAAGGTACGGCCGACAAAGAGATCGAGGCATCCGGCGACATTGTTATGCCGGGGCTGATCAACACTCACACTCACGTCGCTATGACGGTGATGAAGGGAGTGGTCGACGACATCCCGTTCCCTAAATTCCTTGAAAAGGTATTCAGGATAGATTCGGACAGGACGGAGAAGGACCTCACCATCGGCACGAAGATCGGATGCGCGGAGATGATCCGCAGCGGCACTACGACATTCGTCGACCTTTACTACTCGGAGGATGTCATCGCTAAGGCGACCATAGAAGCAGGGATAAGAGGGGTGCTGTGCTGGTGCGTCCTAGATGAAGAACTGACAACGCAGAAAGGGAATCCCCTGCAGAACTGCAAAAGATTCTATGATGAATTCAAGAATAAAAAGAAAATAATGCCGGGGGTCGGGCTGCAGGGAGTATACGTCTGCGGCGAAGAGGCATGCAAGGGGGCGAAAGAGTTCTCGGATGAAAAGGACATTCCGCTGACGCTTCATCTTTCCGAGACCCGTGGAGAGGTCAATCAGCATAGGAAAAAGACCGGAAGAAGACCCGCGGAATGGCTGAACGATATAGGTGTGCTTGGCAGGAACACCGTCGCCGCCCACTCCGCGTGGCTTACTTTAAACGAGATAAAAATGATGGGCGCGGCGGGGATGTCCATATCCTCGTGCCCCGTATCCAACATGAAACTGGCAACGGGCGGAGTAGCTCCGATACCCGAATTCCAAAAACACGGAGTGAACGTCACCCTCGGGACAGACGGAAGCACCACCAACAACAGTCTTGACATGATGGCGGAAATGAAGATACTGGGGCTTCTTCAAAAGTCCAGCAGGTGGGACCCCACCGTTGCGAACGCCCAGGAACTTCTGGACTTCGCCACTGTGAACGCGGCTAAGGCGATCGGTATGCAGGACTCTCTCGGTTCCATTGAGAAAGGAAAGTATGCGGACATTGTGATCCTTGACGGAAAGTCGCCGAATCTAAGGCCGCTGCTTCAGGAGAACATGGTGTCGAACATAGTGTACTCCGGATCATCCTCCAACGTGAAGACGGTGATGTGCCAGGGAGACATTGTTCTGGAGGACGGCAGGATGAACACGATCGACGAGGCCGAAGTGCTGTCCGAGTCCGAGGAGATGTGGCGTTCGTTATGTCTGAGGTAAGCGCGGGCATCGGACCAAGGATAAAGTTCGAGAACCCAGACTGGAACATGATCGCGGAAGAGGGATATCTCTGCGCGGACATGCACATCCATACGGACTGTTCCGATTCGTACAGCGGCATCAGAAGGCTGCTGAGGATAGCAGAGTCAAGGAACGTAGGGATGGCGGTAACGGATCACAATCTAATAAGCTCGCTTGAAGCGATCGACATTGAGAAAGAGGATGTATTCATAATTCCGGGAATGGAAGTGAGCACGACCGACGGACCCCACATACTCACCTATTTCTATGAGATGAACGACCTGAAGGCATTTTGGCATGAGAACATCAGGCCGCGCCTGCAGTCCTGCCCGTGGCTGGCCCTTAAGGACTGCACTACGGAGAAACTGCTCGATCTTCTGGAGGATCAGAACTGTGTCGTATCGGGGGCGCACCCAATGGGATATCTGGGTTCGAACAAGGGCGTGGAGATATGCAACAGGAAGGGATACATCTCCGATGAAGTGGTAAGCAGGCTTGACGCATACGAGGTGATCTGCGGCGGGATGACTCGGGAAGACAACATCGAGGCGGTAAGATCGTTCAAAAAGCACGGTCTGGGAATAACCGGCGGAAGCGACGGGCACATAGCGGAGGACCTCGGATCGGTGGTGACCATTTCAAAGGCGGATGATACGGAAAGCTTCCTTAACAATATCATGAAGGGAGAGAACGCGGTCAGAGGGTCTGAGAAGGACTTTCCGAGGAGGGCCCTCACCGGTCTGACATCCTTTTACAATTTTCTGGATTATACTCCGGCTGTGATCAAAGTGCAGTCGCACCAGATGGCCATGAGTATCAGGCGCGGAACTAAAAGAAAGATAAGCAGAAGGGATTAAATAGGTTGACTTGTCAACTATCAACAGGTTTAAATTCAAATAAAGTATGGACAACGTATGTCCTCCGATAATCCAATAGAGATCGTGGGGCTGCGCAAAGAGTACGGGGGGTTCGTCGCAGTCGATAATCTGAACCTTTCCGTAAAAAGGAACAGCTTCACAGGCTTCCTGGGGCCGAATGGCGCCGGGAAGAGCACAACCCTCAAGATCCTGACGCATTTGATCAATGCCACGTCCGGGGAGGCGTACATCAACGGCATCGATGTCACAAAGGATCCGAAAAAAGCATTGACGAACGTCGGAACGGTCGTCGAGACACCGGAATTCTATCCATATCTTACTCCGAAAGAGACCATGAAATATGTGGGGCAGATAATCGGGATGAACTCGGAATCAATAGCGAGCGAGACCGCCAGGATCCTGGAAAAGGTCAAGATGACCGAGTGGGAGGACAAGAG
>Ga0082212_10005252_pt1 | contig 17717 bp, 13 predicted proteins | sample TergutNt197P3_FD_71548 | JGI IMG/M metagenome (GOLD analysis project Ga0082212, IMG submission 71548) | Neocapritermes taracua P3 segment gut microbial communities from Petit-Saut dam, French Guiana - Nt197 P3 | ecosystem: Host-associated > Arthropoda: Insects > Digestive system > Gut ... | reverse complement strand
ACTGCGCTCCTGTGCATTATGGCGCAGGTCGGCAGTTTTATACCGGCACGAGAAGCGACGATTGGAATCTGCGACCGGATTTTTGCGAGAGTCGGTGCCAGCGACGAAATTGCGCGGGGACAAAGTACGTTCATGGTTGAAATGACGGAAACGGCTCGGATTCTCAATCAGGCAACGCCGCACAGTTTGGTCATTCTGGACGAAATCGGCAGAGGAACGAGTACGTATGACGGTTTGTCGTTGGCTTGGGCGATTGTCGAACACATTCATGACCGGATTGCCTGCCGGACATTATTTGCTACACATTATCACGAGTTGACCGACTTGTCGGAAATGATGGAAGGAATCCAAAATCTGAACGTGGCGGTGAAGGAGGAGCGGGGAGATGTCGTTTTTCTGCATAAAATTGTACCGGGAGCGGCGGACAAGAGTTACGGTATTCACGTTGCGAAGTTGGCGGGCGTTCCTTCATCGGTGGTGCAAAGATCGCAGGAAATCTTGGAAGAATTAGAAAAGAACCATACAAGCACAGGGGGCGCAAGAGCGGGGGGCGTAAGCCCCCCGGTAGGCGGACGTAAGTTTTCGGTTGGCACGATGCAGTTTTCGCTGTTCGGTGCGTCGGATCATCCTGTCGTTGCCGACTTGCGGGATGTGAACGTGGACGATTTGAAACCGATGGATGCGTTACAACTGCTGGCACGGTGGAAAGCGTTCGTGTAAAAACCCCAAACATGTATTTCGCACAAAGCCACAAAGAACACGGAAGAGTCAAACGACCGAAAGATTCCTTGTGTTTCTCAATGTATTGAATACGCCATAGAAACGACCTTATTCGTTTCAATCTTCGGCGGCTTTTTCCAGAGTGGCAATGATTGATCCCCGTGACTGCACAAGAAGTGGATCGGGACCGAACCCCAAAATGAGATCCCGTTTCACTTCCGCTTGTTCCAGCGACGAAGTAAACACGATTGCTCTGCCGCGACTATCTACTTCTCGTGCCAGCCGAAATCCCTTCTCGACGGAATAACCGAAAACGGTGTGGAGCATCACGATTACGTATTCGTAGGTGTGATCATCATCGTTCCAGAGGATTACGTGAAAACGGGGTTCTTTTTTGGGTTCGTTTTTCTTTTTATTCCGGTTTTTGGGGCGGACACTGACGACCGCTTCGGATTCGGACATTGATGCGACAAAGGAATAACAAAGCGTTTTACGGAATGATACCGTCCACAGAGCGATTCGTCAATGACTCCATTAGCGGGAGGATTCTGTCTGTTAACAAGCAGTTAATATTTTCCAACAATGCAACGAAATATCAAACAGATTTGCGACAGGAACCTCCGTCTTGCAAATTCGGCGGATTGCGTTAGAATTTTCGTCCGGTATGAGCATCGAACTCTCAAAAATCGTACAAGGATTGGAACCATCTGCCACGCTTGCCATGTCGGCAAAGGCAAAGGAACTCAAAACGCAGGGAAAAACCGTCTATGATTTGAGTCTCGGTGAACCGGACTTCATCACGCCATGGCATATCTGCGAGGCGGCGATGGATGCAGTCAAAGCCGGTCATACAAAATACACCGTTCCCAGCGGGATGCCTGAACTCAAACGAGCCATCATCGAAAAATACAAAGCCGACTACGGCTTGCAATACACTCCGGCACAAGTTGTCGTTTCCAATGGAGCGAAACATGCACTACACAACGCCTTTTTTACGGTGTTGAATCCGTGCGACGAGGTCATCATCCCCGCACCTTTTTGGGTTTCCTATGCCGAGTTAGTAAAATTGTCCGGGGCGGTTCCCGTGATTGTCCCAACGGAAGAGTCGCAGAATTTCAAAATCTCCGCCGAACAATTGGAAAAAGCGATCTCGCCGAAAACACGAATCTTGTTGCTTTGCAGTCCATCCAATCCAACGGGGGCGGTCTATTGTCGAAATGAACTCGAACCGATTGCCGATGTCGTTCTCAAACATGATTTGTGCGTGATTGCCGACGAAATTTACGATAAATTGATTTACAGTAACAACGAATTCGTCAGTTTTCCGACGCTTCGGGCAGGTTTGCAAGACCGAACGATCCTGATCAACGGCGTGAGCAAAACGTATGCGATGACGGGTTGGCGAATCGGTTGGACGTTGAGTCCGGTTGATCTTGCCCAAAAAATGGGAGAGTTGCAAAGTCAGCAAGCATCGAATCCGTGTAGCATTAGTCAGCATGCTGCCTTGTCGGCACTGACGGGTCCGCAAGATTGTGTGGTTTCGATGCTTTCCGCTTTTATGGAACGCCGAGATTACGTGTCCAAGCGGATTTCGGCAATCGAAGGAGTGAGTTGCCCTGAAATTGACGGAGCGTTTTACGCCTTTTTCAATATCAAAAAGTTTTTGGGGCGCAAGTTCGGCGGAGTGCAGGTTAACAATTCGGAGCAATTCTGTTTGGAACTCTTGATGCAGAAACAGGTTGCATTGGTCATGGGATCGGCGTTCGGTTGCGAGGGATATGTTCGTGCTTCGTTTGCCACAAGTTTGGAAATGCTCAAAGACGCTCTGGATCGGATAGAGGCGTTCGTTCGGGAATCGGAACCACAATCGTAGGACTGTTTTACTCGACCAATTAAAACGTCGGCGGCACGAATGTGTTTGGATTCGGCGGAGCGAGAAGCGTTTCAGTCGGAACCATCGGAAGGAGATGAGGGACAGGAAGCGAACCAACACCGGAATTCGGAATGGGAGACGGTGAAGGAGTCACGGCAGGGTTGCCGATTCGAGGCATTCCATCGGCATGGGCAGTTTCCCGAAATTGTTCTGCGCGGGTAACGATTTCGGAGTTGGGAACGACCCTTTCCGGCTGTAAGTCGAATTCATAAGTTTTGTGATCCGTCAATTTACCGGGGAGCAACACTTCGGACACGAAGTCGATTCCGACCCACTGATACCACGGGGCACGGACGGGCACCAATTCCGTTTTGGTTTCGTATCCTTGTTTGACGATTCGGAATTCTCGTTTGCCGTAATGGGTGAAGTTCGTCGAAAATGGAGTCCGTCCAATTTCCTTGCTGTCCAGATAAACGGTCGCACCGGGAGGATTGGTCATAACGGTCATTCTCCGCCGGACACAACCGCCGAGTGCCGACACAATTAACAGCGCGACGATAATAACGAGGCAAAATTCCTTACGCATACGGAATCGTACCAAAAATACCGGGAGAAGTCCAGAGCAATTTCTAACGCCCTACACGCCGATCACCGCCTCGAACTTGCAAACTCGCGCACATTCACCACACTTGATGCACTTTTCAGGATCAATTATATGCGGCATCTTGCGTTCGCCGGTAATCGCATCGACCGGACATTTTTTCACGCAAGCCGTACAGCCTTTGCACTTGTCCGCCAAGATTTCCGGCTTCGCTAACTCCTTACACTGCCCTGCCGGACAACGTTTTTGGAAAACGTGTGCATCCAACTCTTCCCGGAAGTGTAACATCGTCGAAAGTACCGGATTCGGTGCCGTCTTTCCCAACGCACAGAGCGACCCCTTCGCTACCGTGTGCGCCACCTGATCCAACAGATCAAGCGTCTCCTGCGTTCCATTGCCCGCAATAATGTCGTCGAGCAACGCCAGCATTTGCTTCGTTCCTTCCCGGCAGAGCAAACATTTTCCGCAAGACTCGTTTTGCGTGAACTGCATGAAGAACCGAGCCATCTTGACCATACAGGTTCCTTTGTTCATCACGACGAGTCCGCCGGAACCGACCATTGCCCCGACCGAGCGGAGCGAATCGAAGTCCAAGTGTAAATCGAGATGTTCTTCTGTCAAACAGCCGCCGGAGGGACCGCCGATCTGCACTGCCTTGAACTGGTCGTCGGCAATGTTTCCCTGATTGTCGATGATACCGCCGCCGATGTCGAAAATAATTTGCCGCGGAGTGGCACCGAAAGGCACTTCGATCAAACCGGTATTGACGACGTGTCCGGTAAGGGCAAACGTTTTTGTACCGGGTGAACTTTCTGTCCCGACTTCTCGGTACTTTTTCGCCCCTTCCAGAATAATGTAGGGAATCGCTGCCAACGTTTCGACGTTGTTAATGACCGTCGGTTTGCCCCAGAGACCGCTTTGGGCAGGAAACGGGGGCTTCGGCTTTGGCATACCCCGATCCCCTTCGATGGAAGCGATCAATGCCGTTTCCTCGCCGCAGACGAATGCCCCCGCACCTTCCATTACGTGAATGTGGAATGGTTTGCCCGTTCCAAAAATGTCGTCCCCCAGAATGCCGAATTTTTCTGCGTCGGCAACCGCTTTCCGAACACGTTGCACGGCAAGCGGATATTCCAATCGGACGTAAATATATCCTGCCGTTGCCCCGATTCCCCTTGCGGCAATCATCATGCCTTCAATGACGCAATGCGGATTTCCTTCCATCACGCTACGATCCATGAATGCGCCGGGATCCCCTTCGTCGGCGTTGCAGATGACGTACTTGACGGGATTGTTCTCTTTCAGGGCGAACTTCCATTTTTTTCCAGTGGGAAATCCGCCGCCGCCTCGACCGCGAAGACCGGAAACATCAATTTCGTCACAGACTGTTTCGGGAGTCATTTCCATCCAAGCACGACGAGCGGCTTCGTAACCACTGTTGGCAATATATTCGTGTATGTCTTCCGGCTCGAAAACGCCGCACGCGTGAAGCGTAACCCGATGCTGCTGATTGTAGAAGGGTATATCGCTGTGTCCATGACACTTTCGGTTCTTGTTATGCCGGTCAACGTAAAGAAGCCGTTCGACGACTCCATTGTTTTTGATGGATGTTTCGACGATTTCGTCCACATCGCTCACCCGAACGTTGGTGTAGAGGATATCCCCTTCAACGTCGGAACCTTCGCCGAGACTAATACTAATGAGCGGACCTTGCTGGCAAAAGCCTTGACAACCGCTTTTAGAGAGTCGAACGAAATCCTTGCCGCCGTCGGGTTTTCCGTCTTCGTAGTGGAGCAGGACTTTGATATTCAGACCGGCTTCTTTGATTTTTTCTTCGAGGGCATGAAAGACATCGAGTGAACCGTTAGCAACGCAACCTGTACCGGCACAAACGATGATACGGCTCTTTGCCCCTTTCATGGCATTTTGGAATTTATCGGTACAACTCTGGAGGAACTCTTTGGTAACTGTCATGGAGGTAAAATGGGGAACAGCGATGTAATTGTGTGGGAAAAAACCACACGTACCTCCCATTTTCCTCTTTCCGATGAAAAAGTCAATAGACATGTGCCGGATATGTGAGAAAAATACCCATTAATTTTTTTCCCCACACACTTGCAATCGTTTTTGCATTCTGTTACAATGGGAGCCCGTACGATTTGTATAAGGTGTTCGCACCTTCGTTGCTATCCTAACAGAAAGGTAATCCGATGTCCAAAAAGACTTCACGTCGTCAATTTTTGAAAACTTCAACAGTCCTCTCCGCCGGTGCCGCTGTGGTCGGCGGACTCTCGATTGCTCAGTCCGCTCATGCGCAGGGTAGCGATCAAATCAAACTCGCCCTGATTGGTGCCGGAGGACGTGGTACCGGTGCCATACGAGATCGAGCACAAGTCGGCGACAACTTCAAGATCGTCGCCGTCGCCGATGCCTTTAATGCACGAGGACCCGCCGGAGGTCTCCGAAATGATGCGAACAACCCTGACAGTCCGTTACACGAAAAGGTTGAGATTCCCGAAGATCGTGTTTTTACCGGTCTCGATGCCTACAAAAAGGCAATCGACTGCCTCAATCCCGGAGACCAAGTCGTTCTTGCCGCCCCTCCCGGATTCCGCCCCTTCCATTACCGCGCCGCCATTGAAAAGGGTTGCCACGTTTTCATGGAAAAACCCGTCTGCGTGGACGCACCCGGATTCCGACACGTGATGGAAACGAACAAGATGGCAGAAGAGAAAAACCTGAAAGTCTTCGTTGGCTTCCAACGGCGTGCAGAACCGCAGTATTACAACTGGGTCGAGCAGATTCATGCCGGTAAAATCGGCGACCTCCAGTATTCCCGTGTTTATTGGAACGGCGACATCTGGTGCCGTCAACGGAACCGGGGCGAAGGGGAAACGGCTTTCCAGGTACGAAACTGGTATCATTTCGTTTGGGCTTGTGGCGAAAACATCGTCGAACAGCACTGCCATAATCTCGACATCGGCAACTGGGTTCACAGCAAAGGAGATAAGATGGGACACCCTGTCCAAGCAAATGCGATGGGCGGACGCACCCGCAAAGCCGGTCCCGAAGCACTGTTGCGACAAGCCCCTCCCTTTGCCGACCAAGCGAAATGGGATGAATGGTTCCAGCCCATCAAAGGTCAATTCTATCGGCAAGGACAAGCGTGGGATCACATGTTTGTCGAATACGTCTATGCCGACGGTTCCCGAATGTACAGCCAGTGCCGGCACATTCCGAACACATGGAGTCCTGTTTCCGAAACCATCATCGGTACAAACGGTAGCGGCACGCCGGGAAATTTGACTGGACGAGACGGTCAACGAATCTGGAATAACACTGAAAGAGTACCAAAGGGTCCTTATCAATGGGAACATGATCTCTTGGTCAAAGCGATCCGCGAAGACAAACCGATGCATGGCGGTTGGGCTGCAGCACATTCCTGTATGACGGCAGTTCTCGGTCGTGAGGCGGCTTACTGCGGTAAGGAAGTCAAGTGGGATGAACTCGTCGAAAAAGGACGACCGTACCTTCCGAATGGCGAAATCACCAGTTTGACGCAAGACGCTCCGGTGCAACCGGATGCCGACGGTTTTTACGAAGGTACCGTACCGGTTCCCGGCACGTACAACCCGTTCGTTTAGTACGTCGCTGAAGGAAAAACTAATTTTGTCGCACCCCTCTCCTATCGGTAGAGGGGTGTGTACGTTTTACGGTAGCCAGTGATCGCCGAACTGCTGAACAATTATTGGAAAATCTTTAACGAGCAGTCCAATGGTCAGACAGAGCAAACCGAACGTGAGAATACCCCAAAACCAACGTGTTCTGTTTTTCGGCATGACCAGTGTTCGGCAGAGATTCGTGAGTTGTACCTGTAACATTTCGTAATGTGGATTCTTTGCTGAAGGATTCGTTGGAATGAACAACAAATGTCCGCCGAATCGGTCGCTGGTAACAGACCATTGCACTGCCAATCCGTGGAGCGACAGTACGTAACCGCTCCATTCTGTTTTCGGATCAATTTTTTGGGCAAGCGTAAAAAAGGCAGGGAGTACCAACTCACGCTGGCAATGATAAACAACGAGCCGGTTTTTGAACTGTCGGGCAAAGGCGGTTACAATGACGAAATAGAAGCCGACCCAAAATATCCAAGTGAACGCTCCCCAAGTGGTGAAAACGTAGAGCGGAATGATTAGGCGACCGGGTCCGAACGTGAAGAGTCCGAACAATCCCCAGGCGAGCAGGGCGAAGTCAAGCGAACCGTTGAGTACGGTCGGCGTTTTCCGAAAATGGAGACGTGTCAGAAAGACGAAGTAGAGAACGAGCGGTAAAAGGGCAAGAGCAAGCATGGGAAAATTGTACCGGATTTTTCGGAAAACCGACAGAGCCACCCAACCTTTGTTTTGTCTCCCCTCACTTCACGTACTCCGCATACGCTTTCCCGACGGCTTCCGGCGAGACTTCCCCGTCCCAGACGGCAATGCGGTACTTCGTCGAAAAGGTTTTGCCCGCCGCCAGCGGCATCGGCTTTTTGTAAAAATTCGTCGTCGCACTCATATACGCAAAAGGTCCATTGCCGCCATCCCCCATCGTGAATGCCGTCATCGGCAACGCATTCGACGGATGATCGAAGATCGCCACTGTAACGGGTTGCCCTTCCAACTTGGCGGTGTATGCCATCCACTTGCACCGAGTCAGCCGTTCATCGCCGCGAACAATTTCGCCGTCATTCTTGCCGGTATCGTTGAAAAAGCGACCGTTTTTGTCCATGTCCTCGACGAAACGCAAGCCGAGTCCGTGATAATGTCCGGCTCCCTCGTCTCCCAAGACGGTATCGTTCACCGCTTTGAGCGTCGTTTGCCAATCGAGCAACGTCACATCGTTTCCCTCTTGCACGAGACTGATTTTTCGGATTTCCTGAACCAACGTTTTCTCTTCGGCAGTATTCCAATCAATTTCTGTCTTGATGCTCTGATCGCCGAAATCGGGTTCACACTTCGTCGTGATCTGCTTACCGGCTTTCGGGTCGTTTTCTTCCCAGAAATTGGTTCCACCGACTCGGATGGCAAACATCAATGCGTGATGGTGAAGATGATCCCAGGGAGCATCCCGAAGGATGTTTTTGCCCGTCGGTGTCCGCAATACGTCGACGTAGGGTTTGAACGGCACTTCACCAAAGCGGTATCTTGCAAAGTCTTTGCCGTCTTGTTGCAAAACAGTCGATTGGGTTGTGTTTTCCGTTGCCGTCAGGGTGGCGGTGAAAAACAGGGAAACGATTAAGCAGAGGGAAGGGATTGTTCGCATGGGGGAGTCTCCTGTATGCCGTAAATGGGGACAACTTTTACGAGTCCATTGTACCGTATTGGGGCGCAGAGGCAACCGTCGATATTCATGTCGAGAAACTCTGGTCGAATCGATGCAAACGGTCGGGACGTTGACCACGAGGTGTGCAAGATTGTCAAAACTCCGTCATTCCCGCGCGGCGGGAATCCAGACGAGAGATTTTAACCCTGCTTCTCTGGACTCCCGCCTTCGCTGGAGTGACGAAAAAATCCAACTTGCACACTTTGTGTCGCAAACATCCGCACGATTGCGGCATCGGGATTTTTTGGTACAATTAGATTTTAATCCGTTAACCAATCACTGCGGATGCAGGAAACTATTCTCGTTCTCGACTTTGGGTCGCCGTCCGTCCAACTCGTTCCCCGACGCATTCGGGAATGTGGTGTCTATTCCCAACTCGTTCACAATACCATTTCGGCAGAAGAAATTCGCCAACAACAACCAAAGGGAATCGTCCTGTGCGGCGATACCGCTGGACGTATCGACCCTGAAATCTTCAATCTCGATATTCCCGTCCTCGGAAACGGCTCCGGTACGTTCGAAATGGAGACGATTCAGAACTTCGTTAAAAATGTCTGCGGTTGCCAATGTACGTGGACAATGAAAAATTACGCCGCCGCCGCCATCGAACGATTCCGTAACGAAATCGGCAACGATCAGGTGATCTGCGGACTCTCCGGCGGAGTCGATTCCTCCGTCGTTGCCGCTATCCTGTCCAAAGCCATCGGTCGGCAACTGAAATGTATCCTCGTGGACAGCGGTTTGATGCGGCAGGGAGAAATCGAAAATGTGGTCAAGGCATTTCAGGGACATTTCGATTTGGAACTCCAAGTCGTGAATGCTGCCGACGGTTTTTTGGAACGCCTTGCCGGTGTGGAAGAACCACAGGAAAAACGCCGCCGTATCGGTCATTACTTCATCGACGTATTTGTCGAAGCCGCCAAGCAGTTTCCCAATGTTCGGCATTTAGCACAGGGAACCATCTATCCCGACATTATCGAAAGCGGCATGACGCTTCATCAGGGAGGGGAAAAACATTCTGCCGATAGTTCAGCAACGATCAAGTTGCACCACAACGTCGGCGGATTGCCGGAAAAACTCGGCTTTAATCTGGTCGAGCCGCTCCGCGAACTGTTCAAGGACGAGGTGCGAAAACTCGGTCTTGAACTCGGCTTGCCGGAAGATTTCGTATGGCGGCATCCTTTTCCGGGTCCCGGTCTTGCTGTGCGGTGTCTCGGTGAAGTAACGCGGGAAAAATTGGATCGTCTCCGCGCCGCCGATGCGATTGTGCTTGAGGAGATTCATCAGGCGGGACTGTATCGGCAAGTTTCGCAAGTCTTTGCGGTGTTGTTGCCCGTCAAGAGCGTGGGCGTAACGGACGGCAGCAGAACTTACGACGATGCAGTGGCAATTCGATGTGTGGCAACGGACGATTTCATGACGGCGGACTGGGTCGCTTTGCCGGATGATGTTCTGCGGAAAATGTCCAGTCGGATTATCAAGGAAGTACCGGGAGTCAACCGTGTGGTCTATGACATCAGTTCTAAACCCCCTGCCACGATTGAATGGGAATAAACGAACAGAAAAATTTGGTGCTGTCTCTGTTAAGTCCAAATATATCAATTTTCGTCCGACTTTCTTCTCATTCACTCCGCCTTCCTACTGTTCGTCAGTCAAAATACTTAACGAAAAATATCGGCTTTAAGACTGTATGGCGTTTCACCGGCGGCACGATCCGGCTTCACGATCAGTATCCCGCCAACCTTAATCGGAGAAGAGCGGTATGATACGCGAAGGTCTCCCGCAAGAGAAACGTCGATCATTTGCGTCGGATCAGGAGTCAACGGTCCGTATTGTCCCTGCCCAATCGAAGGAACCAGCATGAAATTGCGAAGTTCGGTCGTTTGCCGTGTCGGAAACATATACCCTTCGATGAAAACCGGTGTACCGGGCTGGACGTTTCCCTGTTCGTCCCAATGTGGAGACAATCGCAAAATAGAGTCAGGAATACGACTCGTTCTCTGGTCAGTAACCAAATCAGAAAAATCAAGCACTTCGTAACCGATCGGCACTTCGTACTGCGTCATGTAGATTTGGTATGCCGTCCCAGCGATTGCCAACGTTGTTGAAAGGACAACACCTGCCGAGGCGATGCCGAGTCCTTCGAGTTCTTGGGTTGCTCGAAGGATTTTCCGAATTGCCGTGATTCCCAGTATGATTCCCATGATCGGGAAAACAATGAACAGCATACTGATGAACGCCAATACGGAAAGAAAACCGAGTATGAGGGAACCAACCGACTCTGCGGTGAGTGACCGATAATCGGTGTTTTCGTCGGGCAGAACCTCGTCATGATCTTGATAATACCCTTTTAGGGCATCGTCGAATTCGCCTCTCCGTCGTTTCGTATCCGCATCGTTCATGCCATGATTGTAATCCGGCAAGAGAAATCTGTCAAGAATTTACAGGAAACGTTCTGAACCATTCACTTGCATTTCCAAATTTTTTGTGCTATAATGGAGAGATAGTTTCACTAGATTGTTTCTTTTCACAAGAGAATTACTATGCACATTCCCGATATGATGTTGACAGGGGCTGTTTGTCCCGCTACTGCCGCCATTGCCACGATTGGTTTGGCAGGCACCGCTTATGCCGCTTACAAAACCAAAATCAAACCGGCGGCTTCCTACTTCGCAGGCGTAACCGCACTGATTTTCGCCGCTCAGATGGCGAACTTTCCGATCCAACTCGACACATCGGGACATCTCCTCGGTGCCACGCTTGCTGTCGCGTTGCTCGGTTCTGCTTTCGGAATCATGGCAATGTCGCTGGTCGTTCTCTCACAATGTTTCCTGTTTGCGGACGGCGGAATCAGCGTTCTCGGTGCGAATTTGTTGAATATGGCACTGATCGCTTCGTTGCCTGCCGTGCTCGTTCGGGAATTTTACACGTCTGCATCGTTCAAGAAGACCGTCTATTTTGCGGCGGCGTTCGTCTCGGTCATCGTTGCCGCGACCGCCTGTGCCGTTGAATTGGCAATGGCGGGAACTGCCTCCTTGCAAAACGTGTTGCCTGTTATGCTTTACGTTCATGCGTTGATTGGACTTGCCGAAGCCGGTTTGACCGTTGCGTTGTTCGTCGTGCTAACGCAAGCCGTTACCAGAGTTGCGCCCCATCGGGCTTGGATGGTGCCGCTCGGTTTTGCCGCTGTTGTTGCGTTGGTTGTCAGTCCGTTTGCCGTTGCCACGCCGGATGGTTTGGAGTGGGTTGCCGCTACATTCGGTTGCACTTGCGCTCATGGTGCTTGTGCAATGCACATGGCTACACCGGCGTTTGCCGCTCCTTTTGCGGAATACACAGCCCTGACGGGTTTCGTGGGAATGATCGCCTTGTTTGCGGTAGCCTACGGAGCCGGACGAGTGCTTGTGCGGTCATAGCATTCGTCGCCCCAAAATTGTGGACAGCAATGAAGCGGGAACGATGTCTCCCTTACTCCATTGTTGCCCACAATGTTACTTCCTTGTGGCTTATTCCGGTTGCCCGCTACCGGTTCCAATACGCCCAAAAGTGTTCAAACATTTTCCGGTTTCGGAACGATGTACGGCGCACGGTATTCCCGCGTCAGCATCGCATTCGCCTCATTGTTGTTGGTGAAGCGTTTCGCTTCTGGATCAAATTTGAGAAGTGGTCCCACCGACATCGGTGTCTTGTCCAGTTCCACCTTACTCGCCTGCAAATGCTCAACGGTACGGTCCACCGTCTCGTCGTCATTGTCGAGACTCTTAATCGCTTTCAGCCTTTCTTTCAATTCTGACGCGGAGACTTTGTCCTTTTCGCCGAGGTAATAGGAAATGTTTCCTAAGTGACTCAATCCTGCCGACAATGCTCCGCAGGCTGCATCTGCCGTAACTGCCGAAGGATCGTTTTTGTTCACCGCTTCGATAAAGTTTCGATAGTGGAGATCGTCCCCGCCGCCGCGGAATTCCTTAATTCGGTTGCCTTCCAAATCGTAAGCGGCAGAATAATTGTATTCGGACTGAACCATATACCCTTTACTCCCACAGGTAATCACACCGACGGAGGCACTGGCGTTTCTGTCATCTGCCGTTGCGCCGGGAATGGGAAGACGCGGCGTTACCAAACCGCGGGTTTCGAACACGATGCATTTGTCGCCGTAATCGTAAATAGAGACTTCTGTGTTTGCCGTATCGCCTGCGTCGACATAGTTCGGATCATTTTTCTCTTTATCGTATCCAAGCCGACCGCCGTAAGCAATGATCGTATTTGGATGCCGCTCCAAACCGAGGTGCCATCGGGCAATGTCCGTCTGATGTGGTCCCTGGTTGCCCAGGTCACCGTTTCCGTAGAGACGTTGCCAATGCCAGTCGTAATGAAAATTTCTTCGTGTGAGCGGTGCAATCGGAGCGGGACCGCTCCACATGTCGTAATCAACGCTTTCGGGGATCGGGTATTCTCCTAACGCACCGATTGCGGCGCGGCGTTTGTAACAGAGTCCGCGGGAAAATTTGACTTCGCCGATTCCTCCTTCTCGGATGAAGGCAACGGCGTTGATGTTCGACGGGTTTGACCGGCACTGCGTTCCTGTTTGGATGACTTTTTTGTATTTTTTGACGGCAGCTTCCAATGCCCAACCTTCGTGGATGTTATGGCAGAGCGGTTTTTCGATGTAGGCGTGTTTTCCCGCCTGCACTGCCCAAAGACCTGTTAAGGCGTGCCAGTGATTCGTGGTGGCGCAAGAAATGGCATCCACCGATTTGTCGTCGAATACTCTTCGCATATCGGCAACACGCTGCGGCTTAATGTCTCCTTGTGTTTTAGCGATGTCGTCAATGATCGCATCGGTCATTCTTTTTGTGTCGGGATCGACGATGTAGAGGATCGTACACTGATTATTTCCTTTGAAATAATTTCGATGGGCTCCGGCTCGATCACCAGCGGCGATGATGGCAACGCCGATTTTGTCGTTTGCGGCGGTAGAGCCACCGGATTGTTGAGCAAGAACTGGGGTCGATGCGGCATAAGCGGCACCTGCGGCGGCAGTGATGCTCAACAATGAATCTTCCAAAAAGCGGCGGCGGGAAATGAATCGGGACATGCAAAAACTCCTTTCTGAGTATTCAGGGAAACTTGTTCGCAGTATATACAAATTCACTTCATTTTGCAATAGGGATAATCCGGCAACAGAATACTTTCACGTTTGCTCGTTTGCAATTTTTCCAAAATAGAGTATTATAGGATGGTCGGAGATGGTAACTTCTGTTCTCGATAGACGATATGTCTGACGATTTTCAAAATCAGGTTTTAGCATTGCAAAACGAGAATGCCAAACTTTCCCGGCAATTGTCGAGATTGCAGGCAACCATCGAACGGAACAATGCCGCCGCCGCTTCCGCCGCAAGCATTACCGCAATGCAAGTCGCCGAAAAAAGGAAGCAAGAATACTACCTGCGGACAATACTGGAGAATAGCCCCAATGTCATTCTCCTATTGGATAATCATTGTAACATCGCCTATTGTACCCACAAAGCACTGATTGTCGCTGGACTCGATTATTTCGTTGCCGTTCATGGAAAACACTATCGCGAAATTCTCAAATTACTCGCCGAACCGGACTGGATTGAAAACGCAGAACAACAAATCAACGATGCCCTATCTGGTGGATATCCTCTCACGTTGGAAGCCGCTTTCAATGTAAGAGGTATTGAACCTCGGCGTTATCATGTCGAATTTGTCCCGAAGACAGGAACGGAAACGGGTATTGGCGGATCGATGATTACGATGCACGACATCACTGAAATCCGAAAAATGCATGAAGAAGCGGAAGAAGCACGGCATCGTGCCGAACAAGCCAGTTTGGCAAAAAGTTCGTTTCTGTCCAACATGTCGCACGAAATTCGGACTCCAATGAATGCCATTATCGGTATGACCGCCATCGGTCGAGCGGCTGATGACGCAGAGAAAAAGGAATACTGCCTCTCTAAAATTGACGAAGCCTCAAAACATCTGCTCGGCGTGATCAACGACATTTTGGACATGTCGAAAATTGAGGCAAATAAATTTGAACTCTCCTACACCAACGTCAATTTTGAAAGGATGATAAGAAAGGTAACGACTTTTATTACCTTTCGAGTTGATGAGCGGTACCAAAAATTTGACGTTCACATCGATCAGCGCATTCCGGCAGTCATAGAAACCGACGAACAACGTCTGGCACAGGTGATCACGAATCTATTGTCCAATGCGGTCAAATTCACCCCGGAAGAGGGAAAGATTACGCTAGCAACCGAATTGGTGGACGAGAACAGTGAGGAATGTATGCTCAAATTCGGTGTTACGGACACGGGTATCGGTATTTCACAGGAACAACAACACCGACTTTTTCACTCTTTTGAACAAGCCGACAGCAGTACGGCACGTAAATTCGGCGGTACAGGGCTGGGACTTGCGATTTCCAAACGAATCGTCGAAATGATGGGTGGACGCATTTGGATTGAATCAGAAATCGGAAAAGGGGCAACATTTTTTTTCGAGATTAAGGCAAAACGCCGAAGTAGGGAAAACGCCAGGGATTTGCGAAGCGATTTAACCCTGACGAATCTGCGACTGTTAATCGTGGATGATTCCGTAGAAATGCTGGAGTACTTTGTCCACATTATGGAAAAATTGAAAATCCGTTGCGACGTGGCAAATTCAGGAATAAAAGCCTGCGAACTCATTCATCAAAAAGGACCATACGACATTTATTTTATCGACTGGCACATGCCGGAGATGACCGGCATCGAACTGACCCAAAAAATCAAGCGACAGAGTGGCTCCGATCTGTCGGTATGCGTCATGATGTCGGCACAAGATTGGCATCATATCGAATTGGAAGCAAGGGCAGCAGGGATCGATAGTTTTTTGCAAAAACCGATATCGTCTTCCACTGTCGTTGACTGCTTAAACCGTTATGTCGACGTAACAGGAGGTGTCGATAAAAAACATGTGATGTTGGAAACAATCTTTGAAGGAAAATGTATCCTGCTCGCAGAAGATGTCAAAATTAATCGAGAGATCGTGAAGGCTCAACTGGCAACGACAAAAATCGAAATTGATATGGCGGAGAATGGTAAGAAAGCAGTTGAAATGTTTTCGGAAAACCCTCGTAAGTACGATATGATATTCATGGACGTACAAATGCCGGAAATGGATGGACTTGAAGCGACACGGATTATTCGTACTTTGAAAATACCAGAGGCAAAGACGATTCCCATCGTGGCAATGACGGCGAACGTTTTCCGTGAAGATATTGAGCAATGCCTTGCGGCGGGAATGAATGACCACGTTGGAAAACCGTTAGACATCATGATTGTCGTCGAAATAATAAAACGGTACGCTAAATCTGAGGGAACGAAGATGACCGATGGCAGTTAGAATTCTGCTAGTAAGTCTAGGAAGACCACTCTATGATATTCTGTAAACCTTTTTCACATAATTGTTTACAGCGACACTTTTTTGTTTCGGGCGAGTTCAATACCGCCTCTTGATATTGTGCGCTTTTTTTCGTAAAATGGGGACAGTACAGAATTGACCTTTATTTTTCAAAAATCATGACAGAACCCTCCCCTTCGTCGCCGCAATGTTGCCAGTCCTGTCCCTGGATCGGATATCTGGTTTTCCTTGTTATTCTCGTAGGCACCTTCGTCCTCGGTATGCTCGTCGTTTCCGTAAATGAACGCCGGGCAGAAGCCGTCAAACGCAATGTGATCTTCGAAATCCCGTCGGCAGAAATGGATGCCGCCGTCTGGGGACGCAATTTTCCCCGTCAATATGAATCGTGGAAAAAGACGGCAGAAGCAACTCCCGCCACAAAATACGGCGGAAGCATTCAACACGATTATCTTCGGAAAAATCCGCAATACGTGGTGCTCTTCGCCGGTTTCGGCTTCTCCAAAGAATACGTACAAGGAAGAGGACACCATTTCGCCATCGAGGATGTTACCAAAACCGCCAGAGTGAATGAGAACACCTCCGCCGCATGCTGGCAATGCAAAAGTCCCGATGCAGTACGGTTGATCGGCGAAATGGGAGTCGAGGCGTTCAGTGCGAAAAAATTCCACGAACTTCAAGATCAAGTGACCCACGCCATCTCTTGTTACGATTGCCATGATGAGACCACTTTGGCGTTGCGTTCGTTGCGTCCCAATGTGTTGGAAGGTTTCAAAAGTATGGATTCGGATATGGACAGTCTTTCGCATCAGGAAAAACGCAGTGCGATTTGTGCCCAGTGCCATTCGAACTACTATTTTACGGACAACGTTGTTACTTTCCCGTGGTCGAAGGGATTGCTGGCGGAAAATGTCGAAGAACATTACAAAGAGGCGGATAGTTCCGACTGGACGCATCCGATTAGCGGAGTTCGGATGATTAAAACACGGCATCCTGATTACGAAATTTACACGACCAGTCTGCATTATTCGCGGAATGTTTCGTGCAGTGATTGCCACATGCCGTATAAGACGGAAGGTGCCGAGAAGTTTTCCGACCATCATGTCCGTTCACCGAGTGCTGCGCCGACTCATCCGCTTTCCAACATCGCGAACACATGTTCCGTATGCCATCGTTGGAGCGAACAGGATGCCAAAAAGAAAATTGAAGAAATTCAAGACAAGGTCAAGGAAGTTCAAGACCGCGGCATGGCGACGTTGGTGCGGGCGCATTTCGACATTGCCGCTTGTATGGAAGCCGGTGCAACGGACGAGGAATTAACAGCGGTGCGAGAGGAACTGCGTTATGCTCAGATGCACTGGGATTTCGTTGCCTCGTCGAACGGGATGGGTTTTCATGCACCGCAGGAGTCGCAACGGATTTTGGCGACGGCACTTGACCGAGCCGCCCAGATACGTGTAACGTGTGCTCAAATTTTGGCAAAGCATGGTTATTCCGATGCGGTTGCATATCCTGATGTGAGCAACACGTCGAGAGCAAATGCGGTCGTAACCCGATTCCTTTCCGGGGATAAACCGTCGTTGCTAATAAAGGCAGAGGAATAAAATACTACCCTTTCCTAACGTCACGCGGCGAGTCGCATTAGTTTTTCCAGTGCGAGAATAATTTTCGTTGTTAATCTTGCTCCCCGCAAAGCATCATAAAAATCCCTCGCCAGCATCGCCCGGCGCA
>Ga0082212_10005251_pt1 | contig 17718 bp, 14 predicted proteins | sample TergutNt197P3_FD_71548 | JGI IMG/M metagenome (GOLD analysis project Ga0082212, IMG submission 71548) | Neocapritermes taracua P3 segment gut microbial communities from Petit-Saut dam, French Guiana - Nt197 P3 | ecosystem: Host-associated > Arthropoda: Insects > Digestive system > Gut ... | reverse complement strand
GTGGGGATAATCTGTTTTTCCTGTTCAAACTGTTTGATATGCGCTTCGGCAAGACGGCGTTTTTGCACCGTCCAACGCCAGAGAAACAGCATCAGCGCCAACGCCAACAGCAATACTCCGCCACCGGCAACGAACAATAAACGCATCAACTGTTTTTCCTCTTCGAGTGCGGCTATTTTCATCTCTTTCTTTTCGGTTTCGTATTGTACTTCCATTTCCGAAAGTGAAGATTGGTAGTTTTCATTGGAATATTCACTGATGATTTTGATTGACTTTTCAAAATATTTATGGGCTTTCTCGCTGTTTTTCAACCATATATTCGATATTGTAATAACTTGGTATGCGATAGAATTGACGTAAACCATACTCGTATCCGTTTCCAACGCCTGAAAAGCAACATCTTCAGCCTCTTTGTATTTTTTTACTTTCAGATAGTATTTAGCAAGCATAATCAATGAAGAGGCGGTAGCGAGAGGAATGTTTCCCTGTCGGGTATATTCAACATTCATAAGAGTATATTCCAACGCCTTGTCGTAATCGGGGATTTGGAGATACATACCTGCTAATGCCATTGTTACACCTGTAAGATGATGATAGGGAACATCAGGCAGGGTAGAGAGAATACGGTATGCTTCTTCGGCATATTCCAAAGCCTTCGGTATATCATCTAATCCGTTATAAGTTTTGCTCAAATACACATAAGCATCTGCAAGTTCGATAAGGTCGTTATTTTCACGGCTGATTTTCGCATATTTCAAAAAATAAAATTCGGCTTTTTGATAGTTTTTCATCATCCAATAACTCTCTCCTATACGTTGGCAGATGATTCCTTCTTCCAAAGGGTCGTTTATTTTTTCTTCCGCAATATTCAATGCTTTTAGAAAATTGCCTAATGCCGAATCATATCTTCCATCTGCTATGTCTATGTCGCCTGCAAGTATAAATAAGTCCATTTCTAAAAAATCTGATAACGCTGTATTCTTCACTCCCTTTTTTTCTGCTTTCTCTTTCGCGGCAAGCGACAAGTCGTAGTAATAAACGGAAGAATCCATTTGACTGGCATAATTATGCCAGTTTCCTGCATAGTAATAAAACATAGCGAGATACAAATCATCATGTATTTTTTTGGCAAAACTGATACCTTCCCACGAATATTTCAACGCTTGCTCGGAATATTCATTAAAAAATGTGGTAATAAGATTTTCATAAGTGTCGTATATCTCATCATCGGATAAATTCGGCATATTGAGCCGTGCCTCCATCGAATCAATTTCTTGAGGTGTGTACTGCGCCTGCAATGCCGTTGCGCAAAAAAAGATTCCTACAAAAAGGATGTAAAAATGATGTTTCATGATGTTATATTTCATATTTTTTAAGGAGGCAAATGTACATGAAATTTTTCAATTACACACAGACGGATGATTTTTTTTTCAACTGGTAGATTCCTCACTCCGCTCCGCTCGGAATGACGGCAGTCTGTGGGGAGGACGACGGAAACAACGGCGGCGCCCATAGAGCCGCCGTTGTTTCCGCCTTTTCCATCAAAGCACACGCCGTCATTCCGACGAAAGGAGGAATCTAAAAAGGCTAATGCGAAAATATTCAGAGGATTAATTGAGAGTTGAGAGTTGAGAGTTGAGAGTTGAAAAATCACTAATCATTAATCATTAATCATTAATCATTAATCATTACCCCCTCCATCCCCCTTTGGGTTTGTTATAGTTTTTACTTCTACAAAATTCAAACTTATTTTTAAAAACAATGTATTGCATATCTTCAACGGGAATTTCTATGGAGGTATCGCCAGTTTGCAAAGAAAAGCGAAATTGTTTGTGCGAAGCTTCTACTGTGATGGTTAGATTTCCTTCTTTTGTGGCATCGTTGCCATAGCAATGCGCAAAAGTTTCTATCAGTTTTTTTTCATCGGTCCAAAAATAGCCGTCGTATTGTTTTTTGCCTTCGCTCCAGTGCAAAACAATTTTGGAAGGTTTTGCCCGCATGGTGTTTTCTGTGTGTTCGCCGGAGTTTAGTGTATTCAGTTCTCCGTTGTAGTAGTTCATTTCTATGCCTTCAAATTGTGCGGTGCTTTCAAATGTTGGGGTAATGCGGTAGTTGAATTTTTGCATGTACTGTTCAAACAGCGCAGGTTCGGGCAGTCCGTTTTTCCGAAAATTCTCATCGGCTTCTTTGCACTCTGAAATGGCACGTTTGGCATACTCTTCTTGCGTGAATTTCGATTTAGGGGCAAACTCGCTCATTTCCAATGGAACCTCTTGTCCTTTCAGCCACGCCACTTCGGTAGTAATGCCGTTGCCCGACAGCCAGAGCGCCAAATTGCCGTAAGGCGCCATACCTGCTATAAGGGTATCGTATTTAGGTTTCTTCGTTTTCTCATTTTTTTCCGATAATAAGGCGGCTATCTGTTCTTGGGGCAATTCTTCAATAACGGCGTAAAATTTAGCCTCAACAATAGAGAACCACGCGATTAAGATAAATTTTGGCGCCGGATGATACTTCTCGGACGAAATGTGCATCGAAACGGCTTCGCCCCATTGGGCTGCAAAGGGAGCCGATTCGGGAATAGACATTTTCGATAAATCTTCAAACAAAAAATCTCCCGTTACCAATTCTGTGGGAAACAATACCGGCGCATTGCCGGTAGCAAACCATTCAAATCCGTTGTTTTTTTCCATATTATCCATTATTTTTCTTGTTCTAAAAATTTTGAGCCTTGATTTCTAAATCGTATTCGGGTGTCCGAATCCAAATCACTTTTAACTTCGTCAGGATCATTAAAGTTGTTATATCGCCCTATGTGATCAATCTTCAATTCATTGATAGCAGGGTATGTTCCTTTTAAATTATTGATTTCCTGTTCTATATTATCCAGCGAAGCATCATCGGCATAGCCAAAAATATCAAAGTGCAAAGATAATTTTTGTTCTTTAGGAATTTTATTTTCTATGGTTTCTAATGCTTTGGTAACCGCTTTTTTAGCCTCATCCTCTCTCCATTTTTGCTTTCCTTTTTCTTTTTCTTCTGCGTCTTTTCGTTCTTCTTCAGATTCCGGTTCTTTTTCTTCAGTTTCTTTTTTGGGTTGAAAGTCAAAAGCAGTTACGCTTCCTTCAACATAAATTCTGTAATTATAATCAGACCAAAAATTACTCTCTCCTTCTTCATCCTTAGCATAAAGTCCACCAACATAAGTTGGTTCCATTAGAGAAATAATAGAACGTTTAGAGCCAAGCGGATCGAATCCATCAAGCTTAACATAGTCATTATCAATTATTTTATTCGATACATTATCAATAGTTCCGGTTACTTTGCCCACAGCGCCTTCAACCTTATCTTTAATTCCAACAACTTTATCTTTTGCATCTAATCCTTTTTGTATGATGTTAGAAACCGGATTATTCGGAAGTTGTCCCATTACAGACTTAACACATCCTTCAACAAACATTGCGGTTTTAACCATCTTGTTATCCTGCACGTCGCTTTCAAAATCTTCTTTCCACCGCTCTCCTTTTTTTCGATAGTCTCCTATTTTAGTAAACCAAGCACCAAGCTCGTGTACATCGAAGAACACGCCGAAATACACATCTGTTGTTTTATCTTGATTTTCAGATAACGGAGAGTCTTCCCCAGGGTTTGCTCGATTTGAATTTTCCATTGTTCTTATAAATTATATGATTCCACCTTGATATTCTTTTTGGCTTTTTATAGCGCCTGTTTCGCCGTCAATAACCATTTCAGTAGTCCAATAGCTTTTGCTAACAGCGTACACGCCCCATTCTTTTTTTTCTACATCATAGCCAAAATCTACATCTTCTCGATTTTCGCCGGTTTCAAGATTAATATGCCCTTGTTGATGTAAAAATAGAAGCAATTCATTGTAACCGAATTTGCTGAATTTTTTATCCTCATCCTTTTTGGATATTAACTGTCCGAGTTCATCGTAATATTCCCACTCGCCAATCATTGTAGCGCCACCGCCCATACGTTTACCTTTTACTTTTAAATATCCATTGGGATGGTATTCTTTGTATATTTTGAAAAACACAGGAGGTGGCGGTATTTGCCACATAACAAATCTATTTCTCTTATTTCCGAAAAGCGTCGTTTTTATGTCATTTTCGGTAAACGACCAATAATAGTTGAAATATTTTCCGGACGAGCCGTCCATTAGAGTTTTCTCTGCATATTGATCCAATAGATCAAAATTCAATTTATCAATTATATCATTCATCATATCCTCCTTATTTATACAATTTTTTACTAATCTTCGTATTCATAATCTCCCATTGCCAATAAAATGTACTTATTTTTTTTATAAATTTCAGATCAGAGTAATCCATTATAAGTTTCAGATTAGAGTAATCCATAATATTGTCTGTTATCTGTGCTTTATAAGTTAATGGCGCTTTGTACGAGCCTGCTGCCTCCGGTGCATTAAAAGTATGTGCTAAACCAATCACATGTAACAGTTCATGTGCTATTGTATCACCTTTCGATTTCATAAAGAACACTGCTGATTCAGATTCATTTTCTGCAAATCCCCCAATACCGGGGCATATCTCTTTGATTGAATAAACCTTAATATAATTCTCATAATAATTACCAAATTGTTCTTTAAGTTCTTTATTCAAATAGTTGAGTAATCCAGGTTTTTTTACCGTGTGCGGCTTCTTTGAATTAGGATCGACGCACGATTCTATAAAAGCCTTTTGTTTAGCCCCGGTTGATAAGTCCAATGTTACTTTAGGATAATCACCTACATGTTTTTCAATAAATACATATCCCTGTTTAAAGATATTTTCCATTATTTTCTTTTCATCCAGTTCAATAATTGTTCCGTCTCGAGGTCCATTGCCTATATCAGTTATAACTCTTATAAATACAATTTTTAGTATTCTATGGTGTGAAGGGTCATTTGCCAAGATTCGTAATTTTCCACACAAGCGTGCATCCTTATTTTCTCGAGGGTTATCAGTATATACCGATAAATATTTATCTTCTCTAAATGTTTTAAAACATCTCAAGGTAAAATCTATCTCTTGCTTTGTATTAATAACACTTAAATCAGGTTCCATTAAAGAATTGTCGTATTCTAAGAAGTCGTTCACATCCTCATTATAATCATATCCCCACAAACTCCAATATAAGGGTTTTTTAAGGGCGTTATCTTTAATCTCAATCCGCATGTTTATCGTTATCTCATCATCAGGCATGATAGTTAAAACCGGCACACGATACTCTTGCCCTTGTATATATAAGTTTTCAAAGTACTTTTGTAAATTTTTGTACATAGAGCCATTACTTGGCGCATACTTATCTGATTGAAATTTAGTACCAAACCAATTGATATAACAGCATATCTTTGATGTTCTGGAGATAGAGAAGCATTGATTTCTCCATGGACAGTCTTTTTTTTCCTCTTTTTCTGTACATTCATCATTAGTATGTTTTCCCAACACTTCTGTGCTATCATAGTTATTTCCGCTCAACCAATTCGGAAATATCAGTACCCCTTCGTCTTTTTCTCGTATCCAATCAAAACCATATTCGCCTTTCCATAAGCGAAACGGACGAAAGTGTACCACACACTTTGGCTTTTTTTCTATTTCTTCCGTTGGAATCGGATCCGAACCTGTCGTTATGTCCGTATCATTTTGTTCATCATCACTTACTTCTGTCGTTATGTCCGTATCATTTTGTCCATCACTACTTACTTTTGTCGTTCTGTTCTTATTTTTTTGTTTGTCATCAATTATTTCAATTTCCCCTGCCCACATACACAACAATTTACAGTCATTCATCAAAGCGGGTTGACCTCTTACCGGAAAATCTATTTTTCCAGGTTTCCACGGGTCAACAATAGCCGGAATGCAGGGCATGGGTTGCAATTTTCCGAAATTGGCTGCCGTTGCCGCCGCTACCATTGGATTTGCCAGCGACTGGCATTGTCCGAAAGGCATGATATTTACCAAGGGTTGGAAGTCCATGATGTTTGCCATTTCTTTGCCACCTGAAAATTCTCCATTCCCCGGAATTACAGCCAACTCTGACTCGGAATCTCCCATCGAACATTTTAATTTTGCTCCTTTACAAACATAATATGCCATATTTTTTTATTTTTTAATTCATTCTCATTTTCTTTGCGTACAAATCCAATATTTTGCCGCCGTCGAATTTCATAAATTCATCTGCTTTTTGTTCGTGTTTTTTAGATTGCAGTTTCAGTTTTTCGGAAGCATCAACCAACATATTTTCAACGGCTAACTGATATTTTTCTGTAATATATTCATCTTTATTTTCGCCAATTTCAATAGTTTGGTTGCTGCTCACATACAGAGAGTCGTTACTGCCTACATTTCTGTCCATATTATTACCGGCGTTAATCGCCATATTTTCATTCGCGCTGAACACCACATTCTTACCGGCTATTTCATCAATATTTTCTCCGGCATCTATGCTAACATCCATTCCGGCGTTGATTTTGATGTTGTTTTTGGCGTCAATAATAATGTCGTTTTCTGCTTTCAACTCAATATTGCCGGAAGATTTTAATCTTATCAGTTGCTCATCGGTAGATAGCGTGATGATGTAGTTTTCTTTTTCGTGGTCGTAAATTTTAATAAAACCGCCTTTTTCTACATCGTGAATTTCGATGGTGTGTCCGTTTTTCGTGCGGAGTGCCTTCACTTCGTTTTCATCGGTGTACCAATTGTTGTCGGGATATTGCCGGTCGTGATACAGCGTGCCCATCACATAAGGTTTTTCGGCGTTTCCGTTTTCAAAACCTATCATTACCTCTTCCTCTATTTCGGGGATGAAGTAGAACCCTTTATTTTCTCCGCCATGGGGCAGGGCAATGCGTATCCAGGGAGTCATCAATTTTTCGTTTTGTTCTTTTTGCCAGAGAAATTGCACGCGCACTCTACCCAATTTTTCGGGGTCTTTGTTATCCGTTACTACGGCGCGTTGCGTGGCGGCTTTGGGATAGTGATCGCCGCAAGTGTATGGCGGAAAGACAGAACCGGCAGGAATTGCCGCAAATTGGTTTTCATAGTTGCTCACGCCGTCGGAGGTGTGAATCAGTTTATAAACCACCAATTCGTCGTGCTCGCACTGGGTTTTACCGCTCTTTTCTTTTTCAAACGCTTCTTCAATGGTAATGAGGCTGCCAATTCTTAAAGCGGCGCGGTTGCTGTTGCCGTAGCAGGTGAGCATTTGTGCTTTTCGCCCCAAACCTTGCACACGGGCAGAAATGGCGGCTTCATCAAAACTCTCTTCCGGCGCCGAACCTCTTAAATGCCGAAACGTTTCTTTCTTGTACAACTCTTTGGAACTGTCATAGGCAATATCGGTGAGGTTGTGCAATGTATTTCCGGTAGCATCGCAAGCGTTGGTTTTCAAATTGCCGTAAGCCAAATAATCGTGATGCGCGTGCGAAAAATTAAGATGCTCCATATTCAAACGATAGTGATAATCGTTCACATCATTGCCAAGCGTTAAGGCAACAGGGTCTTTCTTATCCAATTTTCCAAACACCAATTTTTCGCCTTCATAATAAAACCATTCACCGTAGCGAGAGGATAAACGGCGCAGAAATTCGTAATTGGTTTCGTTGTATTGCACCGTATAAGGAATCTCGTCTTCCATAACAGGCTCATTGTTAACCTCTATTTCATAAGGTTCTATGGTTTTTGTAACAATATCTTGCAACGTTTCTTTTTCGTAAGAAAAACAATGGGGGTGATCAAACAGAAAATAATCCGGACTGTAGGCGGTAATTTCAATAATAGCACCGGCAAGTATATTTTTCTTTAAGATATTAACATTGAAAATAGTTCCGGAAAATGTCAGCGTATCGTTCTCTATTTTTTTATCTTTTTCACGAACCGTGTTAATCAGCAGTTCTACACTTTTGCCCAACAGTTTTTCGGTAAGCGAATAGCGAATGGCGTTTTCATCTTGCACCAAATCATCTTTATGCAAACAGAAGGTCAATTCGTTAGGCTTTTGCAGTTCCTGCACTAATTTAATGTTGGAGTATTGATAATTTTCAATTTTGGCTCCGTTGATTTTGATTTCGATTTTGTCGGAAAGTATCATAGATGTTAGATATTAGATTTTAGATATTAGATTTGGGGGTAGGGGGTGGATTTTAGGTTTTCGTTTAATTTTTTACCACAAAGTTCACAAAGAATACACAAAGAACACAAAGGTTAAATACTTCTCCCTCATCTCTCTTAATTCTTAATTCTTAATTGTTAATTATTTACTTGTCTCCAAAAACCACATCATCCCCTTCGCCAAAGGTAATTGCTTTTGCGGATAGGGTAATTTCGGTGAGCATTTGGTCCTCTTTTTCTTTAATGTATTCTCGCAGGCGGGTGCAGTAGGCGTGGTAAAACTTCATGGTTTTGGTAGAAGTTTTGCCGACGTCGAGCACAGAAAAGACGCAAGTGCCATCCTTGTGTTCGGTGGGGCTTGCCATCCATTCGTGAAGGAACAGGTTGTTGTTGTCGAGCGAAGCCATTACGAGCGTGATGTTGCCGCAACAGGGTTTCCCCGCCGGCTGCCCGTTGTCGTTCATCGGTTGAATAAATTCGTAGTTCAACTCAATGAGGTTGAACTCTTGTTTTTGGATTTGTAGTTTTGCAGTATGTGCCATTGTTTAGATATTAGATTTTAGATATTAGATATTAGATTTGGGGGTCTCCCCCGCTGGCGGGGGTAGGGGGTGGTATTTTTGTTTTTGTTTTTTTTAATTTTATTTATTTTTACCACAAAGTTCACAAAGAATACACAAAGTACACAAAGATTTAATTTTAACTATTTATCCTTTGCGTTCTTTGCGTAAACCCTTTGCGTTCTTTGCGGTTAAAGCATTTTTTCACTTCCCTCATCTCTCTTAATTCTTAATTGTTAATTCTTAATTCTTAATTGTTAATTCCTAATTTTTAACCGTCGGGTTTTGCACCAACCCCTCAAATCCTTTCAACCACGGCAGTCTGTTGTTGTCGAACGACCATTCGGAGGGTGGGAAGCCTGCGGTGCTGCTCCACCACGTGCCGCTGTTGTCGCCGTGATAGTTGATAGCCTCAACGTCTGCGCCGTGAATACCGGTAAGGGTAGCCTCAAAAGGCACGTCCTCAGTACCGTTTTTCAACGCCATGTCAATGCGGGCGTAGTTGTTGGTGGTTGTGGCGCTATTGATATTTTCCCCTGTTATACGTCCTATAGTGGGAGTGCCGGATCCGGAAGAGTAAACTTCTCTTTTCACTTCGCGGTTCAATGCCACACAGTATTGTATCTTACCGCTACCGGTATTTTCCCCTGCAATACCGCCAACTCCTCTGTTTTTCTTAATAACGTTTCCGGTAGCGTAACAGTACTGAATTGTTCCATTGCTAGTACCTGCTATGCCGCCAACATATTCAATACCATCAAGGTTAACGGTGGTATAGCAATTTTTTATGGTTCCGCTATTACTGCCTGCCACGCCGCCGGTCATAGCTTGAGTCCCTCCACTGATACAGGTAACCGTACCTTCGGCAACTATGCAAGCGTTTACAACAGCGGAAACATAAACCTTTCCTATTAATCCGCCTGTTTCCCAAACGCCATAAATGTCTATATTGCTTGCTGAACAATGATCTATAACTCCCTGTCCCCAAAGCATACCTACCAAGCTACCAACCTTTTGTTTCCCTGATATGCTAACTTCGTTTAAGCGAACATTTGAGATAGTACCGTTGACGTTTCCAAACAAACCTCTTAGATTTTCGTTTCCGGAAATGGTAAGATTTGAGATGGTGTATCCACAGCCGTTGTATGTACCTCTGAACCACGCTCCATGCTCTTCGCCGCAAATAGTTTCCCAGTTTGCTACGCTGCTCAGGTCAATATCGGCGGTTTGTTTGTAGTGTTTGTCGTTTCCCCAAACAAATCCTTCCGGTCCTGTTTCGCCGGAGCCTACGCGCTTAAGGTCTGCCACGGTGGCTACCTTAAAGGGGTTGTTGGGCGAGCCGTTGCCGGGGGTATTAGGATTGCCGCCGGGGTTGTTCGGATCATCGGGATCGGGATCGCCACATGAGTAAAAACCTGCTATTGCAATAAGAATGGCTGCTATGATAAAGATGTATTTTTTCATAATGATTTACAATTTAGATATTAAATATTAGAGTTTAGATATTAGATTTTAGCACACTGATGACACAGATTTGACAGATGAACACAGATTTTTTACATTTAATTTGTTTATCTGTGAAAATCTATAACATCTGTGTCATCTGTGTGCTTTCATCTTATAGCCAAACGTTTTCAAAAGTAACGCCGCCGTTTTTGATAACGCCGCAGGAGAGAACGATTTTTTCGTAATGCGCCAACGAGGCATCTTTGGTTACGTCTTCCCACACTTCAAGAAATTCAACGCAATAGGCTTTTTCAAATTGAATCTCTTTCATCAGTTTGTTTTCGGTGGTGTTCATAAAAACAACTTTGCCTTTTTTGAACATCGTAGGTTCCAACATCCATGAAAGGAGTTCTTCGTTGCCGTCGTTCATTGCTTTTACAACGAGTTCAATTTTGCCGCCACGCGGAATGCCTGCGGGTTGGTTTTCTTTGTCGGTAGTTTGTTCAAACGAATAACTAACACGTGCTACTTCGCGGTCTTTAAAACCGTCAACTTTTAAGGTTACAGGGGTTGTTGCCATAATAAAAAAATTTAATGATTAATGATAAAAGGTTAAAGGTTAAAGGTTAAAGGTTAAGGGTTAATGATTAATGGTTAATAAAACTCTTAATTCTTAATTGTTAATTCTTAATTGTTAATTGTTATTCCGCCGTGTCGCACTTCTTGCTGTTGCGGTCGGCAGAAAGTTTAATGGTAAAGTTCTTGGCGGCAAAGAAGGGAACGATGTCAATGTCAATTTTCACCTCTTTGGTTTTGGGGTCTTGATAGGGTTCTCCCACGGTGTAGTCTTTAAACAGTTTGCCGTGTCCTTTGTAATCGTTCAAGAAATCTTGGATGGTTTTCTTTAATTGTTTGGGAGAGTTGAACGGGTCCCAGTTTTCGAGGGCAATTTTATGCACATAATGCATCAGGTTTTTCTTCACCCAATCGAACACTCTCACAATGGGATACTCTTTTAAGGCGGTGTTGCTGCCGGTGTAGAGGTTGGTGTTGTTGTAAGCCATCACTCTGCCTTCCGAAAAAACGATGGGCACTACCTGATTGTCCCACAAGCCGGTAATCTCTTCTTTCATCATATCAATATGCACGCCTTTAATTTCGTTCAGCGTTCCAAACTTTTCACCGGCGGCGCCTTGCGACATCGGGGTGGCGGTGTTGTACAGTTTGCCTGCCAATGCACTCGACGGGGGAATGAACAGCGGGGTGGTTTCGCCTGCAATGGCTTCTGTGGGACGTCCCACCAACCAGTTGGCGGCAACCACTACATTTTGCAACTCCTTGTCGCTGTCTTTGTATTGCTCGGTTTGTTCGTGCAAAATATCATAATCTCTGCAATCGGGCGAGTCGGTAACTACAAGCAGTTTGTATTCGTAGGCAATTTTTGCCCACAAATCGCGCACCTGTTTGTCTTTGAATACATTGCCGGGCAATGTAAGCAAACTGTAATTATCTTTCAAACTCAATCTTCCAAAAGCATTGTAAAGCATTGCTTTAATATCTTTAAAACTTTCAGAATCGCTGTTTTGCAGTTCGTCGGTTTCGCCGTTGGAGTTGTATTTTTCCACATTCACCAAGCGGATGTTCGGCAGTTTTTCTGTTCCTGTGTTTTTGAAAAAGGCATCTAAAGAGCGATATGTCGTTTCCAATTTTTTAATTTTATGTGCCGTAATTTGCAAATTATCTTTCAGCAAATTTTGATACTTGTCTCTTTTTTTCTCACATAAATCAACGTATTCGGTGGGTGAATTTTTATTTTCATCTAAAATTTCCAACCATGTTTTAATATCGGTAGCCAAGCGTTGGCGTTTCGATTTGAATTGACTTTCGGAGAGAAACATCATTTTAGCGGCTCTGCTGTCGGGGTCAAGGTCGGCAGCATCGGGCATAAAAGCGGCAAAGGCTTTAAACCCGCCAAATTTTGATAAGAGTTCTCCTACCGGTTTCGACGATGGTTGCACCGCCTCCTTAGGCTGTGCGGTTTCTTGTTTTTGTAATTGATTTTCAGTCATAACTTTTATTTTTTACTTATTAATATTTACGATTTGAGATTTTATTTTTTTAACCGCAAAGGACGCAAAGAAGCTACGCAAAGTGCGCAAAGAATAAATAACGTCATTTCAAAACTTTGCGTTCTTTGCGTAGCTTCTTTGCGTCCTTTGCGGTTAAAACACTTCTGAAGTAGCCTCATCTCTTTTAATTATTAATTGTTAATTATTAATTGTTAATTATTTATTCGCTTCATCTAACTCCAGTAGCAGCGTTTCCAAAAGTGTTTTCAGTTCGCCGCGCGATTCGGGGTCTTTTAAGATTTCGCGCAATCGGGCATTCTTTTCGATTTGCTTTTGCACGTTTTCGCAATTTTCTTTTTTGCTTCTTAAATCGCTCAAAAAAGGACTGTTGTTCACTAAGTTTCCTTTTCCGTTGTTAATTTCAAAGTCTTTCATTTCTTTAAAATTAAAGACCTCTTTTTTGGTTTCGCCGTTGTCGCCCGAAAGCTCAACTTCGATGTTAGGGTTGAAGTAGGCAAAAACCTCTTTCAGCGATTTTGGATAAACGCCGCGTTTTCTGCCGTCTTCTTCCACTTCTTGCATGGCTAATCCTCTGTTGTTAAAGTTCACATCAGAGGTAAACTGGTCCACATAAAGAGTTTTGTTCTGCGACAAACCCTCAATGCCAGCTGAAGAATCTTCTTCTTCAATTCTTGATAAAAAATTTTCTTTACTCATAAGTTATTTAATGATTAATGATTAATGTTTAATTCTTAATAAATTTCGCCGTTCTATCGCCTGCCCTCAAAAAATAGATACCTGCGGGCAAATGTGAAACATCAATGTTTTGATTAGATGATGTGGGGATGAGATGATGAGATGATATTTTTTTACCATATACATCATAAATATCTACTTCGACTGTGCTCAGCAACTCATCTTGTAACTCGTAACTTGTAACTCGTAACTCATTATAAACTGGATTCGGAAATACTCGTAATTCGTAACTCGTAACTTGTAACTCCTCAATTCCGGCAGTTGCACTTTTGCTTGCTTCTGCGGTGTTTCCATAGCAACCAAGATTTACGCGACCGCCGTTTGGGGCGGGTTCGTTGGAATAATCAGAAGCCGGATTTCCAGCATCAATGGCGGGGCTGTGTTTGGTGTCGTTTACAAATAGTCCGGTTGCGGGATTAAAACGTCCGGCTGTTGATTGGAGGTGAAAATCTCCGTTCGAGGCATCGGCAAACCAAGGGTCGGGCGAAATGTTGCCTGTACCGGTGAAACCTTTTTGGGAGAGTGTGTAATTAACGGTTAGATGGGCATGCGCAGGCAGGTCGTCTATAGCCTCGAAGTCGCTTCCGTTGTTCCAAAAAATGCAGTTTTCAACATGTGCAATGCTTCCCTGCACAAACAACGCCGCTCCGTTAGGTTCATCGGTATAGTTGCTGGAAACCGTGCAGTTGTTCATATACAAAACCGACGGATTGTACTCCCAGTCGGCATCAACGTAAATTGCCGACCCGCTTTTTTGGGTTGTATTGTTGTAGAACAATTCGTTTTCCATGAGCACTTTTGCTGCTTCGTCCACAAAAACCGCCCCACCACGATCCGGTGCGTAGTTGTTGCGCCAAATATTGTGCGACAAGGTAATCACCTTCGTGGTGTCGTAGTTGGTAATCACAATTCCGCCACCCCAGCCCCAGGTTATATCCTCATCAGCAGCAACTACGTTTCCGTCGAAAATATTTCGGGTAATTGTTCCTGTTCCGTCCATGATTACAGCGCCTCCGTGGTCGTCGTAGCCTGTGTTGTTTTCAATACGATTGTCGGCAATAAGAAAATTGGCAGGGGTATTCGTTCGTCCAATGGCAGCACCGCGCCCTGCGTGGTTGTTACGAATAACATTGTGTTGGATGCTCACGTTGTTTCCCTCCAACCCAATTCCGCCGCCATACTGTCCGGTGCCTTGTATGCCGTTGTTTTCGATGATGTTGTTTTCAATCGTGATGTTGTTTAAAAAGCCCGACCATCCGCCCGAAAGTGCAATGCCTTGCTTACCGTTGCGAATGGTGAAACCGCTGATGGTCATCGAACCCGAAATTGCCTGTGCATCAATATAAATTAAAATACATGGCGCGGCATTCGTTCCCTCAATGATAGTTACATTTGCCTGCGGATTAGCGGAATTAAAATCGCCGCTCCCTGCAAAACCGCCGAGCAACTGCACTTTTTTCTGTGAAACCTGCACGGCTTCGGAATAGATTCCCTTCGCCACTTTGACGATATCGCCGTTTGAAGCTGCAGCAATCGCTGCCTGAATGGTGTGGTAAGGGTTTGATGGCGTTCCGTTTTCAGTACCGCCCGAATTGCCATCCACACAAATTTGATTTTGGCTGAACAGCGCAAAACAACATACAATAAAGGTGAAAAGTAAGGTTGGTTTTTTCATTGTGAAATGTTTTTTAATGATTAATGTTTAATGATTAATGATTAATTTCTCTGTGAATTTTTGTGTTCTCCGTATCTCTGTGTTGAGATTTTTCAGCACAGAGGCACAGAATCACAGAGGGGCACAGAGATTAATTCTCAATTTTCAATTCTCCATTCTCAATTCTCAATTCAACACTGTCTCCTGCTTTAATTTCGCCTGCAATAATCATTTTTGAGAGTGGGCGGCGAATTTGGTTGCGGATGATGCCCAATATGGGGCGCGCGCCCAACTGCGGCGAAAATTCCGACAACGCCAGCGCTTTCTTGGTTTCATCATTTATAGTTAATGTAATGTTGAGGTCGGTCAATGTTTTCATTAAATTTTTAAGATGAATGTTGAAAATCATCAGCACAATCTCTTCCGTGATGGGCGAGAAGGGAATGATTTCGGTTAAACGACCTAAAAATTCGGGTTTGAATTTCCGCTCTATCATAATTTGTTTCAAGTCGTTGGATGAAGGTATTTTGCCTGCTTCAAACGATTTGAAAACATAATCGCTGCCCACGTTGGAGGTGAAAACAATGAGCGCATTTGAAAAATCGCCGATGCGGTTCAGTTTGTCATGTATTCTTCCTTCATCCATAATTTGCAGGAAGATATTGAACACATCGGGGTGCGCTTTTTCAATTTCATCAAACAAAACGATAGAATAGGGTTTTTGCCGAATTTTATTAACGAGCAACCCGCCCTCTTCGTAGCCCACGTAGCCGGCGGGGGCGCCGGTCATCGTGGCAACAGAGTGCGATTCCATAAACTCCGACATGTCGAAACGGATAATGGCAGATTCATCTTGAAAAAGAAACTCGGCTAAGGCTTTGGTGAGTTCGGTTTTTCCGGTTCCGGTAGGTCCCATGAAAAACACGGAAGCAATCGGCTGTCCTTTCTTACTCAAGCCGGAGCGCGATTCGTAAATAGCTTCCAGCACGATTTTAATGGCGTGGTCTTGTCCCACCACCCGCTCTTTAATGGTGGCTTCGGCGCTCACCAACTTGTCGCGCTCTTTGGTTTGCACTTTCCCGATGGGAATACCGGTTTGTTGCGCAATGACCAAAGAAAGGTCGGTGGTTTCTACTTGCGTGCGCTTGTTTGCCGCCAACAGTTTTAACGATTTTAATATGGTTTCGAGATGTTTTATTTTGTTGTCATTGCTTTTTAATCCGGCAAAATCGGTTTCATCATCCAATTGCGAAGTGAGGAGAAAACTGAGCCGGTTAAAAATTTCGTGGTTCAGCCATTGCAAATCGAAAGCGGTTTTGTCGTCTCCTTTTTCCTTGGCGGCGGTTTTTATATCGTTTAATTTTTCGCTTAACAATTCAATTTCCTTTTCGGAAATATCGTTTAGCGTGTGAATGTGCGACAATGTTTTGTCAATCAAATCGAAAGCAGAGTCGGGCAGGCTGCGTTCGCCCATATAGCGTTTTGCCAAACGGATCGCTTCTGCCACCACCTCGTCGGATACCAACAAGTGATGATGTTCTTCGTAGCGAATTTTAGCGCCCTTAATAATTCGGGAAGTCATCTCTATAGAAGGTTCATCAATCGTAAGTTTCTCTATTTTACGAACAAACTCTTTGTCGGTTTCAATGTTTTTGGTAAAACCTTCCACCGATGTCGTAGCAATTAAACGGATGGCGCTTTTGTTCAACTCTTTGGTTAACAGAGCCGCAATGCCGTACAACATACTTTGTTTGTCAAAAATTTTGTCAATACCTTCAATAATCAGCACGGCGTTATCCATAGCGTCAATTTCTGTCAAGATTTTTTTAGCGCGGTCTTCAATTTCACCTTTATAATTGGCTTCGGAGGATATTGCCGACAAATCGAGTTCAAAAACGGCGCTGTTTTTCAAAAAGTCGGGCGCTTCGCCTTTTAGAATGCGTTGCACAAAAGCGTCAATGAGAGCGGTTTTGCCGATACCCGATTCACCCACTATCAACACATTAGATTTCGATTTTTTTCCAAGTGTTTCAAAAATGGCTTGCATCTCTTTTTCAAAACCAATAATCACAGGCATATAACCATTCTGAGCCTCAATGAGTTTATCGGTGCAATATTTAGTTACATTTTTACTGCCTGTTGCAGACGCGGCATTTGTTTTTCCCTGTGCCGCATTAGTTTGCGGCGATGTGTTGTAATGCGCCAGCAATTCATCTGCGGTGAGCGGAAACGTTTTCAGTTGCTCGAAAGTAAAACCAACGCCGGGCGTAACCAATGCCGCCATAAGAAACAGCGGCTCTAACTGTGGCGCGCCGTATTTGCGCTGTAAACTTTCGGCTTCATCAAAAACAGCGTAAGAATCTTTGGAGATAGAAATATCGAAGATGCGCGACGACGAGCGGGGCAGCAGTTTAAGGCGTGCGTTTGCCCAATCTAAAAGATAGTAGTAATCTTTGTCGTTGTTTTCTAACAGTTCTACCAAGCCGGTTTCTTTGTGCAGCGCGGCTTTCAACAGGTGAGCAGGCTCAACCCGTTCGTTCATACTTTCTTTGGCGTAAGATTCTGCAATCTTAACGGCATTTTGCGATTCGCTTGAAAAATTGTAATCCATTTATTAGTGATTAATGTTTAATGATTAATGATTAGTTTCTCTGTGAATTTTTGTGTTCTCCGTGTCTCTGTGTTGAGGATTTTCAGCACAGAGACACAGAATCACAAAGGGTTATTGTTTTATAAATTTTGCTGTTTTATTATTTGCTTTAATGAAATAGATACCGGCGGGCAAATGCGAAACATCTATTTTTAATTGAGAATTGATAATTGACAATTGACAATTATTTAAGATTTTGCCCACTATATCATAAACCTCTACATTATTAATTGTCAATTCTCCATTGTCAATTGTCAATTCTCCTGTCGTTGGATTCGGATACACTTGTAACTTGTAACTTGTAACTTGTAACTCATCAATTCCTACGCCGCTCAAATGTGCCGGCATTTCCACCGTATTGCCGAACAAACCGGGGAGTTTTCCGGCTTGAACTGTCCAAACGGGAGGAAGAAAACGGTAGCCAAGAGAACCTTCAGCGTTGATCTCC
>Ga0082212_10005250_pt1 | contig 17720 bp, 17 predicted proteins | sample TergutNt197P3_FD_71548 | JGI IMG/M metagenome (GOLD analysis project Ga0082212, IMG submission 71548) | Neocapritermes taracua P3 segment gut microbial communities from Petit-Saut dam, French Guiana - Nt197 P3 | ecosystem: Host-associated > Arthropoda: Insects > Digestive system > Gut ... | reverse complement strand
ATGCTTCAAAAAGCGCTTCAAGGGCTTCGTGAATGGCGTTATCCCTTTCCTTTTGCTCTTCGTAGTAGAGGCTGGTTATACGCGCCCGGTACTCCTCATCGGTTTCGCGCGGTGTAGTGGATGTTGTTTCCGGCTGTGTGGTGCTTTCCGGCTGTGTGGTGGATGGTGTTTCCGGCGTCTGCTCTTGCCCGCCGTTGATGCTGTCCGGCTGTGTGTCTGTCATGGTGTCTCTCCGAATGAATAACGGTTATGTTTTCCCGCTTTCCCTCTACGAAAAGGGTGGGCAGGCTATACAGGTTCGTAGACCGGTTCATTCGGAAACCCGGCGAGCCTTTCGACTCCCTGCATAGCCTACCCATATTTTTCAATATAAGACGCCATGCAACAGACACAAAAAAAGCCGCTTTTCGGCGGCTGTGTCCACCGAATGAACCAAACGGGCTACGAAACCCGGCCTGTAATCACTACAGGCGGTTTCATGGTAAATCCGGCAAGGCGGGCATGTCAACAGTAAAAACATAAGCATCCTTCGTCTATCGTTCATTGTGCAGCGTGTGAGAAACCTTGTTGTTGACGATGCAAGGTACGTGCTTTTCGCCGAAACGGACGGCGGTGAAACATGGTAAAACCCGCCGCCCGTTTTTAAGAGGGATCCCCGCCATTACAGGCGGGGATCCCTGCTTTACCCGTTATGATGGATTTTCGGCAAGATATTCGAGCGCCGCCGCTTCTGGATTTTCAGCATAACGCCGCTGCTTTTCTTCAAACGTTTCGGCGGGCTTTCCGGGATTTTCAGCTATGAAAGCCATGAAAGCAATATCATCATCCGTATTTTCTTCTGGATATTGATTAATGTATGCCATGCGTTCGGCGTCGTTGCCTCTCCATTTTTCGATACCAGGCGGCAAGGGCGGCGCATCGTATTCAGGCGGTATTGTCATATCGCTAAATAACGCCAGTGATAGGTCGCAATCTCCTATGACCTGTTTCCAGTTTTTTCCGTGACTGTACGGACTCCCTGTACACGCCGCCAATGAAAGCCTTACCAGGTGAATTAGTTTCGGCGTTATTTCCTCTTTAAGCCGCCCCAGTGCTTCGGTATATAATGCTTCCGCTTCATTACGAATTTCACTAATCAAAACATGATGTTTCTTGCGTAGCCTGAATATTTTTCTTTCAAGCTCTCCGTCGATAACCTGATCAGCTTCGTTGAGGTCTGCGGCCTGTTGGTTTGCATCGTCAAGCGCTGTCTTGTTTCGGGAAAGCGCCGCCGTAACATCTTCCCCGGCAACCTGGGCGACAATCAATTCTTTCCGCTGCGCCCGTATGCGTTCCGTTTGCCCTGCCAGTTCGGTAACAAGCCGGGTGTTTCCATCCCGCTTGGATACCAGGCGGTCAAAATTTTCCAGTGCTTCGTTGTATTCCTTCCGTGCGTTTTTCAGCTTATTCATAAATATTTCCTTTCAATAATTTAATTTCGCTTGCGGCTTGCGCAATGCTGATTGTTCTACCTTTCGCGGCTTCGGCGTCTATGTGTTCACGCAGCCGCCGCGTGTTTTCTTTGACTTTGATTTGATTGATTTCGTCAAGCGCGGCCTTGCCTTCGCTTTCCGTCGCTGTCGATGGTTTGACAACGCCGGTGATCGGCGGCTTGCCCGGCGCTGTGGGTGTTGTTGCTGTCGAGTTACGTTTTAAACGTTCATTTTCGCGCTGTTCACGCGCTAAGTTTTTGGCTCTCCATTCTCGATTTTCATCAATACCTAGTAAAATCCGCTTGTTGTATTCCTCTGGGGTTTCGGGGTCTACAAATTTCCGGTAACTACCCATGAATATTTTGCCGGTTTTCTTTTCTTTTTCTATTCGCGCCTCCTCTGCCTCCGGTGTCGAGAGATACTCAATGCGCCCGTGAGGAGTATCGCGTGTTACTTTTATTGTTTGTGCTGACATAATTTTCACTTCCTTTCTGATAAATAATTTTCGATGGTAAATATATATACTCTCTTACCCCCCCTAAATTATCCGCTACACCGCTACATTTTGCTAAAACCCGCGTCAATATTGACGATTAGCGTAGCGGGGTGTTTTTTTGTAGCGGTAACATTGCCGCTACAGGCTACGATTTCGACTCCAAAAGGGCTGTTTTTGCCTTTGAATATCGACAGGCGGGAATTGTCGATTTTCAGGCGTCGATTTTCAGCCTTTTCAGCCAAATTCAGCCCAAAACGTAGCGTATGTAGCGTTTGTAGCGGTAACATATTTTTCAATAGGTAACACTTAACAATATACATATCAACACTTTACGCGATTTGTAGCGGTGTAGCGGATATTTCAGGGGTAGTAAGAAGGTATATACTAAATGCTTCCTGAAATTCGTCTATGTCGTAACCTTTCGTTACGGTTAATCCGAAGCGAATATTTTTTGATTTTATGCCGTATCCGCTAAGCCGCTTTGCAAGTTGCCTGCCCGACATTGGCTTACCTCGGTTGTAAGTACTCCACGGAGCCTCTCCTATTTCATTAAGCGCCGTGAGTAATTCCTTTGATGTAATTTTCTGTGCTGACTTTTCTTCAAACACGGATCGAATGTCGAAAAGTAATTCAGCTTGTATGGAGACCGAATCATCATCATCTCCGGAGAGTTTCACCGCCGCCTCTCTTGCGAGTCTTGACCATTCGCCGCCCGCCGTGTCAGCTATTGCCAGAAGCGATTCCCAATTGTCCGACGCCCTGTCATTAAGTGACACGGGAAAGCGCGGCCTTGCGTTCCTTACCGTTTCAAGATTGTCCTCTGCGAACCGTGCCAGCTTCCTTGCAATGTCAGTGAAGATTTCCGGATCGGCGTGGCGCAGCCTGTCAACAATTTCATCGGCTTTCTTGCGTCTCATTTTCAATACAACCGATCTATCCATGATTGTGTCGGCAAGCGAGCCTATACCGGCAAGGCATTTGAAACCAAACGTACCGAAACGCGCCGGTTCAAATTCCTTGTTTATTTCTACCGTGCGTATCACGTAGGCATTTTCCCGGCTGTGCCCGCTGTTGATAATGCCGCGTAATTCTTCACTGTCTTTTAGGAAAGCGTCAGCTTCGTCAAGCAATAGCGTCGGCTGCCATTTTTCGATTGTGCGATAAATCGCCGATGGTGAAATGCTGCTGGCTGATAACTCTCGAAAAACAAGTTTCTTTATAACCGTTTGAAGCTGTGTTTTCCCGCATCGTTTATCAGGCGAAGTTATTAAAGCTATCGGCGCGATTGATACCGCGTCAATAAACCATGTCGCTGTGATCCATAACGCCGCCGCGTGTATCGTTTCATCATCGCAGGCGATAAACCGTTTAGTCGTTGCCGTGATCATGTCCAATAATTCAGCGCCGTTTACGGTGTCAGTATGCGGTTCAATATCCTGAAATATCATACCGGCGGCCTGCTCTTTTCTTTCGCGGTATCCATCGACGGCCGTGTCGAGTACTGGCAGGCGGCTTATTCCCATGCGCTTCGCCGCTTCCTTGCGCCGCCGTTCATATTCGATAGGTGTCAGCTTTGCAAGCTCTCTGATTTCAGCGTCAACCTGCTCATCGGTTAATGGCGTTGGTTCTATGGGAGCGGCTGAGGCCTCTGCGTCAGCCGCTTCGTCAAATACATTTTTATTTTTCTTCATGCGCCCGCCTTTCCGGTAAGGCGGTAATAATCATTCCAATCTGTGCCTCCTTCTATCGACGGCGGAAGCGCTACCTTGCCGCCGCAAGCCTTCGCCGCCGCTTTCGCCATATTAGCGCCGGGATTAAACCCAATACGCGCCTCGGTTCCGTAATCGTTATCACCCGCAATGATGATTGTAGCGTTCGGGTATTGCGCCCGGATTGAACAGGCGACCGGTCTGAGATTCGCCGCAGAGAACGCCGCATATGTTACATATCCGGTTTCCTGAAAAATTGTTGACGCCGTGGCGAAGCCTTCACAAATGACAATCGTTCCGTCCGGCATGGGTTGCCCGCCGATCCGGAAGCGTCCCTCTCTGATTTTCCCTCCCACAAGGAATCTTTTCGAGCCGTCCGTGTCGATGTATTGAAGCGACTGAATTTCATCGGCGGCATTGCATACCGGAATAACCAGGCGGTTGCCGGTTCCGTTATAACTGCAATGAACGCCATGCGGCTGAATTTTCTTTCGTACCAGGTAAGGATGTTTTTCCGGCGCGGGCATGGTTGTTTCCCATATTCCCGCCGCAACTTTCGCCGCTTCTGCGTATCGGTTGCCCTGCTCTTTATTACGCCGCGTGGTTTCCTGATAAATGCGTTGTTTATGCGCCGATGATAAATGCTTTCGGTTGCCCGGCTGCCAATCGCATCGCGCGTCGGTTTCATGATTCCATGCCCAACCGCTGCCATCGACGCGAAGCATGACACGCCCGTTTTTCTTTTTTGGGTGCGTCTCCGTAGCGACGGCATGAATTTTTCCATCGGCGGGCACGTGACTGAATTTAATCAGCCCTAATGCCGATACCAACGAAACCCAGTCTGTGGTATTATTGTTTTCGCGCAAGGTCTTTTTTATTGGCCGCTCTGACATGACCGTCGGGGCGGCCTTTCCTGTTTTTATCATATAACCGCCCTTTCCTGTTTTCGCATTGAAACAAGCTGTTTAACAAGCGCCTTAATTTCCCTATCAGGCAATCCGGAAACACGCGCTTCCACCACTTTTTTAATTTCATCTTTTAGCCATACAGACATTCTTTCGCCGATTTTAACAGGCGGTGGAAACGTGCCATCCGCAACCCATCTGTAGATTGTGCCCCTGCTGCCCGCGCCGGTAAATTCCGTAACGTTTCTCATTCGCATCATTCGCGTTTCGTTCATATTTCTCTCCTCAAAACAAAAAAAGCCGCGCCCGTTTCCGGATTCGCGGCTGTGTGAAAATAAAAAAGCCCAACAGCGGTTATGCGCTGTCAGGCTTGTGTGTCTTTAAATAAACATTCGCTTCAATCGAATGTTGTTTTTTTCTCTTATGAATTTAGGTGTTACTGCATTTTGTCTTTTTCGTGTTCATCGTAAAATTTAAATTCAGTAAAGTTTGATAAATCTATAATTTCATATTCCGGCGTTTGTGCGGGTGTTGCCTTAAACTGTGGGTACATGCCGCTATAATCCAATAAACAATCCCGGAATGTTCCTGATAACCTAGGGGATAATTTATCCGGATTGCGCCGGTATTCCTCTGACATTTTCCGGATATGTGCGAGCCTTTTTTCCCGGCGTTTTTTGTCCCTGATAAAAAATAGCTTTTTATCGTCTGTAATTATCGCCATGCCGTCGTAAATATAGCCAATGGCTTTTTTTATTGTTGTGAATCTACTGCCGCCGGGTTTTGGGTTTTCAATTTCAATGCGGTTAGGTTTCGACACGTCTACTTATGATTCCCGCTGGTAAATTTCCCAAGCCGTTTGGAAGGGCGCATTACGCGCAAAACGCGCCGGAATGTTGCGAGTATCCCGCTTGCACTGATAAAACAGACCCGTTTTTGTTTATCCGGGTTAGGACTCCCGGCGTTACCCGGTTTTCTCTCCGTGTAACAATCAAATCGTACAATATTTGACGTTAATGAACAATCTTTTTTATCCCGCCGCCCGTTCAAACGGTACGACCTTTCGGAAGTCTGCGGTTTTCAGGTCATCGAGGTAATCAGCCCAGGCTTGCATCATGCGCCGCCTGTCGTCTAAAAACCGCGTTCGATTGTATGCGCCTCGCAGGTTATCCGGTACTTTGTGTGCCAATTGATGTTCGATTGCGTTTTCCGGAATCTTTAATCTTTCCGACAGCATCGTTCTAGCCATTGCCCGGAATCCGTGCCCTGTCATTTCCGTTTTTGTGTCATATCCCATAGCCTGTAAAGCGCGGTTTATTGTCATGTCGCTAATAGGCCGCTTTGAACGAATGCCCGGAAATACGTACTCCCCGCCGCCGGTATACTGGTAAATGTCACGCAGTACTTTCACGGCTTGACACGATAATGGAACAAGGTGCTCTGTCTTGGTTTTACTGACTGTGAATTTCCATTCCCCGGCGTCGAGGTCAATATCTTTCCATCGCGCCGCGCGTAATTCCCCAGGGCGGACAAAAACAAGAGGCGCCAGGCGAAGCGCCGCGCCAACGACAGCGCCGCCCTGATAACCTTCAATGGAGCGTAACAGCTCTGACACTTTTTCCGGTTCAATGAACGCCGCAAAATGTTTTACCTGTACCGGCTTTAATGCGCCGCGCAGGTTATCGCAGGGGTTATATTCGCAATGCCCGGTTTGAATGGCATAGCGGAATACCTGGGTGAGTACATCCTTCGTTTTTCGGGCAAGAGAAACACAGCCTCGATCCTCTACCCGGCGTAGTGTGGATATTATTTCCGGCGTCTTTATGCCTGAGATCGGCCTGTTGCCAATGAATGGCAGTATATCCCTTTCAAGCGCCGATAACGCCCGCTTGACGGAATCAATGGCTTTATCGTCTTTCCATCTTTCAAGCCATTCCCGCGCAATCACTTCAAAGGTATTCGTTGTTATTTCCCTTACCGCCGCCTTTTCAGCTTGCCTTGCCGCCGATGGATCAATACCTTCCGATAACAGCGCCCGCGCTTCCTTGTGGCGTGTCCGGGCTTGCCGTAATGAAACGTCCGGGTATTTGCCTAATGCAAGTGTTTTTTGTTTTCCCTCGAAACGGTATTGATAACGCCATAGTTTCCCGCCCGCCGGTTCAATCTGTAGATACAACCCGCCGCCGTCTGTCAGCTTGCGCGTCTTTTTACCCGGCTTCGCTTCCTTAACATTCGTATCTATTAACATAACCGCCCTCATTATCACCGCGTTAATGGCTCAAAACGATGTATTTTATAGCCATATTTCCGCTGTTTATGCGCCTGTGATTACTGTATGTGTTGGTATGTGTCATTTGTCAATGCTTCATAAAAGCAAAATACCAACAAATCTAACAACAAATATATGGAGACGTTAATGTACAATAATTGACGTTAATGAACAACGTATATGACAAATACCGCGTATTTATTGATGATTTTATGTGAGGTGGAGACGTTAATGAACAACTTTGACACTAGGTGGCGGAGGTGCATGGGAATCGAACCCACCAAACCCGGCTCCCGCCGAATCTCAAACTGGATTTGAAGTCCAGGCCGACCACCAGGCCGGATTCACCTCCGCGTTAGCACGGATACTGCGATTCTAGCAGAAAACCGGGCAAACAGGTGAATACTATTTTTGATTTTCGATTTTTAATTTATGATCGCCTGAATAGGGATGGCAACGTATAGGGGCGCGATTTATCGCGCCCTTTATAATAGAAAAATAATCCCGTTTTTGAGCGCGATAAATCGCTGCGGAACACGCATGAAATATACAGGTTATTCCGAATATTTCATTTTCCCATGAATTCGTCGTGAATCGCCTGAACAGCCCGGATGACGTCGCATTGATCCACGACCAGAGAAATATTCAGTTCCGATGATCCCTGCGCCACTGCTATGATGCTGACGTTTGCCCGGGCGACGGCTGTAAAAGTTTTCCCGGCTATGCCTGGAACTCCCCGCATCCCTTCGCCGACCACCGCTATAATGGCGACATCTTCACGAAGCCGGACGCCGTCGATAATTTTAGCGGCCATATCTTTCGCGAATTCATTTTGCAGCGCGTCAGCCGCGCGCCTCTGATCTTTCCGCGGTATGACCAGGCAGATATTATGTTCGGAAGATGCCTGCGAAATCATCATAACGTTCACGCCAATACGCGCAAGAGCAGTGAATACACGAGCGGCAACGCCGGGAACGCCGATCATGCCGTTTCCTTCGACTGCGACTAGCGCGAGATCGTCAATCGATGTCACGTTTTTCACCACGCCCGCGCCGGTGTTTGTTTTGCCTGAAATGAGCGTACCCGGATGAGACGGATTGAACGTGTTTTTGATGCGAATAGGAATATTGTTTTCTATTGCCGGAAGCATGGTTTTTGGATGGATTACCTTAGCGCCGAAATATGACATTTCAGCCGCTTCGCGATATGAAATTTCAGGAAGATGCCGCGCGCCGTTGACGCGGCGGGGGTCTGCCGTCATAACGCCGTCAACGTCCGTCCAAATCTGGATTTCTTCGCATCCAAGCGCCGATCCAACAATTGCGGCGGTGTAGTCCGATCCGCTGCGCCCCAGCGTGGTTGTAATTCCCTCTTTTGTTGCTGCAATAAACCCGGTTACCACGGGAACGATATTTTTCTCAACGAGCGGTTTAAGCGTTTTATGAATGTTTGTGCCGGTTGCAGTGAAATCCACCGCGGCCTGTCCGAAATCGGCGTCCGTCAGTATTAGTTTCCTTGCGTCAACGTATTCAGCGGAGATTCCGGCGTCCTTAAAAATCGCGGCTATTTGCGCGCATGAAAAACGTTCGCCGAAAGAAGCTATGGCGTCAAGAGACCTGGGGCTTAATTCTGAAAGCCAGCCGACGCCCTGATAAATACTGTAAAGCAATTCAATAAGGCGGGCGTTATAACCCAGCAGTTTATCGCGGATGTCCGGCTGCGTAACAAGCGTCTCCGCGATGTGTGAATGTTTTCGCGATAACGTTTCAATAGCCTCTTTTACCTTCGCGGTTTCATTACGCAGCGCCGACTGCGCCGTTGAAAGCAGGAGGTCGGTGATTCCCGACATTGCGGATGCTACAACCACGGGCCGTTGAGTCCCGTATGAGCGGACGATTTCCGTAATTTCCTGCAGTTGCAGGATATCGCCAACGGATGTTCCGCCAAACTTCATTGTTATCATTACGAATACTCCATGTAGACCTGGGAGCGCCAGACCTGGGAGCGCTGGCGTCCCCGCCGGCATGTATTAAAATGCGGGCGAAGCCCGCTACGTTCCTGCATTGGAAACGCGCTCCAAAGGAGCGCAATCTTATTTATTTACACGACCGGCGGGGACGCCGGCGCTCCCATGGCCCGCGCTCCCATGTCTGCTCATTGACCACTCGCATCGCCGGTATAAACGGTCGTGATGACCGAAAGACCGGGGCGAAGCGGGTATTCAACGTCGATATCGTCGTCAATGACAATCTTGACGGGAACGCGCTGAACTACCTTCACATAGTTTCCCGTGGCGTTCTCCGGCGGCAGCAGGCTGAAACGCGCGCCTGTAGCGGCGGCGATGCTGTCAACGTGTCCGTTGAATTTTCGCCCGCCGTAGGCGTCAACCGTAATGACCGCCTTCTGACCGGGCTGCATATTCTCAAGTTGATTTTCCTTAAAATTGGCAGTGACCCATATATTGTGCAGGGGAACAATTGAAAGCAGAGGCTGTCCTGCCTGCGCCATCTGTCCCTTCTCTACTTTGCGCTGACTGACAAAGCCGTCAATAGGGGCTTTAACCTGCGTATATGAAAGATTCAGCTCAGCCTGTTCAATGGCGACTTCGGCAAGTTTTACTCTTGCCTGGGCGGCATTCATGTTGGCGCGGCTGATCGCAATCTGCTCCGGAGCCGTCCGTGTCGCGCTCTGATTTGCGACGGCTTCTTTAATGCGTGATTCCGCCTGCTGTACGCGCCATTTTGCCGCTTCTATGGCGCGAGAAACTTCGGCGATTCCGGCTTCGGCTGCTTCATACGCCGCGCGCGCCGCGTCGGACGCCGCGACTGCGGAATCATATTGCTGGCGTGAAACCTCGTCCTTTGCTACAAGGATTCTCATCCGCTCCAGATCCTGGTCGGCCTTTACGCGCGCCGCGAGCGCCTGCCGCGACTGCGCTTCTATCAATTCAAGCCGCGCTATTGCGGCTTCGACATCTTTAATCGCCGTATTGCGCGCGGCTTCCGCGGTTTCGATTCCGGCGTCGGCAAGGCTTGCCTGGCTGGATGTTGTCACCGATGTAAGCGGAACATGCATTCCCGCCGCTTCGGCTGCGGCAACGGCGGCCTCGAGTTCCGCCCTCGCCCTGTCAAGCGCAACCCGATAGTCGTTCGGGTCAATTTCTACAAGCAGGGTTCCTTCCTTCACGAACATATTGTCTTCGACATTGATAGACGCGATCTGTCCGAAAACCCTTGCCGCTATGGGGTGTATATGGCCGTCTATCTGCGCGTTGTCCGTGGATTCACGCCCGGCAAAATAATGCCGCCATCCGAAAAAAACAGCCGCGCTTATTAAGATGAGTACAATCAGTATCCATTTTCCTTTACCGCCGGTTTTTTTTAAATTTTTATCTTCCGTCGTCATAATGTGTTTTATTCCCTTTAAGGCAAACGCAAAACCCTGACATGGGAGCGCAGGCGTCCCGCCTGCGTGTAATAAAGATGCTGGCGAAGCCCGCTGCGCCCATGATATGGAACACGCGCCTTAGGCACGTATCTATTCATTACACGCAGGCGGGACGCCTGCGCTCCCATGTCAAGGTAATTATCTCCCTTTTAAAAACTGTTCATATTCGCTGTCTGAAACGCCCAAAGCACGCGCCAGTGCAAGTTTGGCCATATTGTGCGCATGCAGGCCGGCGATGTGATTTTCATTGGCCGTCGCCAGCGCCTCCTGCGCCTGTACGACCTCGACGTTGTTTGTAACGCCTGCGCGGAAACGGCTTTCCGACTGTGATACCTGTTCTCCGGCCAGTAATACGGCGCTTTCAGCAACGCGTACGCGATCATCTGCGGCTTTCATATCGAGAAACGCTTTCCTGATATCGTAATGGATGCCTGCTTTAAGGTCTTCGAACTCGGCCTTGATCCGGTTTAAAGCGGCATCGGCTACGATTACGCGGCTTTTAACACTGCCTCCTGTAAAAATAGGGACGTTCAGGCTGGCGCCGATCGTGGTCTGCGATCCGTGCCCTTCCCATTGCACCTGGTTGCGAAGCCTGTAATCCGCGCCTACGCTCAGCGTGGGAAGACCTGTGGCCTCGGCGGCTTTGCGATCCAGTTCCGCCGCCCGCACCCTTGCCTCGGCGCTCCGATAATCCGGCCTGTCGCGCATGGCGCGTTCTATGGATTCTTCAAGAGACAAAACCGGAATCGCAACAAATGACATGTCATCGGTAAGTTCAAATTCCTGTCCGAGCGGAAGTCCGATTGCACGCGCCAGAGTAAGCTTGTTCTTGGCGAATTGATCTTCGGCTACGATGAACCGCTGTTGCTCGGATTGCAGCATAACCTGGGCGCGCAGAACTTCGATGCCGGAAACAACGCCCGCCTCTTTTTGATCGACGGCCAGGTCATAAAGGCTCTGTGCCGTGCGAACCTGCGCGTGGACGGCGTCGATGCGGCTTTTATCAGCAACCGCCTGCAGGTACAGAACGGAGACGATGTAAGCCGTCATATCGCGCGCGTCTTCATTGGAGAACCCGGCGGCTTTAAGATTCTCTTCGGCGGCGAGCTTTTGGCGCTGTGACGAAAAATCCAGAATGTAATGCGTTACGCCGATTCCGGCGCTGATGGCGTTTGAGTTGTCCTGTTCTTTTTCCGTTAACGGGAAATAGTCAATGCCCGCCCGCGCAGAAACCTGCGGGCGCAGGCGGCTGAGAGCGGCAAGGCGCGCCCCGCGCGCGGCTTCGACGGACTGATCGCTTACAAGCGCGCCCAGGTTGTAGCGAAGCCCGTTTTTAATCGCGTCGGCGAGGGAAAGCCGCATTACGCCAGCGGTTTTTTCTCCCTGTGGAACGCCTCCCAGGAACACATCCTGTCCGCGCGATTCCTGCGCGAAAGAAACGCCGAGACAGATTGCCAGCGCCATAGGAGCGCCTATAAATCGTTTTATTCTCCGCAAGTAATATTTCCTTTCATTGTCTGGGTATTTCCGCCCGGATATTTTACCCCAGGCGGGATAATTCAGGTTAGAAAACAGAATTCAGGAAACTTACCAAATATATTTCAGTCCGTCCTCTTTATACATTTCCATTCTCCTGTCCCTGCTTACAAATATGTATTTATTTTTTATGCATTGGTAAATCAACATTCTGTCAAAAGGATCTTTGTGATTGTTCTTGTTCGGAAGATGGTAACTGTTCAACGCGTCTATCGGTTCCAGCGGGATTAACTCAAATCCCATTTTTCCGCAGTATCCTGGTATGTCTTCTATGTCAAAACTTACAGTCAATTTTCCAAGGCTGCTTTTCAGAGCGATTTCCCATAATGAAACGGCGCTTACCAGCACTTCATTGTCCAGATCTCTTATTCCCATGATCACTTTTTCCGACAGTTCGTCAGTTTTTCCGATTGCCCACAACAGCGTGTGGGTGTCCAACAGTAGTTTTAAATGCCGCATAATTCTTCAGTTGTCATCGCAAAATCATCCCGGAATTCAATAGTAGCCTTTCCGTCAAGAATGCCTATTTGCCGTTTTCTTTTTTTGCCGTCGGAATAGGGAACAATCATCGCCACGGGTTTTTTTGCCCTGCCATACAATATTCCCACCTTTTTCCCATCCTTTACTTCATCAAGAACCTGGGAAAAACGTGTTTTTAATTCGCCAACCGCCATTGTTTTCATAATATAAATAATACCATCATCTTGACAACTTGTCAAAAATAGACGGGGTTACGCCATAAAAGTTCCAGCCATGGGAGCGCCGGCCATGGGAGCGCCGGCGTCCTCGCCGGTCGTGTGATAAATAAAATTGGGCGCGATTTATGGCGCCCATTGCATTTGAAGCGCGCCATTGGCACGCGTTTAATATTTACACGACCGGCGAGGACGCCGGCGCTCCCATGGCATACAGGCGTAGACGTGGTAGAATTTCAGATGAATATCCGAATATATGAAAGGAAACACGAAGCATGTTTGAACATTTTAAACCGTTGTACGAGCCGCTTCCAGATAGCGGGCGCTACCTTGAACGCATTGGAATGAAATCCATCGATGCGCCTGACAAAGAAACACTCGACAGACTTGTACTGTGCCACCAGAGAACTGTGCCGTTTGAAAACCTCGATATATACGACGCGGATATTGATATTTCGCTCAGTATTCCGGCGTTATACGATAAAGTCGTGCTGCGCCGCCGAGGCGGATACTGCTTTGAGTTGAACGCCGCTTTTATGAGCCTTCTCAAAAGTCTCGGATATGATTGCTATGCCCTGGCCATCCGTGTCGTGTGGAATTTCGAGGACGTCATGCCCATCTCGCATAGAGGGACGGTCGTAACGATAGAAGGCATACGCTATTTCTGCGATGTCGGATTCGGCGGGCCGTCGCCGCAGGGCGCGCTGTATCTTGACGTTGACGGCTTTCAGGAATCCGGCATAAATACATTTAAGATTGAAAAAGTTAAATCCGGAACCGTCATACACAGAATGGTAAACGGCGAAAAAGAACGCCTGCTGTTGTTTTCAGAAGATCCGTGCGATCCCGTCGATTTTCTCGCGCTGAACGAGTACCAGTCAAGAAGCAAGGACTCGATGTTCAGAAAAGGCCGCCTGCTTAACCTGGTTACCGAGAACGGAAATAAAACTTTAAGCGGAAACGTGCTTACAATAAACGAAAGCGGCGGCAAATCCGAAACAACGCTGTCCGGCGAGCAGGAATTAAAATCCGCAATGGAGGAACATTTCGGCCTGTCGGTTGATTTCCCTCTGAAACCGGCTTAACGCTAATTTTTTAAAGGTGGGCATAGCACGCTACGCCCCTGCATTTGGGCGGACACGCAGGTCCGCCCCTACGTGAAAAATGATATAATTAAAAACATGGAATCCATAAATTCAAATTTTATACGGGAAGCGGCGCGCGACGACCTCGCGTCGGGACGCTTTAACAGGGTAATCACGCGGTTTCCGCCGGAACCCAACGGATATCTGCACATCGGCCACGCCAAGGCGATTTCCATCGACTTCGGCATCGCGCGGGAATTCGGCGGTCAATGCAATCTCCGTTTTGACGATACCAATCCGGCAAAGGAAGACCAGGAATATATCGATGCCATTATGGACAATGTGCGATGGCTTGGTTTTGACTGGGAGTCGCGCCTTTACTATGCCTCCGATTATTTCGGCCGGATGTATGAATGGGCGGTTCAGCTTGTCAAAAACGGCAAGGCGTACGTGGATGATCAGACGCCTGAAGAGATCCGCCTGGGACGTGGAACCTTGACCGAGCCGGGAAAAGAAAGTCCGTACCGCGACAGAAGCCCAGAAGAAAATCTGGATCTTTTCCAGAGAATGAAAGCCGGAGAATTTCCCGACGGATCGCGCGTATTGCGCGCCAAAATCAGCATGGAATCGCCGAACCTTAACATGCGCGACCCCGTCATGTATCGCATCTCCTCGGCGCCGCATCACCGTACCGGAACGGATTGGAAGATTTACCCAATGTACGACTGGGCGCACGGTCTTGAAGATTCCATAGAAAACATCAGTCATTCACTTTGTACCCTGGAGTTTGAGGATCATCGTCCGCTTTACGACTGGTTTTTGGAACAGTTGGGCATTCACCATCCGAGGCAGATGGAATTCGCGCGGCTGGAACTCAGCTATAACCTGATGAGCAAGCGCAAACTGCTCCAGCTTGTGGAAAGCAAAATCGTAAACGGATGGGACGACCCGCGCCTTACAACGCTCGCCGGCCTGCGGCGGCGCGGCTATACGCCGGAAGCCATCCGGGATTTTTGCGAACGCATCGGCGTTTCCAAGGCCAACAGTGTTGTTGATTATGCCCTGCTGGAACACTGCCTGCGTGAAGACCTCAACCGGCGCGCGCCAAGAACAATGGCCGTTTTGCGCCCTCTTAAAGTTACAATTGAAAATTATCCCGAAAACCAAACGGAAGAACTCGAAGCTGACATTAATCCCGAAGACCCCGCCGCTGGAAAACGCCTGGTTCCTTTCAGCCGCGAACTCTGGATTGAGCGGGATGATTTCATGGAAGACCCGCCGAAAAATTTCTTCCGCCTATCGCCGGGAAAAGAAGTTCGACTGAAATACGCCTATTACATCACCTGCACCGGCGTTATCAAAGATACTTCAACCGGCGAGATAGCCGAACTACGCTGTGAATACGACCCCGCAACGCGCGGAGGCTGGTCGGAAGACGGCCGCAAGGTCAGGGGAACATCGCATTGGGTTTCGGCCGCGCATTGCGTGCCCGCCGAGTTTCGCCTGTACGACCGGTTGTTTACAAGGTCGAACCCGGACGAAGGCGAAGGCTATCTGGCAAATCTGAATCCAGTGTCGCTTGAAACGCTGCGCGGTTTCGTCGAAAAGAGGATGATGGATGAAGCGCAGACCGGAATAGGATATCAGTTTGAACGCCAGGGATATTTCTGTGCCGATGCCGATTCCCGCCCGGAAGCGCCGGTTTTCAACCGCAGCGTTTCGCTGAAGGATTCCTGGAGGAAAGCGGGAACATAGAATTACGCTTGCGCGTTTCGTATGTAATCGCTTATCTTTTTGTCTTCCTGCTGAATATGATTGACTATCCACTCAATCACGATATTGTTTACGTCGTTGCTTAATTCGGTTGAAGAACCGTTTTTATTGAATTTTTCCACAAGGCCGGCAACTGTTTTCTTGAAATCCTCGTGCAGTTGTTTGTGTCTTTCATATTCAGGATAGCTGTATTTTATCTGCAGATCTTCCTCGAAGAGAAAGTGCTGAATGGAATAATTCACTAAAAAACTCAGTGTTAGCCGTAGTTTTGCCGTGTCTTTTCCTTCGAGGCATGCTTTTAAAAGCCCGTTAGCCAATTCAAATATTTTTTTGTGCTGTAAATCGACCTGTTCATTTCCAAAACGATAACTGTCGTTCCAGGCGACTCCCTGATTTTTCTCATTCATAATATTCGCCCCATGACCCGTCCGGGAAAATGATTGCCGCCCTGATTTCGAAACCTCTTACGGTTTTCGCTTTCGTCGCAGAGACATGTTTTGGGCGGCATTTATGCGGTTTATGGCGCGCATCACGGCAAGTTCGGCTTTGGCATAATCCACGTTTGGATCGCCAGACATCAGCAGTTTTTCCGCGCGCGCTTTTGCTTCTTCCGCGCGTTTCAGATCGATATCGGAAGAAAGCTCGGCCGTCTGCGCCAGAATAACCACACGGTTTGGGAGCACTTCTACGAATCCCCATGAACAGAAAACATCTTCCGTCGTATCGCCTTCGGTGAACAGAATTTCACCGATGCCAAGTTCGGCCAAAAGTGGCGCGTGTCCGGGTAAAATGCCCATATATCCTGTCCGCGCGGGCACGATAATTGAATCAACATCGCCGCTATAGACCTGTTTGTCGGCGGTAACAATTTCAAGATGTATTTTTTCAGGTATTGGCATTTTAGTGTCCAGTTACGCCGCTTCGAGCTGTTTAGCCTTTTCCAATACTTCTTCTATGCCGCCAACCATGTAGAACGCCTGTTCCGGAACATGATCGTATTTTCCTTCGCATATGCCGCGGAAACTCTCAATGCTATCCTTAACCGCAACGTAACTGCCCGGAATCTGGGTGAACTGCTCGGCCACAAAGAAGGGCTGCGACAGGAATTTCTGTATCTTGCGCGCGCGGTTGACGGTAAGTTTGTCGTCCTCGCCCAATTCGTCAATGCCAAGAATGGCGATAATATCCTGAAGGTCTTTGTAGCGCTGTAAAATACGCTTGACCTCGCGCGCCACGGCGTAATGATCATTGCCGATAATGCGCGGATCAAGAATGCGAGAAGTCGACGCAAGCGGATCTACGGCGGGATAGATGCCGAGTTCCGCAATCCGGCGGTCAAGGTTGGTGGTTGCGTCAAGATGCGCGAATGCCGTCGCCGGCGCCGGATCGGTGTAATCGTCCGCCGGAACGTAGATAGCCTGAATAGATGTGATCGACCCATGTTTTGTCGAAGTAATACGCTCCTGCAATTCACCCATTTCCGTAGCAAGGTTCGGCTGATATCCCACGGCGGACGGCATGCGTCCAAGCAGCGCCGAAACTTCCGAACCCGCCTGGGTAAAACGGAAAATGTTATCGATGAAAAGAAGCACGTCCTGGTGTTCCTCGTCGCGGAAATATTCCGCTGCCGTCAGACCTGTAAGGCCGACTCGCAGGCGCGCTCCGGGTGGTTCGGTCATCTGTCCGTAAATCAGCGCCGTCTTTTCAATAACGCCGGATTCCTTCATTTCAAGCCAGAGGTCGTTTCCTTCACGGGTGCGCTCACCCACGCCGGTAAACACGGAAAAACCACCGTGATGCATGGCGATACGGTGAATCAGCTCCATGATGATAACCGTTTTGCCGACTCCCGCTCCGCCGAAGAGACCGATTTTACCGCCAAGCAGGTAGGGTTCGATTAGGTCGATTACCTTGATGCCGGTTTCCAGCATCTTGGTTTCAGTGCTCTGATCGCCGAAACCCGGAGCGGAACGGTGAATCGGATAACGCTTCTCGGACTTGATTTCTCCCTGCTGGTCCACAGGTTCGCCGATTACATTGATTACGCGCCCCAGAGTTTCCTTGCCGACGGGAATAGTAATAGGCTCGCCCGTGTCCACCGCCTTCATGCCGCGCACAAGACCATCCGTAGGCTGCATGCTGACGCAACGCACGCGGCTTTCGCCCAAATGCTGCTGCACCTCGGTTGTAACGCGGACATCGGCGCCTTCTATCTTACCTTCGATGACCACGCTGTTATAAATGGACGGCAGATGCTTTTCTTCAAATTCGCAGTCCACCACAGGACCGATGATCTGAACAACTTTTCCAATTTGTGACATAGTTAATCTCCC
>Ga0082212_10005249_pt1 | contig 17723 bp, 19 predicted proteins | sample TergutNt197P3_FD_71548 | JGI IMG/M metagenome (GOLD analysis project Ga0082212, IMG submission 71548) | Neocapritermes taracua P3 segment gut microbial communities from Petit-Saut dam, French Guiana - Nt197 P3 | ecosystem: Host-associated > Arthropoda: Insects > Digestive system > Gut ... | reverse complement strand
ATCTTTAATGCTGTTTTTTGCGAATATCATTCTCAAAGAATGTGTAAGCGAATAAGCCTTTTTAATGTCAGGATACAGTTCGAAAAGCAGTTTGGCTCTGTGTTTTTGTTTTTGAGTCCATTTCTCCAGAGATTTGAATAACAGGTAACGACTTCGAGCCAGCAGTTGTTTTTTAGTATCGCCGTTTTCGAGCGTTTGCGGAATGTATTTTGTATTTGATAATTTAGCCTCTTCCATTGCATCGGTTTCCTCGTTGATAGCATCCCAGCGATGTTCAATTCGCATTTCCTGCAGTGCATCATATGCCAGCTTCTGAACGTGAAACCGATCAATCACCCGGGATCACCGGGAAAATCCTGTGTTTTGTAAAATATGGCTATTCAACGATAGTAGCGACAAGCGCGTTAGCGCTTACGTGTTTGACTCTCCGAAACATAATGTCTTGTCCTGAAATAGCTTTACAAAAATAACAAACAAAAAATGTAAAGTTATGCTTAAACGCGAGAGAAGATTTTATTCAGAAGAGTTTAAAGAGCGCGTGTTATCGGCTTATTACAACAGTAATGCGAGCATATCAATGACAGCAGAGCGCTTTGGATTAAGTAGAAACACTTTCAGCAGTTGGGTTTTTCGCAAAAGGACGATGTCTAAATCAGAGCAACGTGATAAATTTGCATCGTTAAACGCCCTGACCATGACGAAAGAGGAATTATCACATGAATCGCTGAAGTCCCAAATCAAAGACTTGGAGCACCGTCTTTCCGTAGAGAAAATGCGTTCGGAAAGTTTGTCAAAGATGATAGAGATAGCTGAACGTGAATTAAAGATCGACATCAGAAAAAAAACTGGTGCCAAACAGTCCATGAGATGAGACAGGATCATCCATCATACAGGTTGGACGCTCTATGTCGGCTGTTTGGCAAAAGCCGTCAGGCTTATTATGTGCGAAGTCATTATGTATCGGTTAAACACATGGAGGAAGAAGTCATACTTTCATTGGTAGCAGATGCCCGTAAAGATTTTCCCCGCATGGGTGGCAGGAAACTTTTGATTTATTTGCAACCCAGGTTTAAAACGATGGATATTCATATTGGCAGGGATGCATTTTTTGAGTTGTTATACAGGAATTTCCTGCTTATTCGTCGTCCCCGTAACAAGAAAAAAACCACTTATTCGGATCACTGGATGCACAAGTATCCCAATTTGATAGCCGGTTATACGCCTGATGCTCCCAACCGGCTATGGGTAAGCGATATTACTTATATTGATATGGAAGATCGTTTTGGATATCTTTCTCTTATTACAGATGCCTATTCTCATAAGATTGTTGGCTGGCATCTGGCTCCCACGCTTGCATCATCGGGCACTCTTTCGGCATTGAAAATGGCATTGCATAACTTAAAAGGGAAACATCCGGAACTTGTCCATCATTCAGACAGAGGTTGTCAATATTGTTGTAGCGCATACATTAACATGCTAACTCGTCGCAAGATAAAGATCAGTATGACTGAAAGTGGAAATCCGCTTGAAAATGCGATTGCTGAGCGCGTTAACGGTATCCTGAAAACAGAGTGGCTGTATGGAAAGAAAACGAGTAACCGGCAAGAACACGTTTCTTTTATTGGCAGGGTTATTGATTTATATAACCATCACAGACCGCACCAAAGTATAGGATACATGGTTCCCGCCTTAGTTCATCAAACCGGTATGAGAACGGAACGCAAATGGAAAAATTATTATTGGGACAGAAAGGAAGGCAACAGGGCCGGTACAGGAAGTCCGCAGCAGGGAAATTCCGCTACGGCTACGCCTTCGCTCCATTTCCCTGCTGCAAATCCGCAAGTTGATGCTAAAAAAATAATGTCAAATAAATAATGTTGTTAAAAAAATGTTTACCTTTGACACAAATTGTAAAGCCATAGCAGGACTAAAACCAAATTGTAAAGTTATGGCAGGATTATATCAAAAAATCTGTAAAGTTTTTTTAGGACGACACATAAGAGGCGCGTTGGCGCTTACGTGTTTATAGCCGTGTGCGAAAGCGCACGGAATAGGCGAAATTCCCCGAAATACGCCGCGTAGCGGTGTTGCATCGATAGAGAAACCATTCCCAATCGAATAAGCTATGTAATATTTTTTATTGATTTGTTTGATTTGCGGCGCAACTACGTAGCGCGTGGGGGGGCGTTTCAATTCCGTGCGCTGTCACGCACGGCTATAAACGCCTAAGCGCTAACGCGCTAAATTCGTAATTCGTAATTGATTGTCAAGCACGGCTATAAACACATAAGCACTACGTGCCCGGACACAGGTTTTTGCGGGTGATCCAAATTTTTGCCCAAAATGGATTGAGCACAAAAAAGACGAGCCATACGGCCCGCCTTACATGTTTTCACAACGGAATAATCCTTATTGTGAATTGCTTCAAAATTGTACGGCAAAAATACAATATTTTTTGAAAAAAAGTTACTTTTGTATAAAAAAAATATTGTATGAAACGGATATTGGGATTGGACTTGGGAACAAACAGCATCGGGTGGGCGCTGGTAGAAATTGACCACGAAAAGAGAATGGTTCGAATTATCGGACTTGGCACGCGTATTTTGCCTATGGATGCAGGAGAAGTAAATGATTTCGAAAGTAGCGGTAAAATAAAAAGTACTGCTGTCCAAAGAACAGAGAAAAGAGGACCAAGACGAATGAATGAACGTTTTATATTAAGGCGTGACCGTCTTCATTTGGTGTTAAATTTGCTCAATGCACTTCCCGCACACTATAAATTAGAGATAGATTTCACACGCAATGATGAAAAATGTGGTCAATTTAAAAGTTGCAAAGAACCGAAATTGGCTTATACCCAAAATATGATTAGCCCCAAAAAATATGATTGTCTTTTTCAGGATTCTTATCAGGAAATGTTGAATGAATTGGGCATTGAAAATAAAAAACACAGCCGGATTCCTTACGATTGGACGTTGTATTATTTGCGACAAAAAGCGCTGAACACAGAAATAGGCTTAGAAAAATTGGCGTGGGTTCTTTTGAGCTATAATCAAAAGCGTGGATATGAGAAAATTGCAGTTGAAAACAAATCCGAAAAAGAAAATGAGATTGTTGAAGAATTTGATTTGCGAGTGAAAACTGTAATTGAAAAGTTAGATAAAAGCTGTATTCAATCCGTCAAAGATACAATTTTGAAAGCAATTCACAACAGGTAGCATCAGTCAGCATTGCACTTTTATTACTGAATATCCCACAAAGGATTCTGCACATACAAGGTTTCAGGACAATCATCAAATTATTATATTGTATATTACTTATGATGATAAGATTCATTCCGTAAAATAGTCATAGCACGGTAAAGCTGTTCGACAAAAATGGGACGAATCATTTGATGCGAAAACGTCATTTTACTTAATGCAATCTTTTCAGAAACAACACGATATACCTCATCATTAAAACCATAAGGCCCTCCCGTCAGAAAAACCAAACGTTTCGGAACGGAGTGCATTTTCTTTTCTATCCAAGCAGCAAACTGAACCGATGTGAACTCCTTACCCTTTTCGTCTAACAATACACAACAATCTCCTGTTTGTAAGTGCTTTAAAAGCATTGTTCCTTCTATGTTTTTTTGCTCGGTTTCCGGCATATTTTTTGCATTTTTTACATCCGGAATGCCCACCATTTCAAAAGGGATATAATGGATCAACCGTTCTTGATACGCTTTCAACGCATCATTCCAGTACGCACTATCGGTTTTCCCAACCACCAGCAACACAATTTTCATCTACTTATGGTGTGTATGTAATTTAAAATTTTAAATAATTATCCGTATATATATCTAAATTCATTTCAACATAGAATGTTGAACCGTCCATATCTATTTCATTAGCTTTATACGCAAGCATTTTTACATGCTCGTTGATGGCGTCGCTTTTGAGGTTGTCTATCTCTTTCATCTGCAAATAACCCACACAACGAGGTTTTTGACCTTCTCTCACAGATTCGACAAACTCGCTTTCTGCCATTACTATTACTCTGGTTTTACGCTGACTGCCTCTGCCACGTCTTAATGGCTTGTCTTTTGCTTCAACGGGCGTTTTTATCGAAAAATATCTCTCGTCCAATTCTATCCGACCGGCCAATACATATTCGGTGTTGCGCTTGCCCATAGCATCACGCAACTTGTGGACCATGTGCCATAATCGGATGATAGCGGTTATAACCTAATTGACGCTGCAATTCTTTGGCTGAGAAACTTTTCTTGGTACCTGTCAGCAAATGCATCGCAATGAACCAATAGCTGTAAGGCAATTTTGACTTGTACATCACAGTATTGGCACGCAAACTCTGACGGCGCTTGCAACGCTTGTATTCATAATCTCTCCTTATTTCGTTTCCAGTAGTGAGCTTCACTGCCACATTTAGGGTATACTATGCCTGCATGTTCCCTGTACTGCCTGAATTTAGTTTTGTAACTTTCCTCATCAGGATACTCTTTTATGAAATCAATCAATGTCATATCTCGTTTTTTATATGGAAGCTACAAAAATAATCATTTTAGGTGAATATACGGGTATGCATAATAATTTCTTTCTTCATACAAGACAATGATCGTGTTGTTGGCGCTATATGTAATCGCGTGATTGTACAGACAAACCGAGGCCAAAGCATTATGTCTCTGCCTTTTAAGGTAGAATTAGTCAAATTTACGCTACCTCGGTATCCGGGTTCGATGAGCCCATCATCTTATGAGAGTGACGCGATTGTACATATAGACGGCAAGGCGCGCCATGAACGGATTTATATGTATAATGTGCTGGATATGAAAGGATACCGATTTTTTTAGGCATCATTCGACGCCGACGAAGAAGAGACTGTTTTGTCCGTAAATAAAGATGTGGCAGGCCGAACGGTAACCTATACGGGCTATTTTTTGTTGGCTTTGGGATGTGTCATATGTCTAACAGAGAAAACCGGGCGAATGTGCACATTATACAAGCAATTAGGTAAATTGAAAATTGACGCCTCCCCCCGCCCCCTCCAAAAGAGGGGGAAATGACAATTGACAATGGTTTTTCAAAAAATAATTCCTAACTTTGCATTTTACTCGATTAAATATAACACTTAAAATTAGAAGAACATGACGAACAGACGCTATTTTGTAAAACAGGCATTCCTGATTCTGACGGTTTGCAGTCTGACAACACTTGTAGCGCAGGCACAAACGATCACCGATTTTAGGTTTACTGCCGAAGCAATGGGTTGGGATGCCGCTGAAGAAGATTTTGAAGGCGTTATTGACCAAGAAAATCTTACAATCACATTTTCCACACAGCGATGGATTGACGATCTCACACACCTTGCCGCCCTGTTTGAAGTTGAATCCGACACTGATTGTGAGGTCAAAGCGGGCGATACAGTGCAGGAAAGCGGTGTGACAGAGAATGATTTCAGCAAGGACGTCGTTTATACGTTATGCGGCGATGTGCACTATACCGTACGCTTTGAGACTCCGCAGACAACAGGGATGCCTGTGATTAAAATCGAAACGCAAGGCGGCGCTGAGGTTACATCGAAGGATAATTGGACGAATATGACGACGTTTACTTTGATTGATCCCAATGATGACGCCAACAATATTTCGTTTGGCAATTACGGTTCGCAATACCACCGCATCAGAGGACGGGGAAATACTACCTGGGAATATCCCAAAAAGCCATACAGGATACGTTTTAGAGAAGATATATCGCTTATGGGAAATGCAGCGCGTGAAAACTGGGTGTTGTTGGCGGAATACTTGGACCCGACATTTCTTACAACAGCCGTAGCATTTGAACTGGGAACAAATGTGTTCCCAATGCCTTACACGTGCACCTGGCATCATGTGCATGTTTATTATAATGGAAGATATGACGGGTTATATAAATTGACTGAGCATAGACAAGCCGACCCCGAAGGGCCTCCGGGTGCCCCGGGAAGAGTAGGTATTGATCAAGCGAATGGAGGTTGGTTTATTGAAATGGATGAATACTATGACGAAGACCCCAAATTCAGAACAGACAATTATGATGTGCCTGTCATGATCAAAGCGCCTGAATATGCGCCCGAACCCGAAGACAGCGATAACCCGTTTTATGATTTTATCAAAAACGACATGAACGAATTGTGCGATTCGTTGACGTCGCCGTTGTTTCCCGAAAACGGATACAGAGATTTGATAGATATGAACACGTTTGTCCGGTTTCTGATGGTCAACGAACTTGTATTGAATACCGATATAGGGCATTGGAATGCTTCAAAAGGGGTAAGGGAGCCGAAAAGTTGTTTTGCTTACAAAATAGACGAAGACGGAAAAATCAGCATGGGCCCATTGTGGGATTTTGACTGGACATTTGCTTATGCGAGAAACGAACCCATTTTCCACAACTATTTCTCAACACGGGGCGGCCGTTTACTGTTGCCCGATTTTTTCCTGCGTTTGTTTGACGACCCGGTGTTTGTTGCCAAATATAAAGAGCATTGGATCAATAATTACGATGAAATCGTTGCGATAGCCGACTTTATTGAAACGCAGGGTGCAATGGTCAGGGCGGCTGCTACTGAGGACGCCAAAAGATGGTACATTTCGGGCGGCTATCGTGAGGACTACGACACCGACCACGCACGACAGACAGAAGCCATGAAGAATTGGTGGCTAAATAGAGCCTCGTGGTTAAATACGGAAATAAACAAAATTGAAGCTGTGCCGAAAAGCAAGGATTTTGGAACGGCAATTATATTCGATGGCTATTCCGTAGAATCACAAATATTTACCGTCATTGCTTACGGCGTATTGGAAGACTTAACAGTATCATTGAGAGATGGAGAGGCTTCGGGATATGAAATTTTAACAACAGACATTCAGGTACAGTCAACAGGCGAAGGCGGCTATTTGGCGGCTGTAACCGTTCAACTCAAAGACGAACTGCCGTTAGGCATATACAATGATATGTTGATTGTGAGCGGAAAGAATGACGGAAAAGATTTCACGCTGAACGTGCCGGTAAATTTTACTTTCACAAAAGCAACGCCGTCATACACTGTGCCGACAGATTTAACTGCCATGGAGGGCAGCTTGCTTTCGAGTGTCGAATTGACTGAGAACTGGGAATGGGAAGACGGTACGTTATTGGTAGGCGATGTGGGAGAACAAACATTTTTGGCTATTTATACGCCTGCAGATACTGCCAACTACCTCGTTGTTTCCGATATTGAAATAACAATTACGGTGTACGAAGACCCTACGGGTATTTACGAATTATCGAAACCCAACCCGCTACGCGCATGGGTGCGCAACGGATTACTGCATGTCACAGGAATTACGCCCGGCGAAACACTGAGCGTATATAATATAATGGGAACGTTGGTGTATCAAAGCATCTCTGCTTCAGACGAAATGGATGTGCCGTTGCCGACACGAGGCGTGTTTATTGTAAGAGCAGGCAGTCATACGGTGAAGATAGTCAGTTTTGTTTGGTAGAATTAATAATTATGAGTTGTAAATGATTTTTTCTTTATGTATCTAAAAATGATCCCGTAGGGATTGGATATTGGTAGAAAATCGATTTTCCATAAAAAAGCGTGCCGTTTGGTACGCAATATTGGTTAAAATATTAACATTGCGTACCTAACGGCACGCTGATGGATGTGACAATAATAATTCTACCAATATTTTGTACCTAACGGCACAATTTTCAAATCAAATTATTTTCAATTCTCCATTTCTTCTACTTCCCCTATTTCCCTAAATTCTTCTTCTTCAAATCCGGCAACAACCAAGCAACAAGTCCTAATAAGGGCATATAAGCACACAAATGATAGATTGATTCGACGCCGTGTATATCAGCCATTTTTCCGAGTATGGCAGAGGCTATTCCTGCGATTCCGAAAGCAAAGCCGTAGAACAAACCTGATATAAGGCCTAATTTTCCGGGGAGCAATTCCTGGGCATAAACTATAATGGTGGGAAATGCCGAAGATAGGACAAAACCTGTACAAAAACTCAGGATAATCGTCCAAAACAATCCGACATGAGGTAGCAACAAAGCAAAGGGCGAAGTGCCAAGTATCGATATCCAAATCACATATTTACGTCCGATTTTGTCGCTTATCGGACCGCCTGCCATCGTTCCGATGGCCGTAGAGCCCAAAAACACAAACAATAATATCTGTGAATATTGTATTGATACATCAAACTTTTCAATCAGATAAAATGTGTAATAACTATACAAACTTGTCATATAGACGTACTTGGAAAATATTAAAACCAGCAATATAACGATCGAAAACACGGTTTTCCCCACCGGTAACAGCGTTTGTCTTCCCATATTTTCTTCCCTGCATTTTTCGGCAATCGTCTGCAATGTATTTTTGTACCATTTGCATACAGGTATCGTCACGATAAGCGCTAACAACGATAAGGCAGAAAAACAAGCCATATATTGACGGCCGAACGGCGAAACAAAGAAAGCAATCAGCAAGGGGCCAAGAGAGCCTCCTAAATTGCCTCCTACTTGAAAAAACGATTGTGCCATTCCCCGTTTGCCACCCGACGCCATCGAAGTTAATTTGGCAGCTTCAGGGTGAATAACCGAAGAACCGCTTCCAATCAGAAATACAGCCATATAAACTGTAAAGATACCGGAAGCATAAGCCAATGAAACCAATCCTGTCAATGTAAACATCATACCAGCCGGTAATGACCATATTGATGGTTTTTTATCAAAGTAATATCCGACAAACGGCTGAAAAACAGACGCTGATACCTGATAGACTAGCGTAATCAATCCGATTTGTGCGAAACTTATTTGCAGGTCATCCTTTAATATCGGATAAGATGCTGAAAGCAAGGATTGTAAAGCGTCATTAAAAAAATGAATTGCACTTAATGCAATTAAGATACGAAATGTTGTTTCGTTGATCGGTAGTGTTTGATTTGAATATTTCATTTTTGAGGCGCAAAAGTATAAATTCTAATTGAGAATTGAGACCGTTCCTAAATATAATCTATCTTGGATGGAGGGTATATGTTGTTTTGAACCCACAAAAATATAAAAACCATTTTTTTATTAAAATAAAAAAATCACAAGATTTTTTTATATATTTGCAGCAAATATTAAAAACCTGATCAATATGAAAAAAGTAATCGTTTTTTTGACATTGTGTGTTAGCTCTATTTGTCTATTTGCACAACAAACTACGCAACAGCAAGTTCAGCAACCGCGTCCACCACAGTGGAATCCTGCCTCAACGGAATGGTATACCCCAGTACCTCCCACAGTTAAGCCCGGTAGTTCTATGGGCCAACCACCATCGGATGCTATCATTTTATTCGACGGAAAGGATTTATCGAAATGGGAATCTTCAAGGCCAATACCCGCCGACTCCGAACGAGGACGAAGGCCGGACCCGGCTCCATGGAAAATTGAAAATGGCGCAATGGTCATTGTCCCCGGTTCAGGTGGGATTCAGACGAAAGAATATTTTGGCGATTGCCAGTTGCATATTGAGTTCAAATCGCCACCGGCAGAAAACTATAACGGTCAAAATCGCGGTAACAGCGGTATTTTTCTCCAAAATACGTATGAAGTGCAAGTGCTTGATGGCGACAATAACCCAACATACGTAAACGGCATGGTAGGAAGTATTTATAAACAAAGCGCACCAAGTGCAAATGCTTATACAAAAAATGGTGAATGGCAGGTGTACGATATTTATTGGAAAGCGCCCAAATTTGACCGTAATGGGTTAGTTGAGCCTGCACAAATCACTGTGGCTCTGAACGGAATAGTTATACAGAACCATTTTACTTTGAAAGGCGACACACCTTATACCGGTTTACCCTCTTATACGCCTCATGGCCGTCTGCCGTTGTCTTTGCAAGACCATGGCACAGCAGTTGCATTCCGGAATATTTGGATTAGAAACCTATGAAAACAATGTGTTCAAAGTCGCATCCAATCCGGCAATATCTTCATCTGTCGTATCCCAAGACGTAACAAGGCGCACCTCGCATTGTTCTTCATTCCAGTAATAGAACAAATAGGTTGAAGATAGTTTTTGAGCAATATCTTTGGGGAGGGTAAAAAACAGTTGGTTTGTTTCGGGTTTTTGGGTGAATTTTACCTGCGGGTATTGTTTCAGGATATTGACTAATTTTGTTGCTTGCTGGTTGGCATGACGAGCGTTCGACAGCCAAAGGTCATCGGTCAGGTAGAGGATAAACTGGGCTGATAAATAGCGCATTTTGGAAGCTAATTGGGCTGATTGTTTACGAAAGTACGGCAGATTATTAGAAAGTTCGGGGCGAAAAGATATAACGGCTTCGCCTTGTAGCATTCCGTTTTTTGTACCCCCGAAACTGAGAATATCTACACCTGCATCGACTGTAAGTTGTTTCATGGAGCAATTCAGAAAATCACAGGCATTAGCCAAACGGGCGCCATCCACATGCAGGTACATATCGTATGCATGTATCAGGTCAGCGATGGCTCGTATTTCGTCGATCGTATAAACCGTTCCCAACTCAGTGGTTTGTGACAAGTAAACCGCTTTCGGTTGTGGATGGTGGCACACGCCAAAGTCATGCAAATACGGACGAATCAACTCAGGAGTTAATTTGCCATCCGATGTAGGAATAGCAGTCAATGTGCAACCTGTCATTCGTGCCGGTGCGCCACACTCATCCACATAAATGTGAGCTGTCTGTGTACAGATAATACTATTGAATGAACGGGTAACAGACTGCAAGGCAATTGAATTAGCCCCCGTTCCATTAAAAACAAATAAGGGAGTTGCGTTTGCACCAAAAACCTCTTTTAATTTAGCTATAGCCTCTTTTGTCCAATCATCATCGCCATATCCAACGGTATGGTCGCTGTTAGCTTTTACGATTGCATCCATTATCAAGGGATGAACGCCTGAATTGTTATCACTTGCAAAACTTCTCATTGCCTTTTTTAAAATTATGTCTTTTGCGAAGGCAAAAGTATAAATAAATAATCGGATATCAGATTTTGCACAAACTTTGCCTCATCTTCATAAATAGATAACGTAAATCTTCGCAGTTCGTTGAATGGGAAAATGAATCAGCATATCCCTCGAATCTCGTTCAAAGTACGAACCTGATATGTAGGAATTATTGTTTTGCAAGGCAGGTTGCTGGGATTGAACCATAATTGGTCAATTTTGGCATAATAAGCGCCTTCGATATCGGCCTCATAACAGTCGCCTATCATTAGAGATTCGCTTCGACGTGAATTTGTGTTTTTTAATGCGAAGTCAAAAATTTCTTTATGCGGTTTTTGAATACTTGCATCTTCGGAAAGGATTATTTTTTCAAAATAAGAAGCAAGACCTGCGTTTTTCAGTTTTAGTGCTTGTATTTCACGGAAACCATTCGATAAAATAAACAAACGGTAGAAAGGTTTTAAATATTCCAACAATTCAATGGCATACGGAATCAGTTTTGTTTTTAATGTAGTCCGTTGCAGAAAATCTCGGTTGAGCTGGAGTATATACTCACTGTCCGTAATTCCCATTGGCCATAACACGTGCAAAAAACGTTCGAGAATCAGCGTTTGACGATCAATCTCGTGGCTACGATACTTTTCCCAAAGCATCACGTTATGGGGCATATATCGTTGAAAGAATGTATCGAACGAATTGTAATGCCGGTTAAATTGATAATCGACAAAAATTTCTTCGAGACATTCCCTGTTGTTGTGCCAGGTATCCCACAACGTATCATCCAAGTCGAAAAAGAGGGATTTATATCCGGTTCTCATCCTACTTCGATAACCAAATATTTGCTTAGGCTCCAGAATAATTCGGAATCAGTAACCACTAATATCAGATTACCGTTCTGATCTTTGTAGTATTTGTACGAATTTCCCGGATGATTGGTGTGTACTTTCGCTTTTCGCGCAAAGAGTTGGATTTCCGTGTTATTTCTTGTATCAAGCGAAAGAAAATAATCTCTGTTGAAATTACCCTGCAAGGCTTTTGTTTTAGAAAAAAGACCTCCTCCTGTAAGAATATCCTGATCTTTCAATTCTTTTTTCGTGCCAAAGCAATAGTAAGCCAGATGTAATTCCTTATCTTGATCACTTATTATTTGGACTTGAACTGTTGTTGTTTGTAATAGATTTTCAATATGTTCATCTAATTCCTGTATGCGTATATCCTTTTTAGCCAATTCATCCTGCAATGCTGAAATCATTTGTGCCTTTTGGTTGATTTCAGCATTGAGGCGTTCGATGTTTTTTCGCAAGGCGTCAGATTGTATATTGCTGTTCTTTAATTTTTCTTCCAATGTGGCTAATTGCTGACGATTGGATTGTAATGTTTCCGCAATCAGCCGGATATTGTTTTTGATTTGCGTCTGTTTATCGGTGCTGAATTCGCCTGACGGTTCGATAGTAAGGTAGTTTTCGGCTTCACGGAGAGATTGCATATCTGTATAAATATCATTCAGGATAGAAATCATATCCTCCATATCGTAGGCCGTTCTTATCTTTTCTGATCTCAGGATTTCATTTTCACTTTGCAGATTTTTGTATTTGTCGGATTTTTCGACACAGGAAAATAGTACGATTGCACTCAGGCAAAAAAATAAAATTCTCTTCATAATGACTATATTTTAAAATTTGATATATAATTACATTTAATTTAAAGATTTAAGTATTTAAAATTTTAAAAAAAACCCTGTTTCCCCGATTTCTCCATCTTGTCCTGCTTTTCTGGTTCTTTACCCGCCAAAACAACCACAAACTCTCCTCTTGGAGAGTATTCTAAAAAATGCGTAATGACATTTTGCAGTGTACCGCGACAAGTTTCTTCAAAACGCTTGGATATTTCCCTTGAGACAGATACATAGCGATTTTCCCCAAATGTTTCGGCTAATAGCGAAAGCATTTTAAGCAGTCGGTGGGGTGATTCATAAAAGACGATACTTCGTTCTTCCTTCAGCAATGACCGCAAACGTGTCTGGCGTCCTTTTTTGAAAGGCAAAAACCCTTCAAAACAAAACCGTTCGATTGGTAGCCCGGATACGACTAATGCCGGAACGAAAGCCGTAGCGCCGGGAAGACATTCTACATCAATTCCTTGACGCAAACACTCCCTAACTATCAAAAAGCCGGGGTCTGATATGGCCGGTGTACCGGCATCGGAAACAAGCGCAATATTTTCGCCTGCACAGATACGCGCCGCTATTTTTACAACGTGCTGATGTTCATTGAATTTATGGTGCGATAGCAAACGGTTGTCAATCCGATAATGTTTCAGAAGAATTCCGGTAGTCCGCGTATCTTCGGCTAAGATTAAGTCCACTTCTTTCAATATTCGAACAGCTCGAAAAGTCATATCTTCGAGATTTCCGACAGGTGTGGGGACGATGTAAAGCTTGGACATAAGACTAATAAATGAAGACTAATTCAGGTAAATTTTTTTTTCAAAACAGCTAAAAAATCGGTTACGGTGTCGGTTTCAAAGTCCCAATCAAACCGTTTTTGTAAATATTCAATCGAAGCTTCATATGATTCTTCCATATTTAATTCACCAAAAATCTGATTCATTAGAGTCTCGTCATTTGCAAACAATTCGCGGCAAAAAAGAAAACGGTCATTGAGTGTAAGTATTTTTTTCAGGTCAATCCTATCGACTTTTCCCGATGAATAGGCGGAAATCGCTTTTTTCTCGTCCCGAACTTGTTGAACAGGAGAAGGCGCTATCAATAGTGCAACAGTTTCCTGAACGTGGTTTGAAGGAGGTGGAACTATCGCCGGTGCAATCATTTCCTGCTGAGTAAATAATTGAGGCGCCTGTTGTTTTTTTACATGAGATTCGATCAATTCAATCTGAGAAACTTCGATTTGTTGAATGTCTTCCTGTATCTTGTTCGAGATATCAAACGCCTGACTAAAAAAAGAAATCGGATAAATATCTCTTTCGCGAACTTCTTCCGTTAGTATTTCTAACCGTTTGATTTGTTCAATTAATTTTTCTAATCTTTCTTTATTTGTTATCATAATTCATAAATAATGGTGCAACAAAAGTATAAAAAATTATGAAAAATGTGTTGTGAATAGCCTCTTTTATCAGGGTTAATGCATAAAAAAATCATTGATATCAACTTTCAGAAATTCCGCCAATTTAGGAATGTGCGAACTTTTCATGGATGAATCACATTGTGCTGTCGCATAAAATCTTCCGCCTTATCAATATCATCCGCATGGTCCACATCAATAATTTTAGCAAACGGATAGGCTTTCAGGTATAACCCTTCGGCGACAAGACGGCGCTGATAGTTCCGCATACGAGACATGCCTTCCGAGATGGCCTTTTCAAGCACATCGATTCCTGATCTTTTTAAACAATAGATGCCGCCCGAAACGTAAGTACATTTATTGCCGACCTCGCATCCCCCCTTTTGGGGGGGCTTGGGGGGGCTATCCTCAAATCCCAAAATCCTCATGTCCCTGTCTGTTTGCACATACAAAGGTTTTTCGTCATCCACAAAATTCGTTACAGCCATTAATCCGTCTGCCTTGTCCGAATCGTGAAACGCCCGGATATAACCGCCAAATTCTGCTTCCCTGAAAATGGTATCGACCGTTGTCAGGCAAAAGCGATCGTTATGTAAGTAACGGCTTAATTCATAAAAACTGTGCATCGAACTGTGCGTCGAACGTACATGCAAGTGAAAAGGAACCGGCAGTCGCATTTCTTTCAGAAAAGCCTGCACCTCTTCCATCTCTTCGTTCACTATCATACTGATAGAAGAAGCGCCGTTTCGCAGAAAGATGCGGATTAATCTTTCAATCAACGGAACACCCAGTATCTTTATCAGCGGTTTAGGAGTCGTGATTCCTTCCCGTACAAGTCGCGAGCCTTCGCCTGCCGCAATAATTGCAAAATCCATTTTTTAAAATTGAAAGTGTCAAAATTACATTTTTTTTTGCGAAAAATGTGATTTTTCCGGCTATTCGATGCATAATGTTATTTTTTCAATTTTCCTATATAAATAGTGGGATTCGGTTCTTCGAGATCGTCAGGCTTTATATGGGTATGCCAATAATAAAACATTTCGGTATTTGCATTGAGTGGACGGATGGCGACTCGCGTTTCTATTTGGTTGATATCGTCTATATATCCATCCTGCATGTTATGTCCTTTTCCGGTTTTTGTATCGTAACAAAAGTAATACCAATTCTTTGTCATTTCATTGTTATACATGGCAAAAACATATCGTGAACTTCGGTATATATTAAACAACTGAATAAACTTACGCCCATTTCCATCAATCCCGTTATTATTAAATTTCAGTTTCAATTCGGGAAAGAATTGATTCTGTCCAAAACGATACAACGTATCCCGTAAAACAATTTCTGCCGGATATGTTATGTCTATATAAATATCAGAACAATACAAATAAATCGTTGAATTTCCATGCAATATAAAATATTCATAGGGATGTATAGATGTACCGGGACGTTCAAAATAAGTATCCCGAATAGTGCAACTATCAATGATTTGTAAATCAACATTCAACCTGTACAGTATCAAATGATTGAATTTTCCTTTTTCATCCTTTACTCCTATCTGTTCTGCGACAAGCAACAATTCGTTATTGATATAGTTCAAATCAATTGCTGACGTATTTTGATGAATATTGGAAGATTCTTTTAAAAAAAATCCATCCAAATCATAGCAAATCAGTTTTGAAGTGGTGTTTACAAACAAACGTTTATTGTTTTCATCTATAGCCACATTTCGGACATTGATAAACTCTCCCGGCCCCTGTCCCACTGATCCGATAGCGCGAATAAATTTCCCGTTTATGTCGAATACATGTATAACTTTTCTCTCGACGATTATCACATGATCCTTGTAGAGAAGCATGCGTATGATCCGATCCGGATTGATCAGGCTTTCATCTGTAAGTTCCGGCTCTATGATGATTAACTCTTCTGTTATCTCTGATAAACGAAATGGGATATTCTGTTCGATATCAACCGGTATCTCCATTAATTCATTGTGCTTCGTATCACCGCACGCAAAGAGCAGGACACTCATTATCGCAGAAAAAAACCAATTTTTATTCATAATTTATCTCTATTTTGTGTTTACAATAAATATAACCGGTCCTTTTTTTAAGGGTATGCTTCCAATGATTGAACCCAAAGATGTCCTTGATAATATAGAATATACAATATGCGGTTTTTCCATTGATATTCTTTTTGCAACTTCCCTGAATAATCAAAGCATAGGATACGATCTCCAACAGGCACATACAATTCCTTTTTAACCGTATCGCATGTTACGTTATATGTAATATAATCTCCACAATCAATGTTACGAATAAACCGACCGGTTAAATCATACTGTACAATAAAACGATGTGAGGTTGTAAAAAGGTATTCATTGGTCAGTAAGATATTTCCATTCACAATTTGCGCAGAAGTTTCCAGGCTAATGGGTGTAACCTTTTCCGCTATTTCCGACAAATTCAACGGACGGGCATTTTCAGCATCAATCGTAATGATACTGACTTGTTGTCCGTATACAAACAACGCAGACTGCAAAAAAAGAAAACAATAAAATATAAATTTCGCCATAATCACGTAATATGAGTGAACTATTCAAATCATTTTCTGACAATCAAAATGAGGGAAAAATAAAGTTTATTCTCCCCCCATTTTTGAAAAATAAACAATCAGTTGAATCTGTAAATCAATTTACATAAAACAACCACCTAAACTCTCATAGCAGGAATTTAGGTGCAACAAAAATACTGTTTATAAAATTAAGTATCATGTTTTTTGTGAAAAGATTCGACAGGTACGTTGAAAAAATATACAGGTTATAGTTTATTTTTTTATCAACCGAATAAAATCATTCGGTAAATTCAATTGTTGCAATAAATCCGCATCTATTTCGACGGCAATAAAAACAGTTTTTTTGGGTTGAACCGTTTCAATAGTTTGTTTCCGATAAATCTCGTTAATAAAGTCGTAGCCTAATACTTCGGAAATTTCTTTTAACCTTTCGATATCGATACTTTCTTGTTTGAAAATATGATAAACCGAAGTTCTTTCCAAATGTATTCTGCTTGCAAATTCTGTAATTGTCATGGTACTTTCCCTGACTTTCTCTTCTATGATGGCGCCTATGTGTATCTTTTTCATTATAACAAACATCGTTTTTGGCAATAAAAAACGTGGACTTAATCCCGTCTGCTATTGAAGCTCTACTAAACTGTGCATACAAACAAGAAAAGCCCACAAATCCACGTGGGCGTCGAACTTTCCTGTTCCTATGTGCTAATTAGAAATTTGCAGATATTCAATAGCAAGAACTGAAGCTAACGCTTTTTATCTAAATATTCTTTTTTTTCTCTTTTTTATCACATATTCTTCCTATTTTTGTATGGCAAATATATTACTTTTTCTTACACAGACAAAAGATATGCAATATTTGTATGAAGATTTTGAACCAATCAGACAAAACCGGATGAGCCGACCTTTAGCAGAAAGATTAAGACCCAAGACGTTGGACGATTATATCGGGCAAAAACACTTGGTTGGCGAAAATGCCTCTCTGCGCAAAATGATTGAAGCAGGAAGGGTGCCCTCGTTTATTATGTGGGGGCCGCCGGGCGTGGGCAAAACTACGCTTGC
>Ga0082212_10005248_pt1 | contig 17723 bp, 12 predicted proteins | sample TergutNt197P3_FD_71548 | JGI IMG/M metagenome (GOLD analysis project Ga0082212, IMG submission 71548) | Neocapritermes taracua P3 segment gut microbial communities from Petit-Saut dam, French Guiana - Nt197 P3 | ecosystem: Host-associated > Arthropoda: Insects > Digestive system > Gut ... | reverse complement strand
GAGGCTTTGTTGGCCATTTCGGCGTTGGTCTTGGTGTTCTCCGCGATCTCGGCGATGGAGGCCGACAGCTGCTCCACCGAGGCGGCCTGCTGGGTCGAGCCTTGGGCCAGGGCCTGCGAGCCGTCGGCGATCTGCTTGGCGCCCGTGGCGACCTGCGTGGTGGAAAGGTTGATTTCAGCAAACATGTGATTGAGGTTTTCGACCATTTGTTTCAGGGCTTTCCCCATGATGTCCTTGTCGGAAAGCAATTCGACCTCGGTGGTCAAGTCGCCGTTTGCGACATTCTGCAGTTCCTTGGAGATGGTGGTGACATGATTGATGAAAGCCACGCTGCTGGTAATGGTGTCGCCGATCTCGTCCTTAGCCCGCGAGAAATTGGCGACATTTTGTACATCCTGGGGGGTCATGGTGATGTCGCCGGTCGTGCCCGCCTTTTTCATAAACCCGGACAGGGCAATCAGCGGCGTGCTGATGATGCTGGCGATATAGAGCGCGATGATGATTGCCAATACCGCCGCGACCGCGGCCACGGCCAGAAGGATCCAGAGCGTTCTGGACGCCGAGGTTTCCGCCGACGCCACATTGTTATTCGCGGAGTTTTCCGCCGTTACAATCATCTTCGCGCATTCTTCGGCCAGTGTGCTGGCGTATCCCACGCCCGCTCCTATATACTGCATCGCGCCGTCATAATTGCCGTTGCGCGCCTCATTGGCTACCGTATCGCAAACGTCTTCTTTATACTTTATGAATACGTCGCGGAGGTCGGCCAGTTGCTTCATGGCGCCGGCCTTAGCGTCCGCCGCCATCGTGCCGGTTTCCAGCGTTATTTTATACACATCCAAGGCCGCCAAGCCTTCGTTATACGCCTCCACGGCCTCTTTATAGTAGGAGTCGATCCTCGCGGGGTCGTTGTTGGAGGCGAACATCGCCATCGTTGTCGTCACACGGCGCACATTGCCCAACGCTTCGGAAAAAATGTGCATTTGTGTTTCGGCTTCAATGGGATGATTGATGGCGTACTTGTAGCCATTCGAAACGGTGTTCATCTGGATGACAGAGAACACCGCCAGCACTGCCATCAGCGCGATGACGATAGAGAACCCCACGATCATCTTGACCCGGACCTTGAGATTGTTCATTGTAAAATTCCTCCTACTAATTTAGTTATCTCAATTTTAGGATAACTCACTCCGCAGACCGCCGTCCGCCTTTTTGACGGCCCCGCCGCTCAAGCCGCGCCGCCCCTGCCGCTTATTTCACCGGTTGTTCCCCGCGCTGCTGCAAGTCAGGGTTCAAACCGATTTCCGATCTTAAAACGATTATATATGGCCCGTCGCAATTTGTCAAGGCGGGAATTACATTTTTGCAACTTATACACGATATGACCCGAAAATCCGTCCCTTTCCGTTTGTCGGTCCTGCTTCAAGACCTTAAAACTGCGCCTTGCTATACGCCGGGAATGCGAGTATAATACCCTACCCGCCGCAAGCCGTATTTTGCGCGGCGGAGTAGGAAGGGAACGCTGAAACGATGTATTTGTATGAAACCCATATGCACACCTTCCCGGTCAGCGCGTGCGCGAGCAGCCTGCCCGGCGAGCAGGTGCGCGCGTACCGGCAAAGGGGCTACGCGGGGGTCATCGTCACGGATCATTTTGTCAACGGCAATTCAGCCTGTCCCCGCGGCCTGCCGTGGGAGCGGAAAATGAAGTTTTTCCTGTCGGGCTACGAGGAAACCAAAATAGCGGGCGACGCCTGCGGGATCGACGTCTTTTTGGGCTGGGAATTCAACGTCGGCGGGGCGGAGTTCCTGACCTACGGCCTGGACGCCGGCTTTCTGTACGCGCATCCCGGCCTGGACGCGCTGACGGTTGAGCAGTACAGCGCCCTGGTGCGGAGCCACGGGGGCTTTCTCGCGCAAGCGCATCCGTACAGGGTCGGCTGGTGGATCGAAAGCACGCAGCCCGTGGAGCCGGACCTGATCGACGCCATTGAGGTGTACAACGCCAGTATGCCCGACGAGATAAACGCCCAAGCGATTGACTTCGCCCGCCTGCGCGATCTGCCGATGCAAGCGGGCAGCGACGCGCACCATACCAATCTTGCGTTTACCAGCGGGATCGCGCTTTCCAAGAAAGCGGAAAGCATATTTGACATTATCGAGGCCATCAAGACAAAACAGGCCAAATTGATTTTGAAGGACGGCCCCATTTGAGGGCATTGCAATTTCAGCCCGCAGCGGCTATAATGGTGATAGCCGCCATACGAGCCCGAACCGGCTGCTAAGGGGGAACCGCGGACATGAGAAAAATCCTCAGCGCGCTGCTGCCGGCGATCTTCGCGGTCATCCTGTGCGGGGCCGCCGTGGCCGGCGCGCCCGGGCCGGACGCCATACGCTCGTATGAGAGCATACCCGGCGTCACGCCGGAGGACATTGCCGCCATCGAAGCGCTGAAAGCGGAAAACGCCGGCTTTTCGTACGCGCATATCCCCGGCACGGAGTCGTTCCGGCTGCCGGACGGCACGTACACCGGCTTTACGGTCCTTGTCTGCGAGCATCTTTCGGAGTTGTTTGGGATCCCGTTCATCCCCGAGGCTTACGATGAGTGGGACAGCCTGAAACACGACATCGACAGCAAGGTATCCGATTTTTCCGGTGAATTCACCCAAACGCCGGAGCGGATGAACGCCTACCACATGACCGCGCCCATCGCCGGGCGCGGCCTGAGCGTATTTACGCCGGCCCGTCACTCCAAAATTTCGTCGGAGGCCGAGCTGAACGGGCGCAAGGTCGGTTTTTTGGATGGCTCCGCCGCGGCCGGGATGGTGATGGAGCAATACCCGGAGCTAACTTTTGAGATCGTGGACGTCCCCGGTTTTTCGGACGTCGCCGGCCTGCTGCGCTCCGGCGGGATCGACGCCTTTGTGACAGACAGCGTGGCGGACGTCCTGTTTGAGGAATACGGCGATATCCGGGGCCGGCCCCTGTTCCAGTTTGTTTACTCCCCCGTGTCGGTCACCACGGCCAACCCCAAGCTGCGGCCCGTGATCGCGGTGATCGACAAATATCTGGCCGCCGGTGGGATCGACACGTTCTTTGACCTGTACAGCCAAGGGGAAAAGACATACAAGAGCCATAAGCTACATAACTCCCTGACCGCGGAGGAACAGGAATATCTCGCAAACCTGATCGGACAGGGCGCAAGCGTGGGCGTCGCGTACGAGTACGACAACTACCCGCTCAGCTTTTACAACACGGTGGACAAAGAGTTTCAGGGCATCGCGCTGGACGTTCTGGAGGAGATCAGCCAGCTGACCCATATCGAGTTCGCCGCCGCGACGAAGCCGGACACCACATGGGCGGAGATGTTTGAAAGGGCCAAATCCGGCGATATCCCCATGATCGCGCATCTGGCGTACTCCGGCGGCCGGGAGGAATTTTTCATCTGGAGTTCCGTTCCGTACGCCCAGGCCAACTACGGCCTGATCTCCAAGTCCGACGCCCCGAACCTGTCCACGTATCAGGTGATCCGGGCCTCGGTGGGCTTTCTGGCGGCTTCCGGCTATGAGGATATTTTTTATGAATATTTCCCCACCCACACAAACGTCGTACGCTATGACGACCAAAACGGCTGTCTGGACGCGCTGGAGCGCGGGGATATTGACCTGTTGATGGCCTCCGATTACATGCTGCTGACGCAGACCAACTACCGGGAAAAGCCCGGCTTTAAGACCAATATCCGCTTCACCGCGCCGCTGGAAGCCAGCTTCGGCTTCCACAAGGATCAGGTGATGCTGCGCTCGATCATCGACAAAGCGCAGGCGTATATCAATGTCCAGGCGATATCGGACGGCTGGACCAACCGGATTTTCGACTACTCGAAGACGCTGGCCCATCAGCGGGCGGCGTATTTCAGCGTCCTTTCCGGGGTCGTCTCGGTCATCCTGCTCGCGGCGCTGTTCCTGCTGTTCAGGAACCAAAGCCTGGGCAGGCGGCTGATCCGGCAGCAGGATGTGCTGCAGGACGCCCTGACGGCGGCGGAGGCGGCCTCAAACGCGAAATCGCTCTTTTTGGCGAACATGAGCCATGAGATACGGACGCCGATGAACGGGATCATTGGCTTTTCCGAGTTGGCGCTGGATAAAACCGTGCCGGCCGGCGACAAGGAGGAGTATTTCCACAAGATCAAGCAGAGCGCGGCGGGCCTGCTGAGCATCATCGACGACATTCTGGATGTCTCGAAGATCGAGGCCGGCAAGATCGAGCTGGAAAACATCCCGTTCGACCTGACCGAAATCATCCAGATGTGCCAAACCATCATTGAGCCGAAAGCGTCGGAAAAGGGCATCCTGCTGAGCTGCCGCTTCAAAACGCTGGAGGGGGTACGGGTATTCGGTGACCCGACGCGTCTGAGGCAATCCCTGCTGAACCTTCTGTCGAACGCCGTCAAGTTTACAAGCAAGGGCTGCGTCGAGCTTCTGGTGTCCGCCGCGGAGCAGATCGACACGGATATCACCGTGCGTTTCGAGATCAGGGACAGCGGCATCGGCATGTCGCCGGAACAGGTCGGCAAGGTCTTCGAGCCGTTCACGCAGGCGGATAACTCCACCACGCGCAAATACGGCGGGACCGGGCTGGGGCTTTCGATCACCAGGAGCATCATCGAACTGATGGGCGGAAACCTGACCGCGGAAAGCACGCCCGGCGAGGGCAGTACCTTCATCTTTTCGCTGACCTTTACCAAGGATACCGGCATGGCCGGAACAGAACCGGATGAGATCGTGATCGACGAAACCAAAAAGCCTATTTTCAAGGGTGAGATTTTGCTGTGCGAAGACAACGAGATCAACCAGCATGTCATCAAGACGCACCTGACAAGGCTTTGCCTCGACGTCGTGATCGCCAACAACGGCCGGGAAGGCGTGGATATCATTGCAAGCCGCATGAAGAACGCTGAGAAGCCGTTCGACCTGATCTTTATGGACATCCATATGCCCGTGATGGACGGCCTGGAGGCGGTCGACGCGCTGAATGAGATGGGCAGCCAAACGCCCGTCGTCGCGCTGACGGCCAACGTGATGGTCGAGGACAAGGAAAGCTACCGCGCGCACGGCATGGCCGCTTACCTGAGCAAGCCGTTCACGACGAAGGAGCTGTGGCTCTGCCTGTATCAGTATTTCACGCCGGAAGGGTTTGAGGAAGAGGCCAAGGATAAGCGCGGGGCCGAGGAGGCCGCCCAGAAGACGCGGCTGTATACCAGCTTTGTCAAGAAGAACCAGACCACGCCGGCCGACATCCAAGTCGCCATCGAGGCCGGCGACGTCAAACTCGCGCACCGGCTGGCCCATACCCTGAAAGGGCTTGCGGGCCTGATGGGCAAGACCGGCCTGCAAGAGGCGGCCCGCGTCGTCGAAAGCGCCCTGTCCGGCGGCGATTTGGCGCAAATACAGGGGCAAATGGACAAACTCGGCCATGAACTGAACTTGGTGCTGGAGGAGCTTTCACCGTATCTGGAGGCCGGCAAGCCAAGCGCCGGGGCCGGCGGCCCGGTCCTGGACAAGGCCAAGGCGCGGGAGCTGTTTGATAAGCTGGAGCCGTTGCTTCAAGCGGACAGCGTTTCCTGCATGGGGTTTGTGGAAGAGCTGAAAACCGTCCCCGGGACCGGCGCGCTGATCGAGCAGATCGAGGAGTACGAGTTTGACAAGGCGCTTGCGGCTCTTGCGGAGTTGAGAGCCAAATCGGAGGTGTAGTATGGGCGGGGAAAAATATAAGATACTGGTCGTCGACGACGAGGTCAACAACATTGACGCTCTGGGCCGTATCCTGTCGCCCTTGTACGACGTCATCGTCGCCAAAAACGGCCAAACCGCTATCGAGCGGGCGGTGAAACACGTCCCGGACCTGATTTTGCTGGACGTCATCATGCCGGACATCTCAGGCTTTGAGGTCCTCCCGATGCTGAAGGAGTCCGACGTCACCCGGAAGATACCCGTGATCTTCATCACCGGGCTGGACAGCAGCGAGGACGAGGAGCGGGGTTTGCTGCTCGGCGCGGTCGACTATATCGCAAAGCCCTTCAACAACGCCATCGTCAAAGCAAGGGTCAAGACCCACCTGCAAATTGTGGAATACATCAAGACCATCGAGGACATGTCCAATCTGGACCCGCTGACCAACCTCGCCAACCGCCGCAGCCTGGACAAACAGATCGACATAGAATGGCGGCGGACCATGCGGGATCAGCTGCCGCTGGGCTTTATCATGATCGACATCGACCATTTTAAGAAATACAACGATACCTATGGGCATCCGCAGGGGGACCTGCTGCTGAAATCCGTGGCGGCCGTCTATCAGCAATCGCTGTTCCGGCCCGCCGACTTTGCCGCCCGCTGGGGCGGCGAGGAGTTCGCCATCCTTCTGCCGGAAACCGATCTGCACGGCTCCATGGGGACGGCCGAGCGGCTCCGGGCCCACGTGGAGGAAATGGTCGTCTTGTGCAATGACGGCACGGAAACCAGAGTCACCATCAGCTTGGGGGTAAACGCCGCAGTCCCAACCGCGGATATGGACTGCAAAGAATTCATATCCCGGGCCGATCAGGCGCTGTACACCGCGAAAACCACGGGGCGTAACCGGGCGGTAGCGGCGGAATGATTGTAGAATTCCGAATCTAAAGTATAAAGGAGACATCACCATGACTGCGAAAGAACTGCTTTTGGCCATTCACGCTTTGCGGCTGTTTGACAAGGTCCCGCAGATGGACGACGCCGCGTTTTCCGCCTACCACGGGAAGCTGGACACGTTCATCGAACGCTTCCCGACGCTGGAGGGCCAGATGAAGACCAGCTTCCGGGACAAGGATTACGCCGGGTTTGCCTCGCGCCTTGGCCTCATCCGGGACATGCTGGCCGAAATCTACGCGGAGGATCTGGCCAAAGAGTGCGCCAAGCTCATCAGCGACACGCAGGAGGCGCGCCATGAAAAGCTGGAAGCCTACATGACGTACTTTTTGACGGCGGTGTCCATGCTGTCCATTGACATCCAAATGGCCTTGAGCAAGACCGACGCCAAGGAACAGGGCCCGCCGCCCGCGCCGCCGAGGGAGATCCCGGACGACGGGCATCAAAAGATCATACTGGCGGTCGACGACGTGTCGCTGTTCCTGAACACGCTGAAAACAGTCCTGCAAAACTCCCCGTATAAATTTATCGGCGTTTCGTCCGGCTCGGACGCGCTGCGGTTTATCGACAAAAAGACCCCGGACCTGTTCATCCTGGACATTGAAATGCCGTATATGAACGGATACGAGCTGGCCAAAAGGATCAGGGCGCTCGGGCATACGGCGCCGATCATTTTTCTGACGGCCAACGCCGCGAGGGAATACGTCATCAAAGCCATCCAGGCCGGCGGGGTGGATTTTATCGTCAAGCCCATCAACAACGAGCAGATCATGGGCAAGATCGAGAAATACTTGAACTGACGGCCGCCTTACGATCACCGCACCGATACGCTTTTTGACGGGAGGCGCGTATGAAAGGCTTTTTCGCATTTCTCCGGTTTGACAAAAAACTGGTTTCGCAATTTGCGTTCGTATTCGCGGCGTTTCTGATCATGGTGCTGATCGGGAGCTTTTACGGCGTGTATATCGTCAATAAGCAGATCGCCTCCTACGGAGACGAATTTGTCAATTCGGCGGCGGAAACGATCCGGGCCTATCTGTATGAGGCGGAAACCATGCTGGACGACGTGGGCTTTTCCCTTACGCAGCTGCAAAACGCCAACGCGCGCCCGGAAGAGATTTTAGACCGCATGGTCGAATGGTCGTCTTGGGTCAACCAGACCGAAAACGAATTTGAGTTCAGGACCAACGGCGTATACGGCGTAATCAACGACACATACATGGACGGGGCGTTATGGATACCGGACGACGACTATGTGCCCCAGCGGCGGCCGTGGTATCTCGGGGCGATGATGAATTCCGGCAAGGTCTTTCATACGGACCCCTATACGGACGCGGAGACCGGGGATACCATCCTCTCCGTGTCCAAGGCGTTGTTTGACAGGCACAACCGGCTGTACGCCGTACTGGCCATTGATATATTTATCAATGGCATACACGATTATGTTTTGAATTTGAAGCTGTTGGAGAGCGGCTATGGCCTGCTGCTGGACAAATCCGGGAATTTCATCGTCCATCCCGACGAGTCCCTGTTGGGCCAGAATATGACGGAGGTATCTGAGGATTTCGCGCTGATATGGGACCGTCTGGCGATGGGCGAAACCGTATCCGCGACGAAGCACACCAATTATGAGGGGCTGGACTGCGTCGCCTTTTATAAAAAGCTGTACAACGGCTGGTATCTCGGTATTATCGCGCCCAGCAACGTGTATTATTACGACAACTATTCGATGATCCTGCTGCTGTCGTCGGTGGGCTTCGTTCTGGCTGTGACCCTTTCGGTGATTTTGATGTTCCTGCATGTCGAAAAACGCCGTTCGGACGAGGCCAGCCGGGTCAAGTCCTCCTTTTTGGCGAACATGTCCCATGAGATCCGCACGCCGATGAACGCGATCATCGGCATGTCGGAGCTGCTGCTGAACGAAGCTTTGAACCCCCGGCAGAAAAACTATGTCGAGGATATCCACGCGGCCTCCCACAACCTGCTTTCGATCATCAACGACATTCTGGACTTGTCCAAGATCGAGTCCGGGAAGCTGGAGCTGAACCCCGTCGATTACGATTTTCACCTGTTTGTGGATTTCATGCAGTCGATGTTCAAGTTTATGGCGCAAAAGAAGGGCCTTGAGTTCCAGTATGAGACGGTGGGGGAACTGCCTAAATGCCTGTACGGCGACGACCTCCGGCTCCGGCAAGCCCTGACGAACATTTTTGGGAACGCGACCAAGTTCACGCAGGAAGGGTTTGTCCGGCTCAAGATCATCGTCTCGGACACGGCGCTCTCCTTTGAGATCAAGGACTCCGGCATGGGCATCCACAAGGAGGACATCCCGAAGCTGTTTGAGGCGTTTGTACAATTCGACGCGCATAAGAACCGGAACCTCAGCGGCACGGGCCTCGGGCTTCCCATCAGCAAGCGCTTTGTGGAAATGATGGGCGGCGGGATATCGGTGGAAAGCGAGTATGGGCAAGGGACGACGTTTACCGTCTCCATCCCCGTAAAGCTCGGCGATGAAAACGCGGTCTCCTATGAGGGCAACGACCAGCGCACCTTCTTCGCGCCGGACGCGAACGTATTGGTGGTGGATGACAACGACCTGAACCTCAAGGTCGCCGGCGGGCTTTTGAGCCTGCATAAGATCAAGGCAATCACGGCAGGCTCCGGCCAGGACGCGATCCGGCTGGTGCAGGAAACCGACTTTGATATCGTGTTTATGGACCATATGATGCCGGAGATGGACGGGGTCGAGACGACCGGCGCGATCCGAAAGCTCGGCGGCAAGTATAAGCATATGCCCATCATCGCGCTGACGGCCAATACGATCCGCGGCGCGAAGGAGATGTTCTTGGCCAACGGCTTCAGCGATTTCATCTCCAAGCCCATCGACGCCGATGAATTGTCCAAAACGCTCGGAAAATGGCTTCCGGCTGAGAAGCTGGAAGAACAGGCCGGAGCGGACGCGCCCGCGCCCAAGCCGCGCACCGGGGATTTTGACGGCTTCCTTGCGGCCGCGGCGCAAATCAGCGGCGTCAACACGGAAATCGGCTTGAGCCGCTTTGCCGGCATGGAGGACATGTACCGCGATACGATGGGGCTATTGTATAAAAAGATACCGGATGAATGCGCGAAATTGGACCGTTTCTTAGCGGACAAGGATTTGCCGGGGTTTTCGATCGCGGTCCACGCCATGAAATCCTCGCTGGCCACCATCGGGGCCATGGAGCTTTCAGAGGCCGCCTTTGGGCTTGAGAGCGCGTCTAAAGAGGGAAAGCGGGACTACTGTGAGGAGCATTGGCCCGGCTTCCGTGAACAGCTCGGCTCCCTGAAAGAGCAGATGGCCGCTCTGTTTGAGGAGACGCCGGACGCGGCGGTTCTGGAACAGGGGGACAACGAAACCTTGCAGTCCGGCGTCCGGCGCGCCCTGCAAGCCGCGGACGACTTCGAGGCCCCGGACGGAGCCGGGGCGATCGGCGAACTGCTGAAATATGATTTTGGCGAGACAGTCAACGCGCGCCTTAAAGAAGCGCGGGCGGCGTTCGAGGATTTTGACTTCAACGCGGCGATCGACTTGCTCGATCAGATTTTAGGGGAGTAGCGCGCCCTGTCAGTGGTTGATGTCATACATCCCCCGGAGCGTTGTCTGCAGCGTCTGGGAGAGGTTTATACCCTGTGTCCCGGCCCAGTCCTTGAGCCAGGCTGGGAGAGTGATGTTCGTTTTGACCGCACGGTTGTCGAGTTCATTCTTTACAATGTCCGGGAAGATTGTGACCGGCATGACGATACCGCCCTCCGGCATTTCCTCAAACGGCGGCAGTGTTACAGACGGCAGCGTGTCGCTGTCCTGCTCCATACCGTAAATATGCAGCCCCAGCGCCTCCACAGCCATGCGTTCCGCATGAGGGAGGTCGCCGCCGAAGGAAGTACACCCCGGCAGGTCCGGCCAGTAAACTCCATAGCTTCCATTGGCAGAAGGCTCAAAGACCGCGTAGTATGTGAGTTTCCGCATATTCAAGACCTCCTTTCAGAGTTCAATCCCGCTTGTTTCCAAATGCTTTTAAGGGTGAACGGTTCCCCTCTCTTGCCGTATATAATATACTCCTAAATCATACGCATGTCAAGTGTTTGCACGTATGATTTAGGAGTATGATTTATAAAAAGCTTTGCAGGTTCAGCGTTTCCTTATCTGCGCCTTATCCGTATGACCACAAGGGCCGTAATGCCCGCCACAACGACCACACCACCGGCGATCAGCAAGATCAGCCACCAGGACCAGCCGGAAGAATTTTTGGGGGCTTCGGTCGGCGTGGGGGCCGCCGCCGCGGGGGCGGAGGGATTGTCCACTTCCTCTGTAGCCGCCGGATCTTCCGTTTCCTCGACAGGCTCCTCGGTTGGCTTAGGCGTCGGCGGAGCGGGCGCGTCCGCGACGAAGCCGTACGTCTCATCCCCGATGGTCAGCCTATGGCTGTAGACATTGGCGTTTCCGACGCTGTTATAGCCCTCGACACACAGGGATATCTCATATATCGTGCCGCTCATATCCAGGCCAAGCCGTTCCCATTCCCTGAAATGGTCGGAGATCGTGATCGTGCCCTCGGTCCGCCTGTCGGTGCGGACGGCGAAATATTGCTCAAAGGTTGCGGTCCCCTGAATAGACGGCTGATTGACGCGCGTGTCCATATACACTTCATATTCGCTGCCGTCTAAACGATACGAGCCTTGATAACCCTTTCCCCCGGGCGGCTTGTAATCGCCGTGGTTTTCCACGATGTAGAATTCGATCATCGGGTCTTCCGTCCAGCCGTACATGCACAGATAACTGACAGAGCCCCGTACGATGTTATGCTTGGCGGCGTAGTCCATGATGACGGTTCCGTATTCCTCATAGGTATCCGTGCTGCCGAGCTTCTTGCCCGTGCGGAACAGAAGGTTGAAGCCGTCCCATTCGCAGGTGTACGTACCGCCGCCGGTCAGCATCATGCTGCCCTCGTCCGGGTTTTGGCTCCAAAACTCATACTCAAAGTCGTCGTATATGCCCCGTTTGCTGTTGGTGAGCGGGTCAGTCTCCGGGTTCCATTCTTTGAACGGCTCGTCGGGCTCGGAGATGAGGGTAAAGGTAAAGTCGTCGACATAATACTCGGTGGCGGTCGAGCCGCTTTCGACGTAGACGGTGATAAAATCGTCATTGCCGTAGGTGTACTGAGCTGTCATCTCTATCCAACCGTCGCCTTTGGTAGCGGTTTTCGTCTGCAAATTGATATAACTCGCATCAACGCCCTCCGCAATTTGGGTGGACAGTATGAAGGACGAACGCTCGGGCTCCTTCAGCAAAACCCAAATGGATATATCATAGGTCGCGCCCGGGACGACGTGGGGCGCCACGTTGAACGCGGGGGCGTTCCAGGATTGCCTGCGGTTGGTGATCAGCAGCGAGTGGTCGCCGCTGTGTGACGCCTCCGTCACAACGGTCAAGACCCCGGTCCCGGCGGCTTTTTCCTCGGGTGTGCCGCGGACGTCAAAGCCCATGAGCGTACCGTCCTCAAAGTCTATCAACAGTACCTTGTCATCGGCCCGGGCCGCCGGCGTCAGCGACAGCAATGAAAGCAGCAAGACCAGGGCCGCCAGCGCGGCAACGCTCCTCCGGCTTTTGAAACGGCGTATGTGTTTTGTCATGTATACCGATCCCTTCTATTTAGTCTAAGACTACCCTACCATTAAAGCAGGCCCTGTGTCAAGCACTTTGTGATCTACAGCGCCCTATCTGGTTGCAGCAGCCTCAATCCCAGACGGAGAGGGCCGGGAAGATTCCGGTCGCCCGTATGCCTTTTGAGAGCTTCATAGATTTTGAGACGCTGCTGATATTCGGTGTCCTGCTCAGACATATCCGTGCGCGGCCACCATGCGTAGCCGTTCATGTTTTGAAAAACGCCTTGACATTACAACGGCTTGCCGATATAATAATGATACAACGGTTTACCGATGTAATGTTTCAGAGGTGGGGTTCATTATGAATATCAATTCCCTTTTAGCGCAAAAGAATATGACGAAATATAGGCTTGCCAAAGAGAGCGGAGTGCCGCAGACCACGGTAATTGACATTTGCGGCGGCAAGACGAGGATTGAAAAATGCTCCGCTGACACGCTGTATAAGCTGGCAAAGTCGCTCGGCGTTTCTATGGAAACGCTGGTCGAGGACGCGATGGAATACCGCGCCGGGTTTGAGATATTCAAGAGCAACGTCTGCCATAAGGTTAAGGACATGGGCGATATGGATTTTATCATTGACGTTCTCGAATCGGGCGAAATCCGCAGGCTGTATCAAAAGCGTTGGTATCCCGAAAGCCTGTATTTGCTGGCGATGGTGGATTATCTAAGCCGCGAGAACGGCTTGCCGCTGTGTAAAGAGTACGGCGACATCCGCAGGGCGCGGTTGTCCGATACGGTTTACCCTGCGGGTATTATTGCCATGAGCGTTGTATCTAACAGCGACAAACCGAAGAAGGACAGCTTGAACGCGGCCATCCCTGAGTTTATGCAATTCAACATTGTGGAAAGCGAGGTGCGGAATGTCTACTAATACGCCGTTTACGCGGGAAAACCTTGACGCTTGCCTGAAAGAACTGGGTAAAGAGTTCCGAAAGCAGAGCGGTAAACCCATACCCGCTGAAGTCGTTTTGATCGGCGGCGCGGCCATCCTTGCCAATTATGGGTTCCGGGATATGACATATGATGTTGACGCTATGATACTGGCGTCCTCCGCGATAAAAGACGCCGTGAACCGCGTTGGCGACAGGCTGGGCCTGCCGAACGGCTGGCTGAACATGGATTTTAAGAAAACAAAGTCTTATTCGGACAGGCTGATGGAAGTTTCGATCTACTATAAAACCTTCTCCAATGTTCTGACGGTGCGGACAGTCGCCGCCGAATACCTTATCGCCATGAAGCTGATGAGCGGCAGGCAGTACAAACACGATTTATCCGACATCGCCGGGATACTGTGGGAGCATGAGAAAAGCGGCAAGCCCATCAGCAGGGAGTCGATAGACCGGGCGCTGGGCTACCTCTATAAAGACAGCCCGGAACTCCCGGCGGCTTCACAGAAATTTATCGACGACACTTTCACCAGCGGCGACTATGAGCGGATTTATCGGGAAATCAAGGAGAGCGAAAAGCAGTCAAAGGAATTTCTGCTCAAATTTGATAAGGACTATCCCAATACCCTGAAAGAAGATAACATTGACGCGATCATCGAAACGGCAAAGCGGAAACGCGGCGACAGGGACGCGAGATGAACCGCAGCAAGGGTTTCCGTGCCAAAATGTTAAGAACCATCGGCGGTGTTTTTCTGCGGATTTGAAGGCGGACGGCCGGGGCGGTCGTCCCTGCAGACTGCTGCGTATTTTGTGGCCTTGCCGCGCACACCCGCGGACGCTATAAATACCAATGTGCCCCCTTGCAAACGGCGTGAAAAAATGATACAGTAAACGTGCCAAAATCACAATAAAACGAGGGGGATCAGCATGAGGAAAACAAAGATCATCGCCACGCTGGGGCCGGCGACCGACGACCCCGAGGTTCTCCGCGCCATGATCCGGGCGGGCATGGACGTCGCCCGCTTCAACTTTTCGCACGGCGTGCATGACGAGATCCGGCGGCGGGTCGAACTGGTCCGGTCTGTCTGTCAGGAAACCGGCGCGGTGGTCGCGCTGCTGGCCGATACCAAAGGCCCCGAGGTGCGGCTTGGCTTCTTCGCGGGCGGCCGGGTCGAGCTTGTCGAAGGCAATCCCTTCACGCTGACCGCCGAGCAGATGGAGGGCACGGCCGAAAAGGCCAGCGTCAGCTATGAAGGGCTGATCCAGGACGTCAAGCCCGGCAGCCGGATCATGCTGGACGACGGCATGATCGAACTGGTCGCCGAGCAAGTCTCCGGCAAAAGCGTGATCACGCGCGTCGTCAACGGCGGCTTCGTCACCAACCAAAAGAGCGTCAATGTCCCGGGCGTCAGCCTGAACGTCCCGTTTATCAGCGCGAAGGACCGTTCGGACCTGCGCCTGATCACGGAGCTGGGCTTTGACTTTATCGCCGCCTCGTTCGTCCGTTCCGACGAGGATATCCGGCACATGAAGGAAGAGCTGCACCGCATGGGCGGCGACAGCATCCACATCATCGCCAAGATCGAAAACGCCGAGGGCGTCCGCAACGCCGACGCGATCCTGGCCATCTCCAACGGCCTGATGGTCGCCCGCGGCGACCTTGGCGTGGAGCTGGCCTTCGAGGATTTGCCCGTGATCCAAAAGGATTTGATCAAAAAAGCGTACAGGCAAGGCAAGAACGTCATCACGGCCACGCAGATGCTGGAGTCGATGATCAACAAGCCGCGCCCCACGCGCGCGGAGACCTCCGACGTGGCCAACGCCATCTACGACGGAACCAGCTCGATCATGCTGTCGGCGGAGACCAGCGTGGGCAAATACCCCGTCGAGGCCGTGGCGACCATGGCGCGGATCGCCGAACATACCGAAAGCGATATCGACTACCGCAAGCGGTTCCAGGTCAGTACGTATAAACCGGAGTCCTCGGTGACCAACGCGATCGCCCACGCCACCGTGACCACCGCGCACGATCTGGAGGCCGCCGCGATCATGATCGTCTCCAAGACCGGGGAAACCGCGCGGAACGTCTCGAAATTCCGCCCGCTGTGCCCGATCATCGTCTGCACCCCGGACCCGATGGTACAGCGCCAGCTCCAAATGGCGTGGGGCGTGGCCCCGCTTCTGACCGGGGAGGAAAAGAACACGGCGGATCTGTTCACCAGCGCCGTGGAAACGGCCCTGAAAGCCGGTGGCATCCGCGACGGCGACTTGATCGTGATCACCGCGGGCATCCCCGTGGGGATGTCCGGCACGACGAACCTGCTGAAAGTGCATGAGGTCGGGGAGAAGATATCGGTGTTTTAGCCGGTATGGCCGAGGGTTTCCGGGTCCGCCAATGCCTCCGCGCCCAAAATCACCACAAGGCTCACCAGATACAGCCACAGCGCGAGGCCCAAAAACGCGCCGATGCTGCCGTACAACTCATCGTGGCGGGAGAAATACCGCATGTAGATTTCAAAGCCCCACGTGGCCAGCATCCAGAGCGTGGCAGCCCCGGCGGCGGCCAGCGCGCATCGGCGCGGTTTTGGGCGGATCTCCTTGGGCAGGAAGCTCAGGTTGTACAGCGAGAACAGCAGCGCGTATACCGCCAGCCATGACGCCACCCGGCCAAACCATGCCCCGCCTAACACCGTCAGCGTGAACGACAGCGCCAGCACGACGACGAAGCCCAGCATAAAGCCGATGGCCGCGAACCGCGCGGGGATCGACCGCAGGCGTTTGCCCGTGTGCGCCGCGTGGACGGCCCGGATCAGCGCCATGACGCCGGCGGAAGCCGCCCAAACCGTACCGATCAGCCACCACGCGGTCTGGCGCGGCGCGGGCGCGTTGGACAGCATTTCAAACAGCCCCACGGGCAGCAGCCCGCCCAGTTCCACGGACGGGAGGCTGAGCAGCGTCTCCTCCTGCAGCCGGCTGAGCGCGGACACGGCAAACAGCCCCAGCGGGAAGAACGCCAGCAGCAGATAGAACGCCGTCTGCGCCGCCCGCCCGAGCAGGTCCTCTTCCATCATGCGGCGGAAGAACCCATACGCCCGTTTTGTCGCCTGTTTCATTATAGGAGGTTCACCTCCCTTGGAGTATTGGAAAATCACCTTGCCGGCCTCGCCGGACACGCTCGATGATTTGACGGCCCGCCTGACGGCGATGGGCTTTGACAGCCTGCAAGTCGAGGACGAACGCGACGTGCTGGCGCAAAGCCCGCACTGGGATATGACGGACGACGCGCTGCTGGCGCATTACAAAGGGGCGTGCCGCGTCCTTGTCTATCTGCCCTGTTCGCCGGAAGGGGAGCAGGGCTTATCCGCGTTGCGCGGCCTGTCCCCGGAACTCGAAACGGAGCTTGTCCGCGAGGAGGACTGGGCCGAGAACTGGAAACAATACTATGAGCCGATCCTGATCGGCCGGCGTCTTGTGGTCCATCCCGAGTGGTTGCCGATGCCGGACTACGGGGGGCGCGCGGTATACCTCTCGAACCCCGGATGCAGCTTCGGGACCGGCCTGCACGCCTCGACGCGGCTGTGCCTGCAATTGCTGGAAGAGCGGGACGCGGCGGGCGGGCGCGTGCTGGATATCGGCGCGGGCAGCGGGATATTGAGCGTTTGCGCCGTACTCTTAGGCGCGGCGGAGGCCGCTGCCGTGGATATCGACCCGCTGGCGTCTGACACCGCGTCACGCGCCGCCGGGGCCAATGGCGCAGGGGGCCGCTATACCGCCCTGACCGGGGATTTCACCGCAGAAGAGGCCCTGCGCAAACGCGCCGGCAACGGCTATAACATCATTTTCTCCAACATCGTCGCGGACGTGATTCTCGCGCTCGCCCCGCACATTCCCACGCTGCTCGCGCCAGCCGGGGTATGGATCGTGTCGGGCGTCATCGACGCCCGCGCGGGGGAGGTGCGCGAACAGTTGGAGACACAGGGCTTTCAGGTCACGGCGCAGAAAGAGGAAGCGGGCTGGTACGCCTTTCAGTTGACGGCCGGAAGTTGTTTGCTGTAATCCGTGTCCTCCACATCGCCTACAGCCGACAGGGATATCTGTTTTAGGTCAAACACCCGGCGCGCTAGGTCCCAAACCTTCTCCACCGTCACCTCGTCGTAGGCCTCGATGATCTCGTCCGGCGTGCTGGCGCGGCCCGTCAGCAGTTCCATCTGCCCCAGATGGTGCATCCGCGCGGACGTGGACTCCAGCCCCATCATCACATTGGCCTTGATCTGTTCGCGCACGCGGTCCAGCTCGGCCTCCGCCGGGCCTTTTTCGGTCAGCTCGCGGATGACGTTCAGCGTCAGTTCCAGCGCCTGCGCCTCCGTCTCTTTGCCCAGCGCGGTGTATACGCCCAGCACGCCCGTGTCGGCGTGCGCCGCCGTGAAGCTGTAGATGGCGTAGCACAGCCCCT